>Ga0228710_1000732_pt1 | contig 44817 bp, 18 predicted proteins | sample MedpolnodulmetaG_FD_177995 | JGI IMG/M metagenome (GOLD analysis project Ga0228710, IMG submission 177995) | Root nodule microbial communities from Medicago polymorpha collected in Santa Monica, California, United States - pink nodules | ecosystem: Host-associated > Plants > Roots > Nodule... | reverse complement strand
CAAAAATTATAACACCACCAAAAAAACCAACTACACTCTTATTATGAACACTAAACCACAGCCCAACCCAAAAAGCGAAACTAGGAACAGATACGCTCAATCAACCAATTCGTGATCTAATCAATGTTTTAATACCCGGATCGGTGATCGACCCGGTCAAAGCACTGAGTCATTGGTCGGAACGCATGATTATTGACCCGGTCTATATAAAAATATTTATAACCATCCTGACATTTTTTTTTTCTATTTAAAGTTCGTACATTAAAAAAATTATATTCACAGTTGTAAGTTTACAAGTTAATTTCTTAACTACAGCACAATTCAAGCTAATTCAAATCCAAGTTCAAATTAGCTCATACATTAAAACCTCACAAATAAGTTATAATTTAGATTTCATCTTTAAAACATAGTATGTTCTAAACATTGTTGGAAATCAAAATATAACTGACTTACAAACCCAAGTAAGTTGCATAGTCAACAAAAAACAGAAACTCAAATAAGTTATAACAATTCATTGATCAATAAACTATTTATGTCCATGGAGTCAAATTGTCATAGTCTTGATATCCATATTCATCATCTTCATCGATTGAGATGAGAGAGGAGAACGGCGGTTGAAAATGACATTTAGGTTAGGAGTACATGTTACTAGATTTTTTGTCTTTATATATGCCTTGCTTTTTTATTAAAAAAAAAATAAAAAATTGGAAAAACAGGTTGGGTGGACTAAACTGGTTCAGCGGTCCGCCCACTGACCCGGACAGGTCACACGGGTTTCAGCGGGTTAATTGCATATTCGGTCCAGTAACCTGCCTGAACCGTTGCACCCTCCGGTTCGCAGGCTGACCGGTCCGACCGAATTAAAACACTGAATCTAATAATAATCTAATGCCCCTCCTTGTGTTGTGTCTTTTATATCCTTGATTTTCTTCGATTCTTTCAGGTCAAAGGCTTATTTATTTATTTATTTTAATTTTCTTCTATTAACAGATGCCACCAATATATGTCTTGTTTTGAGTAACAATAATAGGCAATTATCAACCACTTGAGGTGACTGGGTGGTATTGACTTGGGACACATCCTCCTTAAGGTCTCAGGTTCGATTCTCTCTGGTATCAGTTTGAGTGAGCTAATTTAGTTTCTTTAAAAATATTAATAGGCAATTATCAATTATCGAACTCAATAAATTAAAAATGACAACTTATTCAAATTAACTCTAAATTAAATGTTAAATCAATAAAAGTAGGCTAAAAGAACAAACTCATTAATGAAAAATGACAATAAAATAACATGCTTACTCTATCAATGATAACCTCAAAGTTCATTCGCCCTTTTTTTATGAGCCGGCATCCTTAAAACATCATCCTTTCCACAACTTCTGACAAGTTAGATAAGCTACCGTCAGTAGACATGAAGAGTTGCCATATTATTATACGCTTGAAAAGTTTTTAAACTGCCAATCAAAGTCAATATCATAGTACACATTTTTTAATCAAAATCAAAATAATTTCGTAATAATAAATGTTGATTTGTGCTTAGATGCAATATATTGTACAAATTTAAATGAATTAATATATTATTTTTGGTAAAACAAAAATCTCACACACCCACTTCCAACTTGAGGAGATCTTGAGATCAACTATGTATGATCCTTGTGTGGCCTAGGAACTCAACTCACGTAAACCTTTTTATATATAAAAATAAAAATCATTGATTCCACCTGAAAAATGGAAATTCATTAATAATTTTGGAATAATTTTTTTTATAAATAAGTCAATTATTAGAGGACAAAGTGTATTTAAAAAAAAAATCAGAACCGTGGATAAAAAAACAAGATCCAAACTATTTGATGCATGAGTTGAAACTGCATATTTTCTGACACATTTTTTTACTCATGTACGTGATTATGATCCTGGAACTGTGATCGTCGCGCAATTTCCAGAATGCAGGGAATTTTTATTATGCCTGTGTTTTGTGATTTGTAATTGGTGTAGTACGTCAATTAAAGATGTACTACTGTCATAATATGAAGTTGATGTCACTCATCATAATATGAAATGATGACTTAAGATGTACTACTATCTAATTTAAGCAGCATAACGTGATAACACATTAACCACTCAAAAATAGTTGAACAACACAAGAACTCCAAGTACATATATTTGCAATGGACCACATTCTATGATCTCAAATTCTACATGAAATCTCCACTCTCAATCCTATTCATCCAATGGCTACAAGATCACTCAAACCATAGAGCAACATGTCTCAAAAATAAATATCTATCAATTAATAAAGAATCTAAATCCTCTCGATTTCAATTAGCCCTATTAGGAAATTAATCATGCCTGTTAATAAAAAGAAAAAACTATATGCGTGAGTTTTTCAGTATAAGTTTACACCCACACTCGATGATGAAGAACACGCATGCCTACTAGTACAACTTTGCCTTCTTTTCAATTTTCAATAAAACATAGCTTTCTTCTTTTTTTGGTGAATAATAAAGCATAGCTTTGATAAAGCTAACGTGATTATTTTTTAGAATCATGGTGTACTAAGCGAAAAATTATTAACCATATTATTTGAACGTCCTATATATTATTTTATATTCATTCAATATCTCATTATATCTATATTTTTTTTATAAGTCAAGAGCAAAATGACATCAAAAAGAAAAGTGTTCAACTATGTTGGCACCCTACTATAATCTGTTGTCAATTGCTCATATATATATATATATATATATATATATATTAAAAAAAGAGAAAAATTACATATAAAAACTAGGGGACATAAACCTTGACCCAGTCAACAACCCTAATGGGCAAAACATAAAACAAATCCAAAAAATGGATACAACCCTAAACAATTCAATCAAACGAACCAAACGGGTCTAAAGTTTGGCAAATGAATCGATCGTCAACACGAAAACGATTCATGTACCATCAACTCCCTGCAACAATGACAACAAGCAATAACGACTCTTTTGAATCCATAGAGTCCCATGTCAGTCAATCAAAGGATGACTGGGATACAATTTTAATGGTGTAAGAATCAACCGCCAACACCGATAGATTCATGAACCAACGACCCCTGAAACGAAATACAGAAGTAGAACCAGCCCTTTCGAGCGCAACCAACTTGTGTGCATCAAACCGGATCTAAAATTCCAGCACGACAACAATAAGTTTGTAAAGCAAAACTTATACAACAAAAATAGGAAATTCTAGTTGTTTCTTGAAACAGAACAAAGCAACCCTCCATTACAGCAGACACAATCCAAAACATTTAAGACCTGCAGATCTCAACAGATCTGGAGCTGAACTAGGAACCAAAGTCGGGAAAACCAATCCACCGAGCATCACGGTGATGGAGACACAACAAGGCAATCTGAGAACAAACGCCAACGCCGTTTCACAGAGACCCACCTGCACCGCCGGATATGGAGCAAAACAACCTTTACCAGTTTTGAAAACCAAAGGCTTAGAGCACCTCTGATTGCTCCAACGCGAAAACTGACGCGGGTGGTGGCCGAGCCCACACCACTGCGTTAAAGAACCAGCACACTAGACCACTGACCGACGCCACAAGGAGGAGCCGTCGACGGAACTGGCGTTCAAACACCCCCAACGGGGCAAAGGATGGTGCGGAGGACAACCGTCACTCGTCGCACCACCACCCAAGGTGGCTACATCGAAAGGGTTAGGATTGAATAGTGCGGCGCCCGTTGTTGGTCTGTTTGTTTAGAAAGAAGGAAGAAGATTCAGAAAGTTTTTCAACCTTTATACAACAATATATCTATTTCATACTTCCTATCATATCACTACCATTTATATTGTATTATTTTTTTTTATCTCTTTCTCTTTCAAAGATTAATCTGATTGTACATCAAACATTTTTCAAAAACATATTAGCATAACTTTGATGAATTAGATCAACAAGGAGCAATTGCCAACAATGTGCAATTTGTATGTTAAAGATTGTATTAATTGTAATATATAAATTACCATCACTTAAATTAATAATAATACTTAATATTATTGTTGGACTATTGAACAGAGCTTCCTAAATCATAGATGCAAAGTTATGACATATTCACCGATAATGTAATACTAAATTGTGTAGTTTTATGATCGAAGTAACATTGAAATCATGAGCAACGGTCTTGAAAGTGGTTAGGGTTGAAAGTTCTTCTACCTCATTCTTGATGAATGTTATGCACTGAGTTTGTCAATGTGTATTCTAACCTAATAGGAAGGTTACTTTTATATACTCATCAATGGAGACAAAGATCTCTCCACGAGCTTATTATGAGAAACAACTCAATCCAATTCTCTCACTTGGATAACTTTAATCTATTATTAAAAACATCTGTTATTAATTATAACAATATAGGAAACAAAAACTTTAACAATGCAGAAATTGAACCAGGTATGAAAAACAAAATCATACACGATATATACTTACTTTTCACATAACAATAATAAATATGGATTATCATTATCTAATTATGAATATGTAATCGAAGAATAGTCCAAGCCTTTGAATTGCTATAACAAACTCTCACAGACCCAAAATATCAAAGACTTAATCAAATCAAATACTCATGTATATAAGTTTGTGATTATTTGTCCTGCCATGAGTTTTCAACTATATAAAGTCACATATCCACATAGGTATAAGAAAAGTAATTACATATAGCGATAACATATATTTAAGAAAATAATTACTTTATGTGAAAATCAATAAATGGTCTACAATTTTTTACATTCAATTAATCCATGTTTTAGCAAAAAATGGTCTACTATGAAATACTCCCTCTATCCCAAATTATACGACGTTTTGAACATTTCACACGTATTAAAAAATTTAATTAACTTTGAATGGGAAATATATATTATGAGTCGTTTTACAAAACTATCCTTAATAAATAGTATGTGAAAGATAAATTAAAGAATTGAAAGAAGAGAGTGCAATAAATAATTAAGGGTATAATTGAGAAAGTAACACTAATATTTTATTGATATTGTAAAGCGACTTAAAATTTAGGAAAATTTTAACGACTTATAATTTACGATGGATGTAGTACTACGTTATTTTTTTGTGGTATGCAATGAAACATGTTAAGCTACTAATATTAACTACTTCCTCGGTTTCTTTTTAAGTATCTTTTTTATAAACAAAAATTGTTTTTATTTAGCCGTTGTTTTCAAAGTTCAATGCAATATTTAATCGTATTTTAGTAATATTACCTTTAGTTCTTTATTGTAGAGAGAAAAAAATGAATTAAATATCAAATGAACAAGGGTATTATAGGTAAAAGGCTAAATTATTGTATATAAAATAGTAGCATTTATTGATTACTTTGGTTTGTGTAAAACTAGTGATCTAACCCGTGTGTCACACGATTAATTTTTTTTTCTTCATTTGTCGTGAATTGGATCTCGTTTGGTTTTCTTCAACCATTCACCTACATAATGTGGTAGATATTGATTTACACAAACAAATCTAAAAAAAGAACATTAGCTCACCCAAACAAATGTAAAAAGAGAAAATAGTTCATATATAAACGAAAGATAAATTATACTTCCTCCGGTCACATTTATAAGCAAAATATAACTTTTTAAATTCATTGAATGACTAACGTATTTAGTCTATTTAAAGACCAGATACATTAGATATTCAATGAATTTAAAAAGTAATTACTGCAATCTAATAAGTAATTTATATGTCTAAGAGGAGTCAACCATTAATTTACAAAGAAAAGTAAGTATTGGCACAAAAACCAAAGTAACAGAGAGAGATAGTAAAAACATAATGTGAATATGAAAGATAAAGTTGTCAAAAAATAGTTGTGCAAATATCATTTCTCAAAATATTTTGGTTGAATAAATGTGTATTTTTTGTTTGTTTGATGAATTTATGAAAGAGTATTTAATACTCTTTGTGTAAACTAAGCAATTGATTGAGTACACAAACTACAGATAGAAATTTAAAACAACCCACCATACAAAAATAAATTTAGGAACCTTACACACACCTACGATTATTTTCTATTATTATTTTATTAATGCTTGGTGACAATAACAATGTCAATGTTTACAACAAATGAACATTTGAATTGAAACTCTACACATCACAAGCTTGAAAGTCATTCTCACAATAAAACACCATCCAATCACTTACAAAAATGACACTTGATATTGGCTACTACTCGATAATAATATGTAAGGATCTCAACACGTCATCACAAATTTTAGTTTGGTATATAAAATCTACATGGTCGTTTTATTAATAAGGATACGATTGTTTCTTGGATTTCAAACTAATTTTTACTACTTAGTTGGGTAAGTTTTGACAAAACTCGTTACCTAATTCAAACAAACTTTATTAGTTCAAAAACCTGATCATAAACAAATTAGCTTATCATAAAGTCTGTCAAGAAATTAAACAACTTTTTATTTGATAAAAAAATTCCAACACTCGATTATTAACTGAATTGTTCCTCTAAAAAAAAATTATATATGTCCTTATGATTTTTTTTTTATCAAGTAGCCTAGTGGTTAGAAATTCAACTTTATAAAGTAAATAAATGGAATGTCTGATATTCAAACCTCATCCCTTGCATATATTATGTAATATCTATATCAACTGAGAAAACTCACGGGGATTATCATTTTATATTTATTGATCATTATTTTTGAATAACTTTTACATATTTATTACACAAAAGAAAATAAATTATTATTAATGTCGAGGTCAATCAACTATGAGTATGACTTTGCACAAAACAATGACCAATCCTTGACATGTAAAATAAAACTAATAAAATAACTTTTCTTGTTCATGTTTCCCGCGTGTCCAAAGTTTATGCGATATCCTCCAATGTTCCATGTGGTTTTCTTACATTTGTAATTGATTTTCTTTTTTCAAAAAATAAATCATAAAATTAGTCTATCACTTTGTAGTGCATTTTTAAATAAGTCTATAAAAATAAGAATATTTCAAAAAAGTATCGAAAATCTATATCTTAACAATTGACTCAATTTAATTCATATGACTAACCATTTACTATTTTGTTTATTTCGGTTTAGTGGACAAAATTTTACCTTTTAAGATGATCAAACCACTTTGCATATTACCATATTTCTACCAATTAATTTAGGTTTATAGAGATCCGTTTGCTATTAATTTAATCCCATCAATAATTTAGTAAGCAACCAACAATAGATTGGTTCAAGTGTTAAAGAACTTGAACCTTTAATTATGTGGTTAAGATTTTAATTTTTGTTTTATGCGTACCAAAAAAATTCGAATGAGAGATGAGAACCCAATTTATATGTTCCACAACTTCTTCAATGAAGAATAATCATTGTTAATCGACAGTGAAAACTTCGTATCAATATTATGATAAAAAATATTAACTCAGTATAATATTTGTAATTTGAAAAAATTCATTATGATATAAGAAAAACAATATAAACAGTAATTTGAACGATTCATTATGTTGACAGTATGATTACCTTCTTATTACTTACTTGTATGCCTCTCTTCTAACATCCGAGATCAAATTTTGAATGTAAATGGAGTGGCACTCAATTATTAAAACAGAAAATGTTCATTAGAATCAAAATATATCGAACAAAGCAGCAGACAAGTAGATACATGACCGCAGCAGAGCATGATCCGGAGCGGAGAGGGACGAAATTGCAAAAAGTTGTGTGTGATTTAGAACTTACGTTTCTTGTGTTTTGTCATTAGATGGATGTGGATTGCGAGGGCGCACAACTCACAATGATGCCAACAGAACAAAGGAAAATACGGCACCAACAAACAAAACCTGAGCATCCGAAGCTTGGAACCAAGAACCACACTTCCACCAACTGAAGAAACACAAACAACGACACAACTCCCTAACAACATTAAATAAACTCCCTGCCAAAAACTAGCAGGAAAAAAAAAAACCAAACAAAGCCTACATCTTCAAGTAATCTATCGAATCCCAACACCAATCATAAAACATACAAGGTGATAAATTCAGCCTAGCCAAAACCATATCAAAGACAAAACCTTTATCTCCTCAACAACCCAAATCACTCACATAAAAAAACTGTTATTTTTCTATGTCAATAAACCAAAAGTTGTTAATATTTTCATAAAGACATCATTCATAATTGCACAATACAAAGACCATGACATGACCAAGGAAAACATATAAAGTAAAAAAAAAAATTTGTATGAATCAATTTAAACATGTAACTACCGAATGAAGAGTAAACTAAATCGTGTATAACAGAAGATATAACAAACATGCACTGATCGATTAAGAAACTTGATCGTTGAATGCAATAAAACAATAACAGATGAATGAATTGAATACCTTAGCTCTGATTGATTGAGGAACTGAATATCGTAGGGACGGGAGATTCGACCGCGGAACTGGAGAATTATTGTGAAATTGGATAGTGATTGTGAAACTGGAAAGCGTGAGTGATCGAGGAACATTAGACCTAGATTGAAGGGTTTGATTGAGAAAGGGGGCCGGAGTTCGATTGAAGGCTTTGATGACATGGGAGAGAAGAACCAGAGATAGGAACGGAAGAGGTTGAAGATCGATTGATGTGTACCTAGAAATAGAATGAATGCTTGTATCGACTAAAGTTTCTAGGTGAGATTTGGCACTGAGTTTTCCTTTTTTTGTTTTTTAATTATATAATTATCATAATTATTTGTTATTATGGAGTTTTAGTTACTGGAAAATAGTGAGAGTGAGAGACTTAATGGTGATGACTTGAAATATTAGAGTATAATGCTTTTAAGGTCTATGGTTCGATTCTTTCGTGTGTCAATTTTAATTTGTTATTTTGATTTCTTTAACAAAAAAAAAAGAGATAATGCCCTTTTTTCTAAAATTAGGTTTGGAATAATATTTACAAGTTAGCCATTTTCTTTTGTTTCACACTTTTTTTCTTAAAATAAGGTATAAAATAATATTTACAAGTTTGCCACCTTCTTTTTTCTCATATTTAACATCTTTTTATTCTTAAAATCAGGTTTTGAAGGTTACCACTATAACTAAATTTTTTAATATATTTACAAAATTGCCACCTCAATTATATTTCACACCTTTTTTTTAATAAAATAGGTATAATATAAATAATTCTTATGTCAAGTGAATTCAATCTTTGTGATGGAAAAACATGATCGAGCGTGGAGATACAATTAGATATGACTAGTAAGATTCTCTTATGAAGATGTTATCAACAACGTCGATAGATGCTTTACACCAAAACCGTAGAAAAAATAGCTTTAAGATTTAGGCCCTGTTTGGATTGAGCTTATTTTGAGCTTATGAAAAATAGTTTATGCAAACAAATAAGCTTTAATGTTAATTTATAAGTTCTCACTAACGAAAATTGTATTTTCATAAGTTGTTTTTTCATAAATTACCTTAACAAAATTAAAAATAATACATAAAAGCTTACTAATTTGCATAAGATGTTTTGCATAAGCTCTAAAAAAAGCCAATCCAAACGGCCCCTTAATTGATCCTATATTAGAAACACTACAAAGACTTATTCAAAATGACAAAATGTATAGCTCAATTACTAAACCTTCTTAAATCAATAAAACAAGTATACATATTTTGAGATATCACAATCATCTTCCATCATCCAAGGCAATCAATGGTTGATCTTTCAAGCTATCATACCCACTATATTCAAGGTCAATGCTATCAACAATTTCACTATAAATTCTAGAAGATGCCTCTTTAAGTAAGTGTTGTCTCTCCTCAAATTTCAGCTCTGAATCATTGAAAGGATGCTTCTCCATTAACCTTATACCATCCAACTCCATAGCTATTTCCTTCATACTAGGTCTTTCCTCACCTCGAAGTCGTAAACACTGTGCGGCGAGAATTGCAACCTCTTTAATCTCCTCCTTGTTTTCATCATTCAAGATACCAACTTGAATAGCTTCAAAAATTCTATCCTGTTTTAAACAAGACAAAAAGTGCATAGCAAGACTAATATTCTCTTCTGGCCTATTAAAAGAAAGAGGTCTATCTCCTGTTAGAAGCTCCGCAAGCACTACTCCAAAGCTATAGACATCACTTTTCTCGGTTAATTGATGAGTTTGCATATACTCTGGATCTAAGTATCCAAGAGTTCCTTGCACCATTGTTGCTATCTCGGTTTGATCAAGTGGAACTAACCTCGAAGCTCCAAAATCGGAAACTTTTGCTGTGTAATTGTCATCCAAGAGAATGTTTGTACTTTTGACATCTCTATGGATAATCGGTATTGATGCAGATGAATGTAGATACGATAAAGCTCCAGCTGTCTCTGCTGCTATCTTTAAACGGGTTTTCCATGTTGGATTGTTTTCTTTATCTTTAGTACTATGTATGAAATCAAAAAGTGTACCATTGCTAACGAATTCGTAAACCAAGGAAGGAACTTCTGTCTCTAAACAACATCCCAAAAGTTTGACAACATTTCTGTGATTTATTTGGGATAGGACAACTACCTCATTAATAAATTGCTCGATTTGATTTGCATCTATTATTTTTGATTTTTTGACAGCAACAATTTTGTTGTCGGGTAAAACTCCTTTGAAAACTGTACCAAAACCTCCTCTACCAATGATTAAGTTTTCGTCGTAGTTTTTGGTGGCTTTCTTAAGTTCCTCTTCAGTGAATATTTGAGCTGATTGCGAAGTGTCTTCTCTTGTAGATAGTTGTTGTAGCAAAATGGAACCACCATTTTGTTGAAAGAATTTTTGCTTTAGTTTGATGAATTTCCTTTTTTGGAATGTCAAGTATAGAGATGATATTGTCACAAACAGGACAATGAGTCCAGCACTTGCCCCTGCATTGGAAATGTGTTCGAAGGCAATTCATTAATTGTTCTATAAATTAACAACAAAAGCTAATTAACATGTTGAATCCAAAAAAAATTCTAGTCATAACCCTTCGATTCTTCACGGAGAAGAAAACTGAAAATTTAAAGTTAAGTAAATGAGACTAAAGATTGGTCTAGAGCTGTGATTGAATTTGAGTATTTTCTCGATTGATTTGATCTTAAATAAAATTACCGACGAATATATAGCTAGATCGATACTACACATATTAATAATTTGAACCCAATAAATTAGGGCTATGCTTAGGTGCTTACCTATGGCAATCTTGGTGATGACATCTCGTCTATGACACCCTCCTTCCAATGTTCCATTTCCAGATTGTCCATCAGGACAGAAACATTCATAGAACCCATCCTTGTTGCGACAATGATCTTCATTTATGCATGTGTTATTTGATGTCTTGCATTCATCAATGTCTGCAAATAATTTATATTCATGTAAGGGGTCAATTTTTTCCAACCTATTTGAAACTTAATTACTGAATGAGATTAAGACCAAAAATAGTAAATGTGATACAAATAAATAAATAAATAGGTGATGGTTAAATAAGTTTTTGATCTATATAAATATAATAAATTTTATTTTTAGTCCATGTATAAAAAAAAAAAGTTTAAATGCAATTTTGATCCCTTATTTACAAATTTTTGAATTTTCAATCCCCTTAATTCAAAAACCGACTTTTTGATCGCTCTACTAAGAAAATCAACATTTTTTTCCACCCCTATCAATTTTGATGATGTTGACTGTGAATTAATGAGGTGTAAAAAAATGTTTTCCATGTCATTATTATTAATTAATATTACTATTTATTTGATTTATATATTAAAATTCAATTAAAATAACTTCCTCCATCTTCACCATGAACATTAACACTAGATTCATCACCATCCATCATCAACACCTTTAAAACTCAACCCCAAAATTGAAATTAGGATACCATCCTCAAGAGAGTAGTTATTGGATTCACTAAGCGCTCTTGTTGTTTTATCAAACTCACCATTTTTCATCATCCACATTCTTCTTAATCATCATCATCATCATTTTTTGGCTCTCTAAAAGAACGTAGTTAATCAAGCAAAAAAAAATTGAACTTTTATTCGGTCAAAAATAAGTTAAACTAAACAAATAGATTAATATTCAAGATAAGAAAAATACCTATGCAGCCATCTGGATGATACGGGTTTCCTTCATAACCTTCCTTACATTTACATCGGTAACCAAAATCAATGTCCTTATCATCACAATAACTATTCTTGTTGCAAGCATAATCATCTTCACCCTTTGAAGCCTTACAATTTTTACTTCCAACACTCCAATCAAGAATCATAGGAAGCCTCTCATAAGGGAAATTATCCAAATGAGAAATAGAAAAATTATAAAACCCATCTTTAACAACAAATGAATAACTACACCCCAAAGAATCCGTGGAATTAGAAAAATCAGAAGCTTCTACACTTATATTTCTCATCATAGGTGGAATATCAACTTGACAACAACCAATACCCGAACATGTTCCATTTTCAATTCGGTTTCGATTACCATTACATCTTGTTAGGCAACCGGTTGAATATGTTTCTTTGTTGTATACACTGTTGAGATAACCGTAACTATCACAACCAACCGTTACGAACTTGTTTTTCTTGCTTGATATGGTGAAAGCAGGACTGTTTAAACCGGATCGAATGTAGTTTGTGCTATTACAATAACCCGAGACTAAGAACAACGATTCAAGTTGTCCTTCAAGGATGTTTATGTTAGAAACTTGTAAATTGCCAAAAATTAATTTGGCGTCGTTTTTACATTTGAGATTAAATTTGGGCTCTAGGGAACATGGTCCTTGATTTGGTATTGAAGAATTGGATATTCCAAATGGATAAGGAATTTTTACATTTCCACATGTGTTTTTGCACCCAGGTAGGGATGAAGAAAAGGATTCATCAGATGCAAACACTCTTGCCTTTGATACTATAACAATTAAAATTGTGCATAATTGCGCGAGGTTTGTGTTCAGTTTCATTGTGTTTATTTCCATTGACTCGTTCCTTGCATTTCTTTGTAGCATTAGAGAAGAGTTTTATAAATTTATATATGATTTTTTTAAAAATTATTCTATGATTACTATGTGACTTTGCCGTCTTTCGCTCCTTATTAAATTTTGTTAACTTTGGAAGGAACATTGAACTAGTCTCCTATGATTAAATAAGTAGACTGGGATTTAGATTGCATACCATAAAAAATGCATGCAGTCATGACATCAATGCAGATTTGGCCGTCCGAGATTTAAAGTAGTTTAAATATTTGTTCTTGAAAAAACTAAACTAACCCATCAAAATTAACATCAAAGAGAATTGAACCTAAGATCTTAAAAGAAGCACATAACTAGTATAAATACTAAGAATATATCTGCTTGAAGTTTGGCTCTTTAAATCTCGATTATACGCTTAAATCTCTCCTGATTGAATAATTGTTTGACTGCATGCAATCTAAACCCGCAAAAGTATGACACACAGGAAATATCTATTTGATTTTTGTCAGGGGAAGTATGTATTTAATTTTTTAAAATATAAAAACATTTTTTTAGTATAATAGGGACAAAAGGGAGTATTATATTGATGTGCCCACCGTATACATATAACAATATTTTCATATCACATTAAAATTTGCTACATCGTCAAAAAAAAAGTTTTGGATTCAATTTCTGAAATCGAAAGAGTAAGGTGACCAAAATTTAAAAGTTAACAAAAAATTCAATTAAACCAAGATTTGTTTGGATCAAAGCAATAAAATATAAAATCAGGAGAGGCCTGAACCAATACATCAGAGTCACATAGTGTAAAACCTATGAAAAGAGAAGCCGAATCTATCCCAAGAAAGGGAATGTCCTAAGAAACGAGGTGTCAAAAACAACCAATATACAGAAAAACTAGTCAAATGTATGACCAGTCTTAGCCAAACAACAACTAAAAGACTACAATTTGAACAAAAGTATTGGTATTTCCCGATATTCTGTTGCTATTGAGCCAACTACTCTGTATTTGTCAAGACGGCTTTGGAGGAACCCTTTTGAGCCCGAGTCCTCATTCCGGTTGAGTTAAAACTAGAAGGCTTCACTTTGTTCACCTGTTTCTTCTTCTTTCTCTCTGCCTTAGTGCTTTCAGATAGACTTGGATAGTCTTCCATCTCAAGCCTTTGGTCATGGTTGAGAGTGTCCTCCTTCACCTCTTCTACCTCATCCCCCCAAAATTTGGAAAGAATCTGCACACTCTTTAGGGCTGCAGCAGAATGGAAGGAGGATTTGGAAGCAGGAATCAAGATTTGGCTTGAAGGGAGCTTGTCAGTTGTCAAACTAGCATAGCTAGTAGTTATAGGTTGTGGGGCATAGGAGTAAGCACCGTAGTATCTACCCAAGCCTTTAACCTGTCTTGATTCACAACTCTGACAGAGGTAGCAGAAACTCCCAACAGCTCAGAAGGCAATGCTTGAACCAAAGGAGGGTCCTCATGTGTAGTGGAGACCTTATTATGCAGAGATGAGGGAATCACTTCATCTGGGACAACCTTGGGGGATTTTCGGGCTGCATCTTGCAAGCCATTTGAAACCTGCAATGTGTCCGGATCACATTGGAGAAACATTTATCCTTCTAGCGGGATCTCTTAGACGGTGACTGATGTACAAGTAGTTGGCAGAGACTGGAACTCCAAGGAGGAAGTGTAAGGTATAATATTATACTGCGAAAAGTATAGAAATAAAACCTAGTATGATTGCCAAATGCCTTGCATTTTATATGAGTATAGAGCCAACACTTTCGGCAAGGTGTCGTAGCTTTAGAAAAAGACAATATGATGAGAATAATAACGATGAGCAAATACAATCACCTAAGAAATCTTCAATCATTTTTTTTTTGTGGTTGTTGATATGACAATAAATTCGATGAAAAATTAGATTTCAGTAGTTTGAGTAATTTTTTTAAATAAATATGCTTATAGCATTGCATTAATAATAATAAATTCAATACAACTGGGTATGTTAAAGTAAACAATGGGACTTGCTAGAAAAGTGGCCTCTCATGCAAGCACAAGAGCAACTGCATTTGCTTGTGGCCTAAAGTTTGTAAAATAAGAACTTAATAGTGAAGGATAAAAAGTAATAATGCACCCAAATTCTGAAATACCGTTGCGAGTAGAATGAAAAGCTTCACCAGTGATCTTGGAATATATTTCAAAATTAATGTTGTCAAACTGCATGTCACGCAACCACTACATGCCACTATATACCTCCAATGATTCACCAACAATAACCGAGAAAATACATTGAAAACTGACAGCTTTTGCCAAAACAAAAGTACCTTTAGAATCCGGAACACAGATGTCAATATCAGTGCGGTTAAGACTAGATGATAATGGAACATCGATGTTACACTTGTACCTTCCTGAAGAAGGACGCTCCCAATAAGAAGAATCCACATTTTTCACATTGCTAGCTGTAGCCATGGCTGTGGCCGAATGCTCCCCACGATTAGAGTGATGTGCTTGATGTGCTTGCTGTTGAATTTGCGAGAGCACCGAATGCTTCCAATCTTTGACATCATCCCAAAGCAGTTTGAGTATTTGAAAGTATTGTTGAATTTTTATTTGATGCAAGAACCTTAAAATCATTGGATTTGCATTTTCTCATAAGGATTTTTCGTATGTTCAGGCAAATGATCTTTTTTATGTGTTGAAAGTATTACAAATATCTTTGTTAAGTGTGTTGATACCCGCATTTAAAATTCATGAGTTTGTCAAATGTTTCAATTCCTTATCAAATTCTCTTAACTATGACGAGGATTGTTGCCTTATGCCACCAAAATTCCAGAGACGGGCCTGACTATGTATTCTTCAAACACTCCAATGTTAAAGTTAGTATGAGATTGAATAAAATCAGAGCTTATAAAAAGAGTCTGTTAACCTATTGTGTAGATATCATGACAATATACTCGATTTGATTTGCACAATGCATGTTATTGATAAGGGCCAAACTTACGTGGTTTCCAACATATATTTCATGGACTTATTAACTAGATCTGATAGATCTCTAAAAAAAAAATAGATTTGATAGAAAATATGTGATTTTCTCAAATTTGTGTGTGTGTATATATATATTTATCTATGTGATTTTCCAATTAAGGCTTTGTTTGTCTTGAAGAGGAAACAGAATAACGGAAGGAACCAAAGTTTTGTTCATAACATGCTTGTTTTTTTAATTGTCTGTGTTGCATCACCTGCTTTTATTTTGTTGAGATAGAATTAGCCATTAGATTAAATACTAGCAATGGTTGAGATTTGGTGTAATGTCCCTTGGCGGATTATACACAACCCATTTGATGTAATACAAAATAATCATGCTTAGCCTATAGGAATCAATGAACCTCCTAATATCGGTGTACATCTGTATTGCCGCCGTAGAGGAAAAGAAGAGGATTAGCGTAATAGAATAAAGGGAAAGATAGTAGTAACGTGCACCTCTTTTATTAAAAGATATAAACCGTAAGATCAATTAATTTCAACACCTCAGATTTGGTGTAAGTCAATTTACTTGCACCTGGTGTTAATGGATCCTGCCTCATATATAGTTAGGATCCGTTGACACCAGGTGTAAGTCAAAAAACTTACACCAAATCTCAACCATTCGATCTAATCAATCAAATGGTCTAAAATAGGGAAACAAGATGTTTAAGTGATCCTTCAAAAACAAAATACACCAAAAAACGTTTCGGTAATTCAACTTAATTCCTAAAATTGCTCTTCTTCCATGGACAGTTCGAACAACCAGAATCGTAAAATAAAATACAGTACTTTGATTGATATAAGAATGATCATATGTAGCACATAATACATGATAAAATTGCACGTCATCAAATTGATTCAATCTCATGATTTTTCAGTAACTGTACAAGGATCGACACATGATCATGAAAAGAAACTCCATAAGGGAAACTAAAAGAGAAAATGGAAATTAATTTATAAAATTGATTCAATCTCGTGATTTTTCATTTATATATAAACATGTTATCAAATTGGGAGATTTTATGAACACCAAGAATGTGGCGTAAATATTGATCAAGATATAGAGGCAGCAACAGTCAGTAAATGTGAAATTGATGGTGATGGAATGAATCTCAAGCACCGTCTAAAAGAGGGGAAACCGAGGAAGGGGAAAGATCATGTACAACATCCCAATATTCTAATTTTGTTTAGTTTTAGTAGGACTGTAAGATTAGTTAATTTTAATGGTTCAGATTTGGTGTAAGTCATTTGACTTACACCTGGTGTCAATGGATCCTGACTCATATATATATATATGGATTTGCTATAACACACCCACTAGTTTTTATGTGAGAGTGTTTTAGCAAGCTACACCTTATGGTGCATTTAACCACTTTTTAGTTATCACTTGCTAAAACACTCCTTCTAAAAATAAGTGGGTGTATTATAGCAAATGCCTATATGAACATCCTATCTAAACTATAACTGCCACTAACATCTCTAAACAGGAGAAAATTCTGATCTTAAATACAATTCATCTTTCTTTCGAGGGCAGTTACTTGGTCTTATCCATTATCAACTCAATCTTCTCTTTGTCGAACTTGTTATCCTTCAATTTCTTCAATCTCACCAAGTACCAGAGTCGGTTGAGATCTTCGACAAACTCCTAGCATGTCGAGGATAAATCCCTTGTCCTTGAAATGATAAGTCAAACTTCATTTGACTGCATTTAATTTAGCATGTCGAAAATACTGAAAGAATATGTGTTACTTAGTCATAGAATCTGTATTATTTAAAGAATAATAACATGTATTCATTTGTACTAATTAGAGCATCTACAATGGAGACACTCATTTTTAGGTTCTTAAATGGGTCTCACGTGTACACATCACTCATTTATAATTTTTTAAAAGTAGTACCTAATAAGCACTTAACCACTCCAACCCAGATCTCACACAAAGTTCTTAAATGGGACCCACTAATCAACTATCAATAACTTTATATGATTATATTTAAAAAATTTAATATTAAAATAGTTTGGGTCCTGCTTAAAAGTGGGGGTCTTATGTAAGACCCCGGGTCTTATCCCTGAAAAAGATTCTCCCCATTGGGGGTACCTAATAGGTACCGGGTCTTAAAAAGTTAAGACCCTCCCAATGGAGATGGTCTTAGTCATTCATTTTGTATTCATTAGTCATTAAGAGAATGATAGCAAATTGATGTATATAATGCACTCATATTATCAATGAAAAACATTAAGTTATTTTCCTATATGGTATCAGCTAGGTTTTAGATCCTCTCCTACTCCTCCTAGCCGCCCACCACCACCTCTTATTCCCTATACTTCTGCTATCAACCGCCATCCATGGCTACCTCCACAACAGCTGAATCAACCCCTCTCTCCACAAATTCCTCTCCCATGACAAGCAAATCTGTCTCAACGACACCATCATCAAAAATTCACTTGGCCTTCACTATCAACAACATGAAGTCAATCATTCATGTAAACATGGACAATGATTCAAGCCTATACCTTTCATGGTCAACCCTCTTCATGGTTCAAGCACGTGTTCATAATGTGCTTGATCACGTTATCCCCTGGACCGATGCAAAGGCTTTGCAGATCGCCACTAATGTCAAAACCAATGATCCTGATCTTTGGACCAGGCTCGATGTGGTCGTCCTTCAATAGATGATATCATTCTTACTGCTTCTTCTGATGACCTTCAAAACTCTATCATATCACTCCTTAGCTCCGAGTTTCCTATGATAGATTTGCGATTGTTGAATTATTTTTTTGGTATTGTTGTCACACATCATCCTGGTGGCTTATTTTTGTCTCGGAAAAAGTATGGAGAAAAAATTATTGAACGTACTGGAATGGCTTCTTGTAAACCATGTTCTACACTGGTTGATACTAAACCAAAGATAAGCGCCAAAAGTAGCCCCCCATTTGAAGACCCTTCTCTATACCGCAGCCTTCATGGCGCTCTACAATACCTCATCTTCACAAGGCCTGACATTTCTTATGCAGTGCAACATATATGTTTATTTATGCCCAATCTGGTGGATGATCACATGTACGCCCTTCGACGCATCCTGAGATATATTCAGGGCACACGCGAGTATGGGCTGCAACTTTACTCTTCTTCTATATCATCATTGATTTCTTACACAAATGCAAAATGGGGAGGTTGCCCAGATACCAGAAGATCCACCTCTGGTTACTATGAATTTATTGGTGACAACTTACTCTCATGGTTCTCCAAACGACAACCTACTTTATCTCGTTCAAGTGCTGAAGTTGAATATCGAGGAGTTGCCAATGTGGTTTCTGAATCTTGTTGGCTACGAAACCTGCTTTTGGAATTACATTTTCCCATTCACAAGGCTACTTTAGTTTATTGTGATAATGTTAGTGCCATATATCTATCCACAAATCCCGTCCAGCACCAACACACAAATCATATCGAAATGGACATTCATTTTGTTCGTGAAAAAGTAGCTCGTGGATGGAGACATCCGCGTCCTACATGTTCCATCATGCTATCAAATTGCAGATATCTTCACCAAGGGTCTCCCATTGGTTTTATTTCAAGATTTTAGGGACAGTCTTAGCGTCCGACAACCTCTCGCATCAACTGCGGGGGAGTGATATAATATGTGTTACTTAATCATAGAATCTGTATTATTTAAAGAGTAATAATAGATATTCATTTGTATTAATTAGTCATTCATTTTGTATTCATTAATCATTAAGAGAATAATAACAAATTAATGTATATAATGAATTCAGATTATCAATGAAAAGCATTCAGCTATTTTCCTATAAATACATGCTAACAATCCGCATATGCAACTGATACATTGGTATTTGGTTTCTCATTGATATGATTGTCTCTACACTTTGATTTGCAATCATTAATCACGACAATTTTTGTGCAATCATATGACTCTGCATATACATAAAAAAAGATAACATATGTATTGTGATTTAAGATGTTTTTACGCATTTCTTAATCCCATTTATAACTTAATATAAGAATTCCGTATAGCATGTGGAGATATAAATTCTCAGATGAAATTAGATGATGTTTAAATCAGTTTAGATGAATATATTTGGTTGCTTTCTAAGAATTTAATTTTTGATCTTGTATTGTTTAGAATTGGGTTTTGTTAACTGGTGCCACGGGGCACTCTTTAAGCATCCCAAATTTAGAAATTATTTTTTTAAAAAGTCAACTATTACAATTTTCAATACATAATTTTTCATATAAAACTTGCCATTTAAAATTATTAAAAAGTGTTCCGGGTAAACTCATTGACATTTCCCATAATGTTATGCTATTTCTTGCAAACAAAGGGTGGTAAAATCTATGTAACTGAAGTTACATATCACCCAATGAAAATTGATGCTGTTATTATTATGATAATCTCATATGGCCTAGTGTGATCTAATGTAGTAAATGGGGCTTTATTTCTTGACCATGGCTATATTAGCAATGTTCTGTATGCTTTGTATTTTGCTAATAATTTCGTTTGAACCATTTCATGGATAATGGTATAGCAACCATCAATCAAGTATGTAGGCATATCCCGTATGATTTGGGGGCAATGGATGTTTGGATATTTGTTTATTTATGAGTTTTGTTATATGATTAAATAACATTTTTTTTGATAAGGCACAAAAACACTAAAAAGTCAGGATTTTGGGACCTGAACCCATGTACACAAGAGAATTACACCGAAGTCAAACTAAGGCAAAACAAACAGAAGCATATTAAAATTCTAGCCTATAACAACAACTATTATAAGCTTTGGAAATACTTCTACAAATATTTTGGATTGCTTTTGATCACACCCTTCTTGGAACGAGTTTGTATGTGCTCACTACTTGTGCTTTGGACCATTGTATCATTTAGCTTATTGACATGTTTCTTCTCATTAGACTTCTTCTGCCTTCTTGTCATAAAAGGAGTAAATAATCTCCCATCCTCAATATCCCCTTCAATCTCAGCATTTATGTCAAGCCCAAGAGTGCTATCTGAAGTCTGGTCCGTGTCCAAATCATCCGCCCCATACTTGCTTAAAATAATTTCACTCTTCCTGCAAGCTGCAGTATTGTTAGTGATAACAGATTGACCTATGTGTGGCCTTTTATCAGGTCCTAATATCTCATCTGTTGTAGTGATGGGAGTGATGACAGTGGGGAAATCCGAAGTAAGAATGGCATTGCAGTCAACAGGCCTGTCAGAATTTATGATCAAAGCATGCTTATCAGCAGCAGAGGTATGATCAGAGTGCTGCAATTTCCCAGTCATACTACAGTGAACTGGTAATGTTAGAGATATGTTGTTGTGTGGACTCAAAGTGGTAGACTGAGGCTCCTTGTCCAAAGCAGAGTTTGGCTCAGAGTGTCCAATTTGAGGAAATTGAGCTGAAACAGTAGTAGCATCAGCGCCCTTCATTTTCCCATTCTTACTGCATGGTAGTTGTGATCTTAAAGGTACAGTGGTGTTAGAGCTCAAAGTGGTATTCTGAGGTTCCATTTCCAAGTCAACATGAAACTCAGAATGTCCAGTTTGAGGTAAAATAACAAGATCAGTGTAACCTTTATCTGTCTTATCAGGATTTCCAGAGAGCTCAACAGAAAGGAAATGACAGTCAAGAGTTGGATCCAAAGCATGGCTAGCATTAGGAATGTGACTAGCCTCCAATTCAGCTTGCCTAGCCTCCCCTATAGGAAGTTCATCATCTTCATTTAATATGTCAAATGAATTGTGGAGAGATAGAGTTGAAGATGTCCCAATCTTCAGGATTCCTGCAATCTCAGGCTCATCCCCCTTATCTCCTTCCTTAGTAATCTCTTCATGTTCAGAAGTGTTTAAGTCCACCATGTCTGGGTGCTGCTTAAAGGTACCTGCAATTTTAGAAACCTGTTTGGTGACAGTATCAGAAGGCCTGCTATCAGATGCAGCAGCAGGTTTCTTGCCTTGCCAGATATTCTTAGGTAGCGTTTTGACTTGGTGTGGACCTGTTTGAGATTGCTTCAGAGACTTTGAGGTGCCGGCAGTATTGCTCTATCCAACTCATGCTGCTTCTCATATGATTAAATAACATGAAATTATGTTGTGGATATTAAATAATGTCTCAGATACGATATTTGTAGATGGAAAAACATGATTGAGAGCGGAAATTCGAGTAAATGTGATCAAGTAGATTCCTGAAGAATATTAGTTATCAACAACTTTTTATTTTTGAAGAATCCAAACAAGCCCAACAAACACCGAACTTCCGATTGACTGTATAGTGATAACATTACAAAGACTTATTTTGAATTACATACGTGTAATGAATGTTATCATAATCAAAATGACAAAAATGTATGGGTCAATCATACATAAAACAAAATCTCATCACTAATCTTCTAAAATCAATAAAACAACAAAAGAAGTATAATTATTTTGACATATCACAATCATCTTCCATCATCTAAGGCAATCAATGGTTGATCTTTCAAGCTATCATACCCACTATATCCAAGGTTAATGCTTTCACCAATTTCATTATAAATACTAGAAGATGCCTCTTTAAGTAAGTGTTGTCTCTCCTCAAAATTTAGCTCTGTATCATTCCAAGGATGCTTCTCCGTTAACCTTATACCTTCCAACTCCATTGCCACTTCCTTCATGCTAGGCCTTTCATCCCCTCTAAGTCTCAAACACCTTGCTGCAAGAATAGCAACCTCCTTAATCTCTTCCTTGTTTTCATCATTTAAAATACCAACTTGAATAGCTTCAAAAATTCGATCTTGTTTTAAACAAGACAAAAAGTGCATAGCAAGACTGATATTCTCTTCTGTCCTATTAAAAGAAAGAGGTTTGTCCCCAGTTAGAAGCTCTGCAAGAACTACACCAAAGCTATAAACATCACTTTTCTCAGTTAATTGATGTGTTTGCATATACTCCGGATCTAAGTATCCAAGAGTTCCTTGTACCATTGTTGCTATCTCGGTTTGATCAAGTGGAACCAATCTTGAAGCTCCGAAGTCGGAAACTTTTGCAGTGTAATTGTCATCCAAGAGAATGTTGGTACTCTTAACATCTCTATGAATAATAGGTATTGATGCAGATGAATGTAGATACGATAAAGCTCCGGCTGTCTCTGCTGCTATCCTTAAACGCGTTTTCCATGTTGGATTGTTTGCTTTATCTTTAGTTCTATGTATGAAATCGAAAAGTGTGCCATTGCTAACGAATTCATACACCAAGGAAGGAACTTCTGTCTCTAAACAACATCCCAAAAGTTTGACAACATTTCTGTGATTTATTTGGGACAGAACAACTACCTCGTTAATGAACTGCTCGATTTGATTTGCATCTATTATTTTGGATTTTTTGACAGCGACAATTTTGTTGTCGGGTAAGACTCCTTTGAAAACTGTACCGAAACCTCCTCTACCGATGATTAAGCTTTCGTCGAATTTTTTGGTGGCTTTCTTAAGTTCCTCTTCTGTGAATATTTGAGCTGATTGCGATGTGTCTTCTCTTGTTGATAGCTGTTGTAGCAAAATCGAACCTCCGTTTTTTTGAAAGAATTTTTGCTTTAGTTTGATGAGTTTCCGTTTTTGGTATGTCAAGTATAGAGAGGAAATCGCCACAAATAGAACAATGATTCCAGCACTTGCTCCTGCAATTGAATGTGTTGAAATCAATTCATAAATTGTCGTATAAACTAATATAAATAGGTGTCTTAACAATATCAATTCATGGGAAGAACCTAATATAAACTAGTATAAACTAATATCAATTCATGTGTTATAAACCAATGTTGAATGACAAATTTTTTGTTGTCTTAACAATTAGCTTCTTCATGGGAAGAACTTGATAATCTGAAATTCTGCTTAAAATTAAATAAACTTAACTAAAGATTGTTATAGAGTCACTGATCGAACTCAAGTATTATCCATTAATTCAATCTTAATTAAAAATAGGGACAAATATATAGATAAATACTACACATATTACTAATTTTAACAGAAAATAAATGTGGGATATGCTTATTGACTTACCAATGGCAACTTTGGTAACAATATCTCGTCTATGACACCCTCCTTCCAATGTTCCATTTCCAGATTGTCCATCAGGACAGAAACATTCATGAGATCCATCAGTATTGCGACAATGATCTTCATTTATGCATGTGTTATTTGATGTCTTACATTCGTCGATGTCTGCAGGTGTATATAACAGAAATGATTGTATCGTCAAAAACAAAATCACTATATTACAGAAAAAGTGAAATGAATTTAGAAGTGCGTCGAATTTTTAGAACTGCACTATTAAAATAACTTACTATATGTACCAAAAAAAAAAAACTTACTATATGAGAAGAACTGAAAAACATGTCATTACTTTATGAGAAGAACAGAAATAAATTACACTTTAATGAGTTGAACTAGCTGATCGTTAAAAGGAAAAGGCTAACTTCTACCTTTAAAACACAAATTAATGAGTAAAAAATAGAAATGTTGTGCTGTAGTCGATGCATTTGAATTTAATTTTTAATTTTTGATTAACTGAATGTACAAAATTTAAGAGAATCTTTCTACTTTTTGGTTTCTTATTTGTAGGATACACATATCATGACCCTTGTTAAAATATGTTATATTAGATTCATTTCCTTACAAAAAAAAAAAAAAATTGGATTCATTTATGGGCCATTCTCAGGTAAACAATATATCTTGAATATGTTTGGATGAGTTTAGTTCAGTTGCTATGGACAATGCATAATATATGCAGGGGTCGAAGTTTAAAATTCCACTTAATAACTTAGATCCATTTCCTTTAAAAAAAACTTAGATTCATTTATGGGGTCATTTTCAAGTAAACAATATAACTTGAATATGTCCCCTTGAGCTTAGTTCAGTTGATAGAAACAATGCATAATATATGCAAAGGTCGGAGTTTGAACATCGAACACCCTATTTATTCATCTTAAAAAAGTGAATTTTAACCACTAGATTACTTGAAGAAAAAAAAATATAACTTAAATATGAAGACCGTTTTAGCAATCAAATTGTAGATAAAAGAAGTTAGATTATTATTTTTTGAATAAATGCCATCCAAAAAAATATATTAAACATCTCTTGCATTCCTATGAATATATATCACTTTCAATTAGTTTTTTGCAATTAGGTTATAAAATATGTAATTAGTCTAGTATGCTGACTTTATGGACCATGTGCATAAGTTAATTATATAAGCATAAACTTTTCAATGTTTGACGTACTAAAAGTCTAAAACCAATCAACCAGAAACGTGTATGTTAGTGGGATGAAAAGTCAACTTTATTATGTATAGAGCAATAGATTAATACTTTGATGATGATGATGATGGAAGTGGAAAGTAAAAATAAAAAATTCAAAGGAAGAATTAAATTACCTATGCAGCCGTCTGGATGATATGGGTTTCCTTCATAACCTTCCTTACATTTACATCGGTAACCAACACCAATATCTTCATCATCACAATCACTATTCTTCTTGCAAGCATAACCATCTTTACCCTTTGAAGCCTTACAATTTTCACTTCCAACACTCCAATCAAGAACCAAAGGAAGCATCTTATAAGGAAATATATCCAAATGATCAACAGAGAAATTATAAAATCCATATTTAACAACAAATGAATAACTACACCCCAAAGAATCCGTTGAATTAGGAAAATCAAAAGCTTGTACACTTATATTCCTCATCATAGGTGGAATATCAACTTGACAACAACCAATACCAGAACATGTTCCATTTTTGATTCGATCTCGATTACCGTTACATCTTGTTAAACAACCGGTTGAATATGTTTCTTTGTTGTATACGCTGTTCAGATAACCATAACTGTCACAACCAACCGTTATGAACTTGTTTTGCTTGCTTGATATGCTGTAACCGGCAAGCCCTAAAGTGGGTCGATTGTAATTTGTGCTATTACAATAACGTCCGACAAAAAACGATAATTCAAGTTGTCCTTCAAGGATGTTTATGTTGGAAACTTGTACATTGCCCAAAAATAATTTTGTGTTGTTTTCACATGTAAGATTGAATTTGGGCTCTAGAAAACATGGTCCTTGGTTTGGTATTGATGAATTGGATATTCCGAATGGGTATGGAATTTTGACATCTCCACATGTGTTTTTGCAACCGGGTAGGAATGAAGGAAGAGACTCATCGGATGCAAATACTATTACCATGGATATTGTAAAAATTAAAATTTGGCATAGTTGTGATATCTTTGTCTTCAGTTCCATTGTTCCTTGCATTTCTTTATTGCAATTGGGATGGGGTTTCATATATTTATATATGATTTTTAGTTAGACTTATTCTATGGTTTCTTTGTGACTTTGTCTTTTGTTACTTACTATTATATTTTGTTGACTTTGAAAGGAAGATTGAACTGGTATCCTCTCATGAAAGTAACTAGTGTGGCACGTGTGAAATATGTATTGGGTTTAATGCTTTTAAAATCCAAAATTACACTTGTCATTCTTCAACTCCATTTTTTATAACTATTTTGTCATTTATCTTTTTTTTTACAGGATTTATGTTATTTTGGTTCATTTGTCATTTATCTTTTTTTTTTACAGCATTTATGTTATTTTGGTTCATTTTTGTAAGAATTTTCAAGTATCAAATCTAAAATTTAAATGAAAACATGAGTAAAGTATTAAAGATTTAAACATTAAGAGCTCATATCGAAATAAAACATAGATTTGAATCTTGAAAAGTCATTTGTACATTGATTATAGAGTAAAAATGACGCGAAAAAAATATAAGTAATGAAATCGTTAACTGAAATTAAAAATGAAGTTAAGAAATGATGAGAGTAACTTGACCATTTTAAAATTATAAATACATTTCAATTTCTCAATTGTGTCTTTTATTGTTGTCAATTTCTCAATTTTAGTAAACACGTTTTTAAATACACAATTTTGGCCCTAAAATTATTTCAATTTATGAAATCAACACTTAAAATGACCAACACTAATGTGGCAAATTATAATAAGATATTGTAGTTAGTGGATATCAAATGTGGATGACATGTCACTATTTTGTAGACTGGCATAAACTTGAAATCGACCCTTAGAATAATAATAGACCCATAGGTCCTCGCGAACATGCTCAAATGTCAGGGACTACATTGTTATATGTAGGGGTCGGGGTTCGAACTCCAGACACTTCACTTGTTCACCTTTAAAAAGGTGAATTTTAGCCACTAAACTACTTAACGAAAAAAAATGGACCCATAGGCCTATCGCTGATTACTATGCCCCATAACCTGCATAAAGACGAAGTTATATGAAGGAATACACACATCCATTTACATCTTAAGAGATACTAATACAATCCCGACGTAAAAGGAAGGTGACAACGGTTATCTGAGTAAGAGGCTCACAATAAGGGCCACAACAAAGATACTATCTGAGTAAGAGGCTCACATCATGAGGCTCCGCCACTGCCTGGAACGAGTCGACACATAGGTGGCTATCATCGGAGCTGCAAAACCTTTGAAATGTAAACTCTTATCAATCACTTTGAAAGATGTTTCACTCCGGGGATACATGAATTAACCCCATCATTCCATCCCTAGATACACATTTTACGTGAATGTGTTGATCCAATGGTGTTTATGACCTAGAAGGAATGCCTGGCTTGTTTCAACAAGGCCACTATCTGTGTAGCTAACCCACATCAAAAGATGTTAATAGGATCATTTTAGAACAACTTAAAGGCGGGATATTTCAACGAATCCCTGGTGAAAAATTCGGTCACCAGAATGCAAGAGATTAATGAAAAGAGAGTAATGCCTAGAAGATGAGTAAAGACAAAAGGAAAGTGAACCATAACAAAAAGGGAACTATTCACCAAGACGCCAAGATAAGATATAGTGCGTAACAAGTTGGATCCTCTGTATTAAAACCAATGGATCATGTTTTATTGGTTATTTTTTATCGAATGAATAAAACCACTTTTATTAAAACAAAAAATAACAAATTAAAATTAAAAAAAAACAAATTAAAAAATTAAAAGATAGAATAATTTATTTCTTCAAAACAGATTATTTTATGCAAAACAACTTATTACAATTTGTTTTTAAAAAAAAACTTATTCAAAACAGTTTATTTTATGCAAAAGCAAACAGCTTAATACAATCTCTTTTTTAAAAACAACTTATTCAACAAAGCTTATTTTATGAAATACAGTTTATTACGATCTCTTGTCAAAACAACTTATTTTACGCAAAACAACTTAGTATGATCTCTTTTTAAAAGCAGCTTATTCGTAAAATAGATCTATTTTATGCAAAACAACTTAGTACGATCTCTTTTTTAAAAAACAACTTATTCATAAAAAATAAGTTGGTTTTAAAAAAGCTTATCTTGTTTTGCAAAAGATAAGCTGTTTTTTAAAAAGAGATCTTAATAAGCTGTTTTTCATAAAATAATTTTTTTTGATTAAACAACTTTTCTAGAAAGAGATCATACTAAGCTGTTTTGCATTAAAGAAGTTGTTTTTTAAAATAAGTTGTTTTGCATAAATAAGATGTTTTGAATAAGTTGTTTTGATTAAGATGTTTTTAATAAGCTTTTTTTCTAAAATAAGTTGTTTTGCATAAAATAAGTTGTTTTGAATAAGATGTTTTGCATAAAATAAGTTGTTTTGAATAAACTGATTTTCAAAATAAGTTGTTTTGCATAAGATAAGATGTTTTGAATAATCTGTTTTTTAAAAAAGATATCGTAATAATATGTTTTGCATAAGATAAGTTGTTTTGGAAAACCTATTTTTTAAACAAGATATCGTTCGTAATAAGTTGTTTTTCATAAAGTAAGTTGTTTTCAAAAAAGCTTATTCGATTTTTTCAATAGAAAACAAGTAAAAAGAGGCATTATATATAAAATAATTTTTGTTCGGTTTTTTCATTGGAAGGTTTTTTCATTCGGTTCTCTGAATATGAGAGAGAAATATGAGGTGTTGTTTTATGAAAATTACAAGATATATGATTAAAGGTTCGGTTTGGATAATTGAGGTTATTAACGGTTTAGTTTGGTTAGTGAATTGTTATCAAAATAATAGTTCGGTTCGAGAATTTGAAAAATGATTCAATTAATTTTGATACAGTTTGGTTTCGTTAACCATCGGTTTGGTTTTTGGTTATTTTTTCCCCTAAAAAGAAGTATGCCTTTCCCACCACTCGGTTGAATGTTAGAAGAAGTCAAGTACCGAAAAAGGTCATGTATACCAAATTTTTAGATGAATCACCTAAACAAATGGGTCATGTTGGCCCTGACCAAAATCAATTGTACGTTGATAACTGAGGGAAGGGACAATACACAAAAGGGACACCTAGAGAAATATGTGCAAGACTCACGGTCAAAATCAAGCTTAGATTAGAAATAATCCTTAATGGAAGAGACCCCTCGATATCTCAAAGCAGAAAACCATGGGAAGCAGCATAAAGGTGAAAATCGTGGAAACAAAAGAAAAGTGGTTTGAATCGTATTGAACATTAAAAAGTTTTGATATTTTTTGGATGAGTGATATGCCGTAAGTGTATGGTTATGTTAGTCTTAGTGTAAAGGGTTGTCAATTCTCAAGTACCTTTGTTTATCTAAGGTTAGATCAAAACTGTTTGTTTCACGCATAAAAAAAATTAATGAATTTAATTTAATAATAACGATTGACCAGAATATAGTTCCTTTCGACCTCTGATACTCACAAAACAGTAGACTTTAATAATTAAAATAAGATAATTTTATTCACGGGAAAAAATTAAGTTAAAGATACAACTTACTATAACGTGCACGATACCAGAAATCGAATCTTGTAATTGCATGCTTTCGTGTGGTACGAATTACAACATCGAAGTCCTATTTTGAAAAATAATTAATTCCTACATGGAAAAATAATTTTTGGTAAAAAATCAATTTAAAGGTACCGTCGGCTTTCGCAAATCTGTTATCGGATTTTAAACTTATAATCATCAGCTTTCGCGTGCGCAATTATAATTCTAAAATCTATTTTTGAAAATATGAATGAATTTTCTAAATTAATTTAAAAAACATTTTCGTTGTATTTAAAAATTAATTTCCGAATTTTCTAGAGTATGATACCTTTTTTTCACTCTTTCGATGCAAAACAAGTATCACAGTGTTTCTACTTTCGTAGTAAACTTTTAATTTGAAAAACAGAATTTTCTGACTAAAAATATGCTTCTCGTTTCAATTAAATAAAATACAATTCATTATTATTAGTATAACGGTCCTTACATTTCAGACTCAAAGTAAACTACTCAGACATAATAAAATAATAATCTAAACATATTTTTGATGAATTCATATTGAAAAATAGCAAAGAGAATAAAACATGATAATTGTCTTACTCAGTCAAACATCCAACCTTCAATAGAGATGCTAAACAATTTTCTTGGTCAAAAAGCAAAATGTACAGTCATATCATATGTGTTTATGATGAACTGTGGGACATAATTGAAGATGGTGTCAGTTACGTTGTGGATCATGAGGGAGTGATGGTGGATAGAAAGAGTATATTTGACGTTGAGAGGAAGACTTATAAAAAGCATCACATAGTTCGTGGAATTTTGGTTGAAGCTCTGCCTCACTAATAGGATATCAAAATTGTTGATAACCACTTTCAAAGCTATCTTTGAATCATTGTGCTCTATCTATGAAAGGAATCAATAAGTGAAAGAAGCCAAGCCTAAGATGTTGGTCCAACAGTCTGAGCTTTTCAAAATGAAGGAATATGAAGATATTGAAACCATGTTCTCAAGGTTCAGACTCTTGTATCTGGCCTTCAAGTTTTGGAAAGAAAAAAAAAACAACATACCACCCGATTGTGTCAAGAAGATTCTGAGGAGTCTTCCTACAAAGTGGAGACCTAAGGTTACAACTATTGAGGAAATAAAGAACTTAAACAAGCTTAACTTGGATATGGAGCTTTAGTAAGAGTCATAAGATGGAGCTTATAGGTGATGAAGCAACTAAGAAGTCTAAGTCGACATTCCAATCAGAAGAGGAACTTCTTTCATAAGGATATGAAGCATCTAAAGGTGACGTTAGAAACTAAAGACTTTGAACAAGTTTTGTCGTCATCTGAAGGAATGTCATTATCAGACTCAGAATATTACAATTTGTCTTCTTCTAACCACATGCAAAAACAAACAAAAAAATTCAAGGACAAAGAGAATAATCATTCTATTAGAAGAGAATGAACTTAAATTTCCACTACTAGAGACTAAAAAACCAGTTACTAATTGAAGAAAATCGGTCCCTAAAGCAATTAGCGACTAACCAACAGTTTAGAAACTGAATCAGCCACCGATTTTAGACACCGATTTAGTGACTGGTTATACCAAACAGAAAAAGATATTTCAGGAAAATAAATAAAAATTGTATTTCACCAAAAATTACATTCATACAATGAATTCTATACAAAACACATTGACTCAATATACATAGCTAAACACCAGCAATAGACCAATTAGAACAAAAGCTTCACACTACTAAAGTATAATAAGCCTATCAATTTTGCATGTGCTCTTCACTTACTAAACAACGTTGTTGTATTTTACCTAATTCAATGAAATAGAAAGCCTTCCCCGACACGCAAGTTTTAACAGTTGTTGTTGTCTTCATTAGGTAGCAAACTTTACCTTCTAACCTTCTTTTTGAGCAACATCTTGTTTATTCCAACTTAGTTGATGCTTTGTTCTCATTCATCTTCACTATACATTCTACACTTGTTTAAGTAAGCCAAACATGCCAACATCTCATTTATACTTCATGTAGAGCAATGGGAACAATGACATGGTAAGGTTACAATACAATACATACATTTTGTCATGCTAAAACAAAGCTTATTTTTTTAATCAACGAATTTTATTAACAAAGCTTGATTGCACACACAATGCATGCCACACAACAAGACCTGCAAAGAACAACAAGGTACAACAAGTATAAAGCTAGCTCAGAAACACTAACGCCCTTAAAACTGGCCACACAAAGCCAACAAGGCAAAAACACACCAAAACAACTATAAGGCCAATCCCTAAATACATCCCCCTAAAGGCACAAAATTTGCCGAAACCCGAAGAATGAAAACAGCAGCAGCAAGAGGGTAAAACTAGAACTGAAAATAGCAGAAGGAGAAGCTAGCGCCAAAACAAACACCACAGAAAGAAAAGCCACATAATTGTAGCCACAAAGACGGCACACCGGCCCCGCTTGGGTTCACAAAAACCAACCAAAAGCAGACCACAACAACCCTACTCAACACCAGCCACGTTCCCAAACACCTAAATCAAGCCAAACCTCCACGAGAATGCCAAAACAAACCTATATAAACCTTTGATACAGCACCTCCGCGACACTTCACACAACTGAAACCAAAGAAGCACCCAAAAGTCACATATTTATAGAATCCTTAGGATTCCACCACCATTCATAAAAAAGACAAATTAAAACATATACTTTTAAAGACACTAAACCATTTATTGAAGAAAAAAAATCATGACCATAACCAGGAAGTGAAAACTAACAAAAAAGGTGTTGACTAACCAACACATATACACTAGAGTAATACACTAAAGATAGTATTCAATATAATAATCAGTTAGCATATGTTGTTAAGTACTAAAATTTAAAAAAAATAATTAGAGCTGATACAATTTTTATACGCAGGAACATAAAGAGAGAGTTTTACTAATGCAATTGTTCTATGTAGCTTTTAGTCTTTGGAAATCTAGTTTTTAGTCAAATTTATCTATCTTCCACTTAGCTCATATCTCCAAACTTATATTAATATTTTATAGTACCATAGGGAACAGTACCATAGAGGGATATATATATTAAGAGAGTCTAAGACTCATCATTCCGTCTATACACAATTGTTCTATGTAGCTATGTAACCATGTCGTTTTTCTTCTCATCATGTCACAAAACCAATGAATAATTATGAGAATCTAAGACTCATCCAAGTGGTCATGATTCAACAAAACAATATCGAAGAACCTAGATTGGGCAAATGAAGTCTCTTACTTATGTTTTTGAGCATATTGTAATCTTGTGTGATTATAGTGAAAATCACTTGGAAATGCAAAGAGGTTTGCACTACTCTTGGTCTGTTGGATGAACTAGTATAATTTTCTTGGGTCGTCTCTTTCGGATTTGGATTCTATCCATTGAAAATAAGTTTTCTCCATTTTCAATCTCCACCTTTAAAATACAAGAACCACTTTTTATTATAATTTAATTCTTACTTTCTCTCTCATGTTTAATGGTTGAGATTCCACTTGAGAAAACTTGAGAGAATTTTCAATGGAGAAAATCTCAATCCGTCTCTTTCTCTCTTCTCTCTGTGTTTAAATTAATTTCGCTTCATAAATCTGTTTCAGACTCGGAACAAGACTCTGTTTTGCTCCATACTTTGAACTATTTTTGTCAAACACTTTGAAAAGATTTTGAAAAAGTCAAACACAATTCAACCCCTCCTTCTTTTGTTTTTCTCACCTTCAATTTTATCAAACACTTGATATTCAATATTCAATTAACTTCATGGACTTAGGTCATTGCGAAAGGATTAGCCCACTAGTGAGGACGGTGTATGTGAACATTTTACTATAAATTCAAATTAAGTGATTCTCTCGATCATTTTAATTTTGATTAATGGAATTGGCTGTCTTAATTCAACAGTTTTGATTTACATTCATCTTCATCTTCAAACTATGCCTTATGTATCAAAGAGCCTGATGTAGTTAAAAACCAAATTACTACTTCAAAAAGTCTAAATGAGGATTATAATAGAGCGCCCATTTTTAATGGTGACAATTATGCTTAGAGGAAAGATCGTATGATATTCCATCTAATGGCTTGTGATTTGGAAGTTTGGAGAAACGTTTTGAATGGGTCGTTTGTGCCTTCTCTCGAAATTGAAAACATTGTCGTCCTAAATAAGCCGGAAGATCAATTGACAAATGCTAAATCTAAGAAAGTTCAATATGATATGAAGGTGTGAAACATACTCATTGCTTACCTTGGAATTTAGAGTATTTCACATTGAGATAATGCTAAAGAGATTTAGGACACCTTACAAATCACCCACGGCGAGACGAATGAGGTCAAACAATCCAAGATAAATACACTTGTTCAAAAATATGAGCTCTTTCGTATGAAGCACAATAAAATTGTTTGCGGATATGCAAAAAGTAGATTTTTTTCATATTGTGAATAAGCTTGCTGGACTTCGTGAAACCTTATCTAATGCTAAAAATATTAACAAAATTTTGAAATGTTTAACTAGGGAATGGCTGCCAAAGGTGACCGCCATCAAGAAATCACAAAATCGAATCCTTTGAACTTTTAACTCTATTTGGTAAACTGGTGGAAGATGAGATTAGGTAACGACAAAATTAGTGGATACTCTGCACCAATAAATTGATTAGAAATTGATAACAAGGAGATTTTATTGATCCTATATAATGAAAGTATTACAAAGACTTGGTTAATTTCATGCATGTACCGAATGTTTTCAATAAATAAAATTAAGAGAAATGCTAGCAACACACCTTTTAACACACACTTTTCAACACACTCTCTTTGATTGGTTAAAATTCACATGGGACCCACAAAAAGTATATAGGACCCACATGATTTGGTGGGACCCGTGTGAATTTTAACCAATCAAAGGGAGTGTGTTGAAAAGTGTGTGTTAGAAGGTGTGTAGCTAGCATTTCTCTTGTAATACTACAAGATGTATCACAATCATCTTCCATCATCCAAGGCAATCAATGATTGATCTTTCAAGCTATCATATCCCTTATATCCAAGGCTATAGCTATCACCAGTTTCATTATAAATACTACAAGATGCCTCATGAAGTAAGCGTTGACTCTCCTCAAAATTTTGCTTTGTATCATTCCAAGGATGCTTCTCCATTAACCTTATGCCATCCAACTCCATAGCTACTTCCCTCATACTAGGTCTTTCATCACCTCTAAGTCTTAAACACCTTGCAGCAAGAATAGCAACCTCCTTAATCTCTTTCTTGTTATCATCATCCCAAATTTCAACTTGAATAGCTTCAAAAAGTTTATCTTGTTTTAAACAAGACAAAAAGTGCAGAGCAAGACTAACAGTTTCTTCTGGCCTGTTAAAAGATAGAGGTTTGTCCCCTGTAAGAAGCTCTGCAAGAACCACTCCAAAGCTATAAACATCACTTTTCTCGGTTAATTGATGTGTTTGCATATACTCCGGATCTAAGTATCCAAGAGTTCCTTGTACCATTGTTGCTATCTCAGTTTGATCAAGTGGAACCAATCTTGAAGCCCCAAAGTCGGAAACTTTTGCAGTGTAATTGTCATCTAAGAGTATGTTGGTACTCTTAACATCTCTATGGATAATTGGAATTGATGCAGCTGAATGTAGATATGATAAGGCTCCAGCTGTCTCTGCTGCTATCCTTAAGCGGGTTTTCCATGTTGGATTATTTGTTTTATCTTTAGTGCTTTGTATGAAATCGAAAAGTGTACCGTTTCTAACAAATTCGTACACCAATGAAGGAACTTCTGTCTCTAGACAACACCCTAGGAGTTTGACAACATTCCTATAATTTATTTGGGTCAGAACAACTAACTCATTAATGAATTGCTCAATTTGATTTGCGTCAATTATTTTGGATTTTTTGACAGCGACGATATTGTTGTCGGGTAAAACTCCTTTGTAAACTGTACCAAAACCTCCTCTGCCGATGATCAAGCTTTGGTCGTAGTTTTTGGTGGCTTTCTTAAGTTCCTCTTCTGTGAATATTTGAGCTGCCTGCGAAGTGTCTTCTCTTGTAGATAGTTGTTGTAGCAAAATGGAACCACCATTTTTTTGAAAGAATTTTTGCTTGAGCTTGATGAGTTTCCTTTTTTGGTATGTCAAGTATAGAGAAGACATCGCCACAAGTAGAATAATTATTCCAACACTTGCTCCTGCATTTGAAATGTGTTGAAATTGATTGATTCATGAATTGTTCCATAAATTAATATCATTGCCTAAATGCTTAATCACAAAATTTTGTGGTCTTAATTTCGACTAAAGATTAAGTAATTTAAAATAAAGATTGTTATAGAGTGGATGATCGAACTCAAGTATCAATTTGATCTTAGCTAAAACTTTTGACAATATATATATACACACACATGTTGGGTCACGAGGGGAGCTCGAGGGGACCAACCACATCGAGGTTAAAGCAACTGCAGGAGCAAGAGAGACGTCAGACCCTTACCCAAAACCTTAAGGCAATGGGTTTATGGGTCCTCTTACTTATAACGTGTTCAACCTTTACTTTTTCTATCCGATGTGGGACATATAACTCACACTTGCACACAACAACACATACATACGACACAACATACATGAATATAATTTGAACAGGAAAGAAATTAGGGCTATGCTTAGGTGCTTACCGATGGCAACCTTTGTAATAACATCTCGCTTATGACACCCTCCTTCCTTTGTTCCATTTCCAGATTGTCCATCCGGACAGAAACATTCATGAGATCCATCATTATTGCGACAATGATCTTCATTTATGCATGTGTTACTTGATGTCTTACATTCATTGATGTCTGCATATGTATACAACAAAAATAATTGTATTGTCAAAAACAAAATTGGTATATATTAACGAGACTGTGAAATCACTTGAGTTGATATTTATTTGTTTGTTTATATGTACAATGATAATATGTCAAGAATTGGTGCGTTTGTTTTAGTTAAAAAAAAAAAAAAGATTGTGTTAGAAAAATCTAAAGATTTGTTTTTTTAGAAATTTTGAAAAAAATATGAAGTTATGTGTTTTTTTACTATCCAAAAAAATTTCTTTTCTTAAAAATTTGAATTTTAACCAGATTTTGGTTTCAAAAATATGAATTTTGAAACCCCCTTATGTTTGAAAAAAAAATAGATTTTGAGAAAATATAATCCTAATAGCTTTTCGGGTGCGTTTGTTTCGGCTTTAAAGAAAACTAGCAACAGACTCGTGTTAAGCAAGGGCCCATGCTCTGCACGGGCTAATTCAAAGTGGGTGGTTATGCATCAAAGCGCATTGCAATGCTCAATGAATTGAGGAAAAAAGAAAAAACTAATGATAAAGTTGATGATAAGGATAAAAGGGCAAATTACTTTGACTTCCCTCCAGATTTTCTTAAATTACACTAGCACCCCTTCTAATTTTTCAAACACATCAATCTCCCCTCCTTTTATTCATTTCAATAACTTTGTTAATAAACAATTTAATTTCAGTTATTTTGGTTTGTTTGTATTTGTTTTCTCTTTTCACAATTAAGTTAAATGAGGGTGTTTTCTCGCAATGGAGAAACAATAACAACATTTGTTTTTACCACCAAATAGAATCAAACATCAGCAATTAGAAAAGAGATCAAAAAAGAATATAGAAATGCGAAGAATATTGGTGGATAAACATTGTGGTTGATCAATGAAAAGGAAATAATCTTCGATATATCTGTTTTATTACATTAGAGTTTAAAAATTATATCACCTTGCCTGAGTAACAATCAGTTGAGAAAAATCACCTAAGTGAAAAATGGAAAGAAAAAACGTTCGAAAATTAAATGAGTTCATACTCGTACGAAGAAGTTAATTGCTCAAAATAAATGGAATTAACAAAATTTAAACCATGTTATATTATAAGAGAAGTGCTTGTCAATTTGATAAACATAAAATAAGGGAGATTAGTGTTTAGTTAAAAAATAGAACGGGTGTTTGTGTTATTTAATAAGACCTTAAGAGAAGTTAGTGTAATTTGCCGATGATAAAATCATTGAAATAGTTGTTATTAAATATTAGTATGAAATGGTAAACTAAAAATATGTAGAAATATTTAAAATAGTAAAGATTTCATTATTGATAAAAATGTCGATATGAGTCCCGTGTATGAATTGTACAACAATATTATTTAGTGACTCATTTATCATGTTTTCAGTGTTTTGTATAGTCATCTTTCTAAAAGATATAATAATTAATAATCTACAACAATAAAAAATAATATCTTATAATATGACATGGCGGCCTGACTTCTTTGATTCTATGTTGTTTTCAATTATATTGAGATCTGAAGGTTTCAATGTGTCTTGTTTGTCTACACTCTAGTTCTTCAAGCTCGGAAGAGGCTATATGCTTGTTGATTTGCTTGGGGAGATGTTGGCACTTGAATTTTGATATCGTGCTGACGATCGATCCATTAATTGTTTTTTGCAGAGGTTCACTTTTCATTTTTATAAACTTGGTTTTGTGTCTGTATACGGGTTCGCTTGCTGATTAGTGAATTTTTGTTATAACAGATTTGGGTCGATCCACTTGGTCTGATTTATTATGTTGTATCCCCTTTTTTGGTTGTACCTGAGCCAGGTTTAATGTCCTCAGACCATTTATCTATTTCTTTTTATTTAATATAATTTTTCTTTTGACTAAATAAAAGATAAAAAAGAAACAAAGGCAAATTATTTTTAGAAAAGAAGCAATCTTGAAAATGTGTAATTTTATGAAAAGTAGGTATATGCCTTGTTATAAATATTTTTTATTTTTTTTAACTCCTTAGATATTTAAAAGTTTAATTATAGGAAAATTTATTTAGATTGGGATTAAGATTAAGTTAGTTTGTTCTTTAAAGAAAGATTAAATTAGTGTGTTTTATCAAGTGAGTTTGTTTTAATTTCATTTTAAAAGAAAAAAACAGGGGAAAGTCGAAGCAAAAGACACAAAAGGATATAATTTCGATGATGTGTAAAAAAATTAAGAAGATGTAAGATTGTACTTTTGGTAGACATTAAGTTTCATTTTTTTTTACGAAATTTCATGATTAGAGAATTAGAGAATAGAAGATTGTAATTTTTTTTTAACGCTTTAGATAATTAGAGTTGAATTATAGGAAAATTTGTTTTGATTGAGATTAAACTTAAGTTTGTTTGTTCTTTAAAAAAAATTAAATTAGTGTGTTTTATCAACTGAGTTTTAATTTATTTTTAGGAGAGAATCTATAGGGGGAAGTTGTAGTAAAAGATACAAGATGATATAATTTTGATGACGTGTCCAAAAATTAAGAAGGGGTAAGATTTCTTTGTCGTTAAAAAACCTGTTATTTATTTCTTTCCAAATTTCTCAAACTGTAGCAAACCAAATGACCTGAGAGATCGAACGACGCACCTTTGCAATACCACTGCTGAATATATTTCTCGATGACACACATGTTTTTTATTTATCGATGACAAATATATTTCTCGTATTTTTTTTATACATAAGAGAAAAATATTTATTTTGTTTTTTTAATATTTTATCAATGATGAATATTTGTCATGTATTTTTTAAAGTAGTTGTAACAAATACTTATCTTTTTTTTTTTTATATTTATCATAGAGAAAAATTTATCTCTTGTTTTTTATGCATCAACAACAAATATTTGTCCAGTTTTTTTTATATTTATCAGTGACAAATATTTATATCTTATTTTTGTATATATCAGTGATAAATATTTGTCTTTTGTTTTTCATGTATCAGTTAGACCCATGTTTTTTTATTCATCAATGAGTTTTTTTATGCATCAAAGATAAATATGTGTTCCCGGTTTTCGATATAGTGGAAAAGATTTGTTTCGTGTTTTTTGTTTATATCGATTACAAATATTTGGCTTGTGTTTTTTTATATACTTTTCACTGATAAATATTTTTTTCGTATCTTGTAGAACAAATATTTGTTTCATATTTAATCATTCAGTGGAGTAACACATCTTAGAGTTATGTATAAGTCAACACTGTTTGAAAGACTTACTATAAGAAAAGAAATCCAAACGGTTTCATCTAACAAAAAAAATTGAGGAAGTTTAATGTGAAATTATTACCTATAAGTCAATGATATTTAAATGGTTTACTATCATAAATAAATTAATTTGAATGGTTTCCTCCGACAAAAAGTTTTGGTTTCAATGGTTTGGAAAAAATGATGACATGTGGCATTAGCTTTAATATTAAATTTTAGATTGCCATGTGGATTGGCTATTTAAACCATGTTAAAATGTATGTATAGGAGACTAGTGTGTCTAACATCAATATCCGAGCCACTCATTTTTCATTGTTGTCTGTGAATAGACGGTTTTGATTTACACTGCACTTCTTCCAGTGAAAAAATCACCCAAGGGGATCCTGATCCTTGTCTAAGTGAATAATATATTTGAAACAAAATTAGTGTATTAGATTACAAAATTACATAAATATGGTCGGGGTCAATAGTCAAATTGTGGACCTAAACAAATATATGGGATACATGTCGACTAATTGTAGACCAAAACCTTGTAGTCAAAGAATTTGTTTGGGAGTTTGGAGGGGAGGGAAAGCAAAGATTTTGGGGTGAGAAATTTATAGAGAAATTGAAAATTTATTAATTTTTTTTTGAACAAATGCATATGATTAATATATTTGTAATTTTAAAAATATTATAACAATTTATTGGATTTAAAAAATTCATATAAACTCTCCAAAACCCCACAAAATTCTCATCCAATACAATTTTTTAATTTCCTCAAAGGGGAATGTTATATTATGAATAAAAAATCAACCCCTAAAGTCCTTTCATTTCAATGTCTTCTATTTCATCTACTTGCCCCTTCTTCTTTTTTTCGAAAACCCTCCCTCCCCTCCAAACTCCCAAACAAAGCCAAAGTGAATGAGATTCATCTAAGGGGTCAAGTTTGTCCAATAATAATTTTTTTGGGATCCAATATACCAACTAAAGTATGGACCATATAAAAATTAATTTTATAACATAAACTATCCAATGTTTGACGTACTAAAGTCTATAATCGATCGGTAAAACCTTCTAGGTACAATGAATTATATATGTAAGAGTCGGGGCTTGCATTCTAAACAATTCATTTATTTTCCTTAAAAAAAAGAATTTCTACTGGGCTGCTTGACAAAAAAGAATACACAAAAAACAAGTAGAATTATGGGAAAAAAAAAAATTTTAAACTACATAAATAGATTAATATTCAGAAGAAGGTGAAGAAAATTACCTTTGCAGCCATCTGGATGATACGGATTTCCTTCATAACCTTCCTTACATTTACATTGATAACCAATGTCTACATCAATACAATCACTATTCTTCTTGCAAGCATAACCATCTTCAATCTTTGAAGCACTACAATTTTTACTTCCAACACTCCAGTCAAGAATCAAAGGAAGCATCTTGTTAGGAAAATTGTCCAAATGAGAAACAGAAAAATTATAAAATCCCTTTTTAACAACAAACGAATTGCTACATCCCAAAGATTCGTTTAAATCGAGATAATTAGAAGATTGTACAGTTATATTCCTCATCATAGGTGGAATATCAACTTGACAACAACCAATACCCGAACATGTTCCGTTTTCGATTCTGTTTCGAGTACCATTGCATATTGTTAAGCAACCGGTGTAAAATGTTTCATTGCCGTAAGTGCTTCTGAGATAACCGATACTGTTACAACCAACTGTTAAAAACTTATTTTCACTGGGTGATATGCTGAACCTGCCATCATTAATGCCTAAAATGGATTGATTGTAAATTCCGTTACCATTACCACAATTGCTGGAGACAAAGAACAACAGTTCAAGTTGTCCTTCGATGACGCTTATGTTGGAAACTTGTAGATTGCCCCACACTAATTTTGTGTTGTTTTCACAAGTGAGGTTATACCAGGGGTCTAGAAAACAAGGTCCATGATTTGGTATTGATGAATTGGATATTCCAAATGGATATGGAATTTTTACATTTCCACATGTTTTTTTGCACCCGGGTAGGGATAAAGAAAAGGATTCATTGGATGCAAATACTATTGTTACCATGGAAATTGTAAGTATTAAAATTGTGCATAATTGCGTGAGGTTTGTGTTATGTTTCATTGCGTCTATTTCAAATGACTAGTTCTTGCATTGATTTTTGAAGCAAAAGAGAAGAGTGTTTCATTTATTTATATATGATTTTAATTTTTTTTTTTTTTGTGATTTTGACTGCTAGTTAAAGTTTCATTGACTTGGAACGAAGATTGACACGGTATGGTCGCATAAAAGTAAGCCCTAAATATTTAAAAAACAGTTGTAAAAAATATGGGAATTTCTACGGTACACTCGTAAATTAAGGCGGTATTCTTGCTTCAAAAATTTATAAATTAACTATTATTTTTATCAAATAAATAGATGTCTGTTGCTATTTATAATTTAGTAAATATCATTTCATAAGAAAAAATATCATGCTAATATTTTTTACATTTATCGTAAAAATGAGTATTAAAAATTTAGAAAAATTAAATTTTATTTCGTCCACTTTTTTCATAAATAAAATTTAGTTATTATAATTATAGGTGACAAAAAAATATTTTTAATAATTTTTTTCATCAAAAATAATTTATTTAACTATTAATTTAAAATTTTGGTGTACTAATACACTCAAATTTTTGATGTAGCACATAATTTGTCAAAAAGCAATCATCACAACTTAAAGGTGGTTAACGTAAAACTCAAATCTTTTCATTAATATTTTGGTTGTATGTTTTAGGGGTAAAATAGCGACCCACATATATTTTCCTTTTTAGGCAAATGGTGTATGGAAGGATCTGAAAGATCTTAAAGGTCCGTTTGGTGCACATGATAGAATATCAATAAGATATGATGAATAGTATGATAATGATAGAATAGGATAAAGATAGGATAAACATATATCATATCATGTGTTTAGTGCACACCATAATATTGACACCATATGAACAAAGACACAAATTTCATATAATTGCATTTGAATAAAAAATTGGGGAAAAAATAAATTGATTGTACAAACAAAATAAATTGAGAAAAAATTTGAGAACCAAAACAAATCGATCAATAAATAAACACAAAAAAATAGGACATGATTTAAATATTCAATACTAACAATTCGGTTTGAGTCAAAATTGACGATGATGATGATATTAGCACAAAAAATAAAGTCATGATTAATTAGCTTTTTTTTTAACACATAGAAGCAACTGGGTTTTCCAACGATGATGAGGAAACAATTTGCAATTAACCCATATAAGCAATTTCGTTTTCAAACAAAAAAGCAACAATCAGTGATGATGGGATATGCAATTAACCCATTGAAGCAGTTGAATTTCAGTCATTGATTAAGGATTAAAAAAGTTGAAAACTTTGTGGTTGCCATTGGGTTTTAATGAATGAAAGGGTTGTAATTGATGGATGTACGAAGATTTGAATCAAAGGGTTTCAAGTGGGTGAAAATTTACGGGAGGTAGGACAAAAGGCATGAGTGTGGGGTGCAGATCCTCTCCATTTGTTGAGGAAATTGCAATCTCAATTTCCACTCATAAAAACATGACATGTGGATAAGTAAATATCAAGGGTTCTGATTCATTTAATGAATTATTTTATTTTTGTTTTTATTTTATTTTGATAAACAAAACATGGAAAAGCACGCCGCTTCCTTCTCTCTCTCTCTCTCGTTTGGAGTTCAGCACAGTCTGGAAAAATTAAGAACCCAGATCTCTGTAACGCGTTGCACGATCGTCGCCAACCAAAACCAATTACTCCGTCGTACCGCCGCCGTAGTCGTCGCTAAACATGAGATTGTCATCACTGTTCTTGGTGTTGCTGTTATTTCATGCCGCCGTCGTAGGGGTTGGGGTTCTTCTTGTTGTCGTCACTGATTTCCCTTCAATTTGAGTTGAATCATAAATGGGTGTCAATTTGAGTTGGTTATGATTTATTAATAGTTTAACCCAAAAACCAGAAGATTATGAGATTTAAGATTAATAATTAATAATCCATGTACACAAAACGCAGAAGAATCATAACAAATTCCTTAAAAAAAAAAGATTCATAACAAATGAATATAAAGAGATTGAGATTAAATTTTGAAGTTTTAGGCAGTAAACACAACATACAATGGCGACAAACTGAAAAGCAATGATGCAGCGGTCGACGAAAACTAGTGAGTGTCTTAATGTCGACGGTGAAGGGGGGTAACGATGAAGAAGAAGGTGTGTGTCCGAACATAGCAAGAGGAAGGGGGTGAAGGATTATTTTTTATTTCTGAATTAAAAAATTAATAGAAGCATGTGTCAGAAATAAATGTGAGCCATTGATAATTTACTTATCCACATGTCATGTTTTTATGAGTGGAAATTGATATTGCAATTTCCTAAACAAATGGAGAGGATCTGCACCCGTGTGGGTGATGGTGTACGAGAGTTACATTAATTGAATACAAGAGAAGGAAAGAGCGGCATGTGATTGTGATAGGTTTGAGAAATCCTATCAGGTTGTTAATTCATCAAAAACCACGGATTAAAATTACAAAGGAGAGATATGATATGATTAGTAATGAGTTTAATTTATCATATCCTATTGGTGCATCAAACAACGGATATAGATAGGATATGATAGTTTTGTGATTCCATGTGTCTCTATCTTGCGCATCAAACAGGCTCTAACTAGATTAGATTTGTAACGCCCGTATTAAAGGTGTCTAGAATACTTAATACGTTCGTTAAAACTGATACTGGATACATTAATCATACAATACAGAAAACGACATAAGTCGGGATTCAGATACACGAGTCATATATTACATTATTTAAGCATGTTTAGTCTAATGAAACGAGTACAACAAGTCTCATCACGATACATATAGCTACAATAACATAATAAAAGCTAGACAACACAAGCTTGGATCCATAAGCACGATCAGTCCAAAGCCTTCTCCT
>Ga0228710_1000731_pt1 | contig 44819 bp, 26 predicted proteins | sample MedpolnodulmetaG_FD_177995 | JGI IMG/M metagenome (GOLD analysis project Ga0228710, IMG submission 177995) | Root nodule microbial communities from Medicago polymorpha collected in Santa Monica, California, United States - pink nodules | ecosystem: Host-associated > Plants > Roots > Nodule... | reverse complement strand
TAAAAAAAAAAAAAAAAATCAAATTTTTTAAATTTTAAAAAAAAAAAAGTATTTTTTTTTTTTTTTTTTTTTTTAAAAAAAAAAAAAAAAAAAAAAACTCCACTTGTATGGAGGAAACGGCAATCTAATAATATGTTTTCGAATTTCAACGAAAAATCTCCACTAAGCCTTCAAGAAAATTTTACTACGTACCTCTCTTATACTTTCACCCCTACAAACCATAAAATTTTCAACTTTACCCTTTTTATCATTTGACTTCATAAATATTTATGTTACTTACAAGTTTTTTGGAAAACGCAAGTTAATTTTTCCGGTTGACAAAGTTGTAAACCAAAATACATTGAAAAAGGTTTTTGGAACTTTATTAGACAAAATACCAAACCAAATACTAAATCGGAACTTAAGTTAAAGATTTACGGTGGTCGACGGAAATTATCCAAGAGATAAATCTTATAAACGTAATCATTATTATGACATCATAAAATTCTTAACTAAACAACTATCTTGATGGTCTTCCTATAATCCCTTAATAAAATATAGAGTAATGCTCTCCTCTAATATGTTTTTGCTCATTCCCATCAAAATAGCCGAGCGTGAGTTAACTCATGCAGAGTGTATTTTTCAATGGGATTGAGCAAAAACAGATGTGAGAAGAGCAATTCTCTAAAATTTATTATTCCAGAAAACTTCTCCGCGAAAATTTAATCTGAAAATCGAGGCCCAACCATCACAAGCATTCCCTACCAAACCATAAATTTATTCTAAAAAACTTCTCCAAAATCTATTCCGGAAACCAGCATACTCAAGTTTTCCGAAAATATATTTTGGAAAACTTCTATTCGGGGAAACTTCTCTGCGAAAATATATCGTTGGAGAGAAGTAAATTGACAAAAGATTTAGAATTGAAACTTTTTATGAATTGTTGGGGTGAAGGTATAAGTGTAAGGGTTCTAAACAAAATTTTAAACCTTAGACTTCAATACCCAAAATGAAAACTAGGCCCAACTATCACAAGCATTCTCAACCAAACCATAATTATTTTTTGACTTAATTGTAGTTTTGGTCCCCCTATTTTCACCATTTTGTAGAATTGGTCCCTTATTTTCAAATTCGACAGTTTTTGTCCACCCATCATATTTTTGAACTATAAAAATGTGATGTGATAAATTATAAATGTCGTGGAATATGATCTGAAGATGGAAAAATATCAACATCCATGAAATTGTAACCAAATTTCCTTAAAAACTTCATTTAAAACATATCATATCATAATATTTTAGACAAAATATTTGATAAAGGGACTAAAACTGTCGAATTTTAAATTAAGAGGACCAATTCTGCAAGATGATGAAAATAGGGGGACCAAAACTGCAATTAAGCCTTATTTTTTTTATAACACAAAAATAATGTTTCTCACGCACCCTCCTATATTCTGAAAATACACTTCTTTGAGTTATATAATCCTAACTCCATTTTGAAGGTTTTCGGATTTCCTATTTATAAGCCTAACTCAAACTTTTCTCATTTTCAACAATTTCTCTTTTTGCCCTAAAACTTCTCTCTCAACGGCCAAAATTCGAAATTCCCACATTGTGTGATTCTTCAAGGTTGTTTACAATCAGAAGCATCACAATTCAAGCCTTTTTAAACACCAAACACAAGGTAAGGTCGCATTACTTCGATTTATGATTGTGTTTGAATATTTTGATGTAACCTTTGAATATTGGTGCGACTTTGTTTATTCTATGTTTAATTTGTGTTTTTTTCCTTCATGTTTCCATTCCTTTTTTTTTCTTCATATGATTTGTTTTGATGCATGTTCAAATCAATTTACAAAAAAGAAAAAGGAGTTAACTAATTAACACATTTTAAAAATGTTCCATACTGATACAATTTGTATTATATCATCTGAAATGTGTTAACTTACACGGTGTAATGGTCTAGTAGGGGATTTGACACATTTCAAATTATATAAGTTGAACTCTTATTATAGTTTTCGATTTTATTTTTTGATGCGTATATTTACAAGTTTTGGATAAACTAGAACAAAGTTGTGTTTTTCTGAATTTTTTGGGATTTCAAATTATATAATCCAAAAATTCTCAAAAAAGAAAAGAGTTGAGATTATACAATTCAAAATAATGCATTTTCAAATTTTAGAGAGCACGTTAAAAAGAGACTAGAGCGGAAAAAGAAACCACGAGAATATTTTTGATCTTGACCAAAAAAACCAAAAATACTTTTGGCAAAATTGGATTTCTCAATTGTAGGCTAAAAGAAGAGTAGACTATTTTGGCCTTCAATTGGCCCATTTTTTTTGCAAATTTTTATTATAAAAGTAATATTAAAATACTTTTTATGTGACCTTAACTATGTAGATAGGGACATTACATAATATATGTAAGGGGTAGGAATTTAAACACTAGACACCTCATTTATTCATCTTTTAAAAGGAAAATTTAAAGGCACTAGACAATTTGACAAAAAAATAAAAAATTGATTTATAGGTAAAGATTTTTGTTGTTTAGTTTTATGAGTTTTTGGCGCTTTAAAAGGTCGTAATTAATTTGTCCATTGTTGTAAAATTCTAGTTTTATGTTTAAAAAAAAAAATCATATTTTAACGTCCTAAACATGCGTGCAAAAAATCATGAAAAAATTCAATCTCTAAGTCACTTTTCTGAACTTTATGTCTAAAGAAAAAAAAAAAAGAAAGAATCTCAAATTGCAAAGATTGAATCCATGTTTTTATTTTTTACTAAGTCATTTTTCAAACATCGCGTATATTACAAGTTCAATTTGAACAATTTTTAATTTATTTAATTAAAATATGGGGGCACATGGCGAGTGAAGATCCTCTCCATTTCTTAAATAAATGGAGATTGTCAATTACTATAGTTTTGAAGTAAATATGTGATATTAATGTTTTCAATTCTTGAAATATGTGCATTTATATCATATATTTACTTCAAAACTATAGTAATTGACAATCTCTATTTATTTAGAAAATGGAGAGGATCTTCACCCGCACATGGCACATCCCAATTTCAACATTCTTCAAGATTCAACCAACTTTTGAGGCAGAAGTATCCTGTCACCAGCATAAGAATTCGAAGGAATTCTTCGATGATCAACATAAAGGAATTCGAAGTAAAAAGGCTTGGAGTCATTTGAATATTTAAATTGTATAACTTTCCAAAGTAAATTGTCAAATCTAAGGTGAACATATGAAATTTTATCAAAGAACAGTTAAATTAGAGAAAACTTTTTCCCCTAAGATTCAAAATGGCAGAAGAAACTTGCAAGAGAAGATTTTCAATGTGGGCGAAAAAAACTTGGCATTCATTTACTTTATAGGCTGTTTGGATCTGCGTTTAAAGGATGGTTCTCACGTTCCTAGACAATTTTGATGTGAAAATAAACAAGCTACAAAAGGTAGCATCACACCAAACGTGGTTTTACTGGCTTCCCACCGCTTCAACAAACACACACTTAGAAGTTAATTTGTTTCTTCCGTCTATAAATAGTATAATCAAATTTTATATAAATAAGTTCATTTTCATTCCATTAAAATAAGTACTATACAACACATCCGCCTTTAGATGACAACAATCTTACCAGTTGTTTGATTCAACGATGTATGTAACTCAACTTTGTTTACAATAAATATCATTTCTTTTATATTTATTTCTTGTTTTCTATATTTTTTACGATTACATTTACATTTTCATTGTCTTGTACATTTTACTTCGATTATTAACGGTCACACATTTTTTACGTCTTTAACTAGGACTTGTGGCCTTAAATTCAACTAAGAACCCTTTAAGGATTTAACTTGAGTCATATATTGACATTTCGAGTTCATTTGTTGAAAGGATAGCATTTCATACCAACATTCATATATGTATCTACGCACAAACAAAAGAAATTACAACAAAACAAAACGAGGAATAGAAACTCTTGAGTTTAACAATTGTACCAACTGAGTCGGACATGACTTATAAACAATCCAAATATCACTAGTCTCACGTTCTATGTTTGCCAAACATCGACAAAAGCATTTCCTTCACAATACGAGTGACAAACTTTCACCTCTCAATCTATTTATATGATAAAAACAATATGTTTGTTCTTCGGGACTAGAATGCTTGTAAAAAAACTATCCTAATAAAGAAAGAAGGACTAATCCATTTCTTTTTTAGGAAAGAACTAATTCATGTATTACTTACTTTTACTATTATTTTTATATTTTTAGAGCCTTGTTTTACAAGTTAATTCAAATTCAAAAGTAATGGCTTAAACTATATCTCCCAAAGCCCTAACATTTAGGCCGATTTAGTTGCAAGATAAGCGAGTCATAGTTGGATAATCAATCAGATAATGTCTAAATTTACCGTTTCATGAGACAATAAAATATGATAAATTATTCCTGACATCTACCATATCTTTTCTTATTTTTCTACTTACAATTTTATCTTGAGTTAGGGGATGAATTTGAAATCAGCAAGACAAGATACAAAATTAGTTCTCATTTACATATAATATATATCATGTCATTATTGGATTATCTGCAAAATTATTAGAGAATAATACATTTTTCAAAATTATCTAGTTTTTATTTACCATGCAGTTATCAAACAAGTGATAAAATAAGGTTCTATCATGAATATTCCTATCATATTCATACTCTCATATACAGTCATGTCCTATTTGTCTTTAACTTATCCTAATCACTATATATACGAGCTTTTAATTCTTCCTAAAAAGGAAATTTTGTTTTTTTTTACATTAATGCGTAAATGTACTTTTAGATTTTAGTTGCTCATAACACCAAAGTCATTTTTCCTTAAAAAAAACACCAAAGTCATTAAAAAGGTATTCATATTAGTCCATTAAATTATTTACTTTTAAATCAATGGTTACAATCATAATTGTGCATAATACCACTCACTTTTTAAGTCACCTATGATCCTCCGTATTTGTTGTCTTAAATGTATAATAACCATAATAAGAAATTAAAGATACATTTACCAAAAGGCCACAGTAATGTATATGCTTGTTTGTTTTGATTTCATGTGGGGTCAATACCATGGAAGGAAGAGGGGTTTCAAGCTCTATAGCTAAGTACTTTAATTTTTGAAATGTATATATAAATAAAGAAGTTGTAGACTTCTTAGTTCTCACCAGCTAGAACATCAACACCACACCCCTCAACTACCATACTTAAATTATAGAGAGTTTCCATTCTTAAAAGAAGAAAAAAACATTGTGAATTATGTACTGAAGAAGACAAATAAAAAAAACATTTCTCTTTTGAAATTTCATATTTGTGAAGGTTACAAAAATTCATTGATCAAGTCATGGGTTCATGGGCTCCAATGGAGAATTTAGTTAGGAGAAAGTTATTTATATTGCTGTTATTTTTGTGGGTTTATGCAGTCACTTCCTCTGTGACTTATGATCACAAGGCCATTCTTGTTAATGGACAAAGAAGATTTTTAATTTCTGGGTCCATTCATTATCCAAGAAGTACACCTGAGGTAATATTTATATTCTATATGCTGCATCAAAATTGTTATTCTTTAAATAAATAGCTTTTATATATCTCAATTGTATTTGGATAAATGCAGATGTGGCCAGACCTTATTCAAAAGGCTAAAAATGGAGGCTTAGATGTTATACAAACTTATGTGTTCTGGAATGGACATGAGCCTTCTCCTGGGCAGGTAATTTAAACACTTTCTTTTTTCCTTTTGAATTTAGTTTCATTTGTCAAAATCTTAACTAGAAAGGTAATTAAATTATTTATGTACAAAAATTTAGTATTATTTTGAAGATAGGTACGATTTGGTTAAGTTCATCAAGGTGGTGCAACAAGCTGGCCTTTGTGTTCATCTTCGCATTGGTCCCTACGCATGTGCTGAATGGAACCTTGGGTAAACAATTTTTGTAACTTGCCTTATAATTCTGTATTATATGACATTATATTATTATTATTTTAACATTAAGAACATAACATTATTGTTGGAAAATGACAATAATGCTTAGACTAAAATCAAAGGTCTTCTTTTTATATATTTGATATGCAGTGGGTTTCCAGTTTGGCTCAAGTATGTTCCGGGTATTGCATTCAGAACAGACAACGAGCCTTTCAAGGTTGGAAACTTCGAATTTCAATATTATTGTGTTATTATTATTACCACTAGCATGCATTCTGTCTGTCTTTTAGTTTTTTCTGAGTTGCAAAATTTTATTATGAGTATTTAACAAGTATTATAAAATCCTTTCATTTTAAAAATTCTCTAAATTTATATTGAAACAATGAAATTTACATAGAAGAATATAAATTACCCTGTAAAATTACATGCATCAATACATTCTCTCATTTAAACACTCTATAAGAGTAAAATCAAGAGAGAAAAAATAAATCAAAACATGGTATCAACCTTACATATAGATATAGGGAAAATATTTTGTTTGCCACAAATATTTGGACGCACACTAACTTTTATTTTAATTTTGGCAATAAAAATAAGTTGTTTCAATCAAATTGACAGTGAGTTGGAACATTTCTCATCTGCATTTTGAAAGACAAATACATGTTATCGATACACAGAAATTTCAACTAAGAGAGATGAAGAGTTTAAGATCCTGACTTTAAACCCGGACGAATGAGTAAATATTAATTTAACAACTAATTACAAACAATTTTTATTTAAAAAACCCAGAGAAAATTCAGAAGTTAAAAGTACGTTAACAAATCAAACTCTTAATCCTAACGATCAAACTAAATTCTTTCACATATGACCAATGGTCAAGAGTAATAAAAGATTGATAGTGATCTTTGAAATAATCAATTCAACCAAATATTGGCACAAAAACTTGAGACAATGTTGAAAGCCAAAAAAAATTAATAATGCGTATTTTCAAAATAATTATATGATGATACATAGTTTTGTATGTGTACCTATATAGATTATATTTAGGGTTAATATGTATTTACCCCCTGTAATTTGGGCGAGTTCCGGTTTACACCCCTGTAAAAAAAAAGTTTAGATTTCAACCCTGTAATTTAAGATTATTTCGTTTTAGACCCTGAGGCCATCTGACTGGACAAAATGCTGACTGTGCATATCTAATTATGTGGCACGCTGACTGTATAATTAATTTTGTTTTTTATTTTTTTAAGGGCACATGTGGCATTTTGCCTATTTTATTAAAATAAAAAATTATATTATATTAATTTAAAAATAAAAATTAATTTAAAAATTAATTTTTGAAAAAACATTATATTTTCGGAAAAAAACTGAATTTTCTAAAAAAAATATTAAAAATTCTGGAATTTAATTTTTAAAATTAAAAAAACAAATATGAAATAAAAAAAAAGTTTTTTTATAATTTTCTCTACCAAAAACAAAAATTCTAGAAATTTTTTTATATTTAAAATCTGAATATAATATTTTTATAATTCAAATTAAAATTTTGAAAATTATATAATCTGAAAAATAAATCGATTTTATTTTAATTTTCAAAATCTTAATTTCAGATTTTTTTTTTTATTTTTGGAAAAAAAAATCTGATTTTTTAAATTTCAAAAAAAATATTTTCTGATATTTTCAATTTTGAAAAAAGTAATCTGATTTTTTTTTCTATTTTTAAAATTAATTTTCTGTTTTTTTTATGTTTTGGAAAAAAAATCTGAATTTGTTTCTGATTTTTGAAATTTTTTAAAATTCAAAAAAAAATCTGATTTTTTAAATTTTGAAAAAAATAATCTGAATTTTTTCCTATTTTTAAAAAATATATAAATGAAAATAAAAAATTCAAAAACAAAATTAATTATACAGTCAGCGCGCCACATCATCCAAAAATGTTGACTCATCATGCCACGTCATCATGTTTGCATAGTCAGATGGTCTCAGGGTCTAAAACGAAAGAATCTTCAAATTACAGGGTTGAAATCTAAACTTTTTTTTTACATAGGGTAAACCGAAACTCGCCCAAATTACAGGGGGTAAAGACATATTAACCCTTATATTTATTATCACTATTTGATTATGATATTCTATTAATTTTGTAAGCTTATAATTTTATGATGGTGTAGGCGGCAATGCAAAATTTTACAACTAAGATTGTCAACATGATGAAAACAGAGAAATTGTTTCAAACACAGGGAGGTCCAATAATTCTGTCACAGGCAAGGAAATGTGATTTAAATATATTTGTATAATTGTATTCCTTTTTTCTTTTTTGCTAATAATTGTATTTGTATTATTGCTTTCAACTTCACATATTTATTTTTATATTGCTAGAAAGGTTTAAGCTGGCCAATTACATTATTGCAGTAATAATGATCTTAATTAATTATTTTTTAATCTGCAATTGAATATGGTAGATAGAAAATGAGTATGGACCAGTGGAGTGGGAAATTGGTGCTCCTGGTAAAGCTTACACCAAATGGTTTGCTCAAATGGCTATAAGTTTAGGTACTGGCGTACCATGGATTATGTGCAAACAAGAAGATGCTCCTGATCCTATTGTAAGCACCTTATAGAGTTTTTTTTTAAAAAAAAAATAGTCTAGTGATTAAAAATTCACCTTTAACGTAAATGAGTAGGGAATTCGGGGTTCGAACTCTGGTTTCTACATACTACAACACATATGCATCTGCCAACTAGGATATGCCCATGAGACATATAAGTATCTCTTTATTTTCACAAGAATTATTATTTTTGTTGCACACACAAAAAAAATTAATTAATTTATGTGTCCTACCTATGTAGTCACATCTTGAATTAATTTATTTTGAAAGTGCTTTGCTTAGTATTTTTTGGATTATGATTTGTTGCGGTAAACGATTCATGCATTCAAAAATAAGTGACAATTGGGTCGAGATTAAATTTCAAGCTTAGTATTTTAGTTAAAAAAAAAAATCAAAATATATATTGCAAATTGGATCGACCTATCTCGAACCAACGACGTACTACTATGTAAATATGTGGAATTGCTGATCGAAAGAAGCAAGATTTAACCTTTTTTAGAGATCAATTTTATTTTTTTAGTTTGATTCTACTCACTTGTCTTTTTGTCTCTAATTTGTATTTATATATTGTGCAATAGATTGATACTTGCAATGGTTACTACTGTGAAAACTTCAAGCCCAACAAAAACAACAAACCCAAAATGTGGACTGAGAATTGGACTGGCTGGTAGGTCAAAACAAATAAATTCCTACGATCATATCTAATCTATTTTTTTAGTTTTATAACACTTCCTGTTATGAAGGTACACAGAGTTTGGTGGTGCAGTTCCACGTAGACCAGCAGAAGATATGGCATTCTCTGTTGCAAGATTTGTACAAAATGGTGGCACATTTGTTAACTACTATATGGTAAGGAAAAATCGTTGCAGTTGTGGTTTATGTATTCATTTCATGCCTTGTAAATTCTGACTTTAGTGTATCATTGTTTTGGCCTAGTATCATGGAGGAACTAACTTTGATCGAACTTCTGGTGGACCCTTCATTGCTACAAGCTATGACTTTGATGCTCCCCTTGATGAATTTGGTATGTTCTTTTAAATACATAAATAAGTTTTAAATAAAATAAACTTGTGTAGAGTGATATTGGAAGGGAGTTTCACATTAATATGAAGTTTGTTCAACTATTATAACTATTTTTTATAGAAGTCAGAGAAAGATAACTAACTAGTGTAACTAACTAACTAGTATAACTAATTAACTTTCACATGCAATGACTATATCAGGACTTTTAAACCAGCCAAAATGGGGGCATTTGAATGAATTACATAAGGCAATTAAGCTATGTGAACCAGCTTTATTGTCTGTTGATCCCATAGTAACATGGCCTGGAAAAAATCTAGAGGTAAAGATCATATCAACTAGTTTTATGAAAATACCCAACAATAGGATTTTGTATTGTAAATTTACTTGCTTACTTTTGTTAATGCTATCTTAGGTACATGAATTCAAGACAAATACTGGTGCTTGTGCTGCCTTCCTTGCAAATTATGACACCAAAAATGCGGCAACGGTTAAATATGGAGACACACAACATGAACTACCACCTTGGTCTATTAGCATTCTTCCTAATTGCAAAACTGCAGTTTTCAACACTGCAAGGGTAAGATTATTCTTATTTTTAAGATAGTTCATTGTTCGGTTCAAAAAGGAAAACCTAGCCGAACTGAATGTTTACAACGGTTCGATAAAACTGAACTGAACCGTTAATGTTCAGTTATTTTTCATGTATGACCATTGATATTTATATTATAAATTTTATACAGCTTGGTACCCAAACTTCCCTAATGAAGATGACTGCTGCAAACAGTGCATTTAATTGGCAATCATATAATGAAGAACCAGCTTCATCCAGTGAACATGATTCCATCACAGCATATGCATTATGGGAGCAGATTAATGTCACTAGAGATTCTACCGATTATTTATGGTATATGACAGAGTAAGTGTCTTTCAACTGATTTTGTCATAGACTTCTATGTAGACTAAGAATTAGAATTATCTTCTTCTTCTTCTTAATAATAATTTTGTTCATACTTTATACTCTTTCTTCATCTACTAAATACTAGCATCACTTGTTCAGTGTCAACATTGATCCGAATGAAGGTTTTATAAAGAATGCACAATCTCCTCTTCTTACAATATTGTCAGCAGGCCATGTTATGCATGTTTTCATTAATGGACAACTTTCAGGTCAATAAAATTAGTCGATTATATTTTTGTTTTAATACTTTTTTTCTTCTATAACAAACTATAGTTTTACTTATCCATCTCCTGTATGAAGGCAGGTTCTGTGTATGGATCATTAGAGTTTCCTAAATTGACATTTAGTAAGAATGTTAAGCTAAGGGTTGGAAATAACAAGATCTCTTTGCTTAGTGTTGCTGTCGGTCTCCCGGTTAGTTCTCTTAAAATTTTGTGACATCTTTACTGTTTTCACTACTTTTGTATTTTCAGTTTTTTTTTTAAAATCTTTTCAATTTATCGTAGAATGTTGGCGTTCACTTTGAGACATGGAATGCCGGGGTGTTAGGTCCGGTCACACTCAAGGGTCTAAACGAGGGGACCAGAGACTTGTCACGACAGAAATGGTCTTACAAGGTTTGCTGCCTAGCAATGTTTCGTTTGGTAGAAGAAACATTGCATAATGTTTTTCAAAATTGAAAAATGTTGATACTTACTTGTGTCACCACTAAGAAAAAGTTTAAGCATAATGTAATTTCTTGTTGATTTTTGTCTTGAAGCGTTATATATGTATCATTCATTTTTTAATGCAACATTAAGAAATTCCATTTGAATTTTGCTGTTGATCAGATTGGTCTCAAGGGTGAAGCCTTAAAACTTCCCACTGCAAGTGGAAGTTCATCAGTTCAATGGATACAAGGATCATCATTGGCTAAAAGACAACCTTTGACATGGTACAAGGTATGATTAAATTTTCAACATATGTTTTATTTCTGTCACATGAATCTGTGATCACCTGCCTCTGAATGTATTCTGAATCATTATTTGTACTTCAATGTCATTAGACAACTTTTAGGACACCATTAGGCAATGATCCATTAGCTCTAGATATGAGTAGCATGGGAAAGGGTCAAGTATGGATAAATGGTCGAAACATCGGACGCCATATGCCTGGATATATAGCACGCGGTAAATGTGTTGATTGTTATTTTGCCGGAACTTATACCGAGACAAAATGTCAAACAAATTGTGGACAACCCTCTCAGAAATGGTAAGATTTTGTACATCTTATTTTATAATAGTGAATGGTTTGATTTGAATAACATGAAAACTTTGTTTTGGAATTGGACAGGTACCATGTTCCTAGGTCATGGTTGAACCCAAGTGGAAATTATTTGGTTGTGTTTGAAGAATGGGGAGGTGACCCTAATGGAATATCTTTGGTGAAAAGAACAACAGGAAGTGTGTGTGCTGATATATATGAAAATCAGCCAACACTTAGTAACCAAGTTAATAGACTAGCTGACTTGTGGTGTCCCATTGGACAAAAGATCACCCAAATTAGATTTGCTAGCTATGGATTGCCACAAGGAACTTGTGGAAACTATCGAGAGGGAACTTGTCATGCTCACAAATCATATGATGCTCCTCAAAGGGTATATTTTCCATTTCATTTAGTGTCAATTCTCACTTGGTTATTTGCTTCATTCCAATAACAAACTAATAAAATTATCAGCTAGAACTTGTACAATATCGATTTCTTGTAGTCATAGTCTTCGCATTCATGCAGTTAGGGACGTCAGTAGCCGTTGGCTCGAGATCGGGCTCAATATTTCAGTTTTTTTAAAATAATCCGATCTCAATCCAATAGCCACCGACATCTCTGACTACTTGAATACATGAATATTTAACCACAGCAAATCCAAGTTGGTACACTATAGACATCTTCTGATGAAATATTTATTAGTACTTTTGATACTCATGAGTTAATTTGCACTCAACTTTCATATTTACTCTGCTTCCTAACTCTTGTGGTAACGATAAACATGGATTCATGGATAAATAATTTGGCTCAAACGATTTCGTATTTTCTTATTATGTTTTGGCAGGACTGCATTGGCAAGCAATCTTGCATGATAACTGTAACTACTGAAAATTTTGGTGGAGACCCGTGTCCAGGAATTGCAAAGAAGTTCTCAGTTGAAGCCCTATGCAGCTAGGATCACTTAATACAACAATTTGTCAAATAAATATAGAGCAAATTTTTCGGCCAAATTACAAAGGTACATTCATCAGTTGATCGAAAACAATTTTGCAGATAAAAGAAATTGGGTGTATATTTATGTTTTGTACATACTCAAATTATTACTCCATACAGACATTACACTATTATAGAGCTTTTAATAATGAAGTACTGAAGCCCTTCATTAGAGTGTCAGGCTACAACACCAGTATTCTGATAAAAAGCAATTCATTTTTTCTACTATTGACCTTTTCATGTATGAACAAGTTGAGAGAAATAAATACTAGTTGATTCCAAGTGCCATTTGGAATATTTACTGCATTATTGGCCAGAATTTGGCATTTTTATGTATCAATATACTTTTTTTAAAAAAAGGTGTATATGTTTCTTCAAATCTTTATTGATGTTGTATGCATACAAGTACCTTCATCCTCCTCCATAGTTGACCCAAACTGATTTTAGAGTTCACATTTCAGTCATTCTAATTTCTAAATAGCTTAGGAGCAAAGTTTTAAGATGGACTAGTAGTTAAACTCCAATGTTACTTAAAAATCATTCGAAACTAAAAGCTCTATGTCCTCCTCGTCTTCACCGCTGTGACAATGGCTTAATAACTATAAGTTTGACATAAACAAGGAAAAAATAATATGACTACATCAAAAATGCTTATATTCGTTTTTCTTTAATTTTGTAGAACAAAACCTAACAACGTCAAAGTATCTACCATAAAAACGTGGAGTATTGTGAACTATTGGAAGAAAAAAAAACCTTTGGAAAAACTCAAATTCAAGCTTTTTGGAACATTCAATTCAGAAACAGTTTCAAGATCAAGACATTCTTTTTGAAACAAAACGTTCTGAGAAACTCAATTTAATCTGATGGAGCACATGGTGTAGAGTGGAGAAGTTAATTGGCTAATTCTTGCCGTGCTTGTGGCAATGGATGAATCGAAAATGCATCGTGAGGATTTTTCAACACCCTCGTCAGCCTTGCTTGAGATAGTTACGTTAGCTTTTTTATTAAGCTAATTGTAGAAATGGAATGGCTAGGTCGATTTATAAGTGTGGTCTTCAATTTGCTGATGGCGGCGAGTCGGATTAAGCTTAGTACTGCTGGGGCCTCTGAGGATTGGTTGAGTAAAGGTTGTAGTAGCTTGTTAATTAAGATGCAGTATTCGGTCGGTAATGGATGTGGCATTTGAAATTTTTGGGTCATTGTTGTGCTTATGTTGTGGAGCACATTAGAAGGTTGCTCGCAATGGATTGCGCTGTGAAGGTTTGTAACGCACATGGGATGTGAGAATGATACTGCGTTGATTTTATTTGATCATTGTTATTCTCTTTACTAGTTAAATAAACGCAGTGGATTAACACTATGCATTTACTTGCTTTGTAGTTTTCTTTCTTGAGTTCAACCCTCTTTTATTAAAAAAGACCAGAGAGGATAGAGCCATTGATGCAGGAAAAATGAAGTAAAAGTCCTAAGCTATCACAACATAGCAAATCAATCTTTGAATTCTGATTACTTGCCATGGAGAGACCTTATGGAAAACAAAAAAAAAATGCAGAATGAGAGCTATTGACCATTTTCAACTTTGCTGTAGACTCCAGTTTTATTACGTTTTTTTTGAGAGGTTTGTTACGTTCTTAGCTAAAAAGTATAATAACGCTTTTTTTTTTTGGTGAAATATAACAATGGATTTTTTATTTTTTTTTGGTTAAGTAGCCTAGTGCTAAAGAAATTCACATTTTTTTTAAATAAAAAGTGGGGTGTTTGGGGTTCGAACCTCATCTCCTGTACAAATTGTGCATTATCCCTTACCAAATGAGATAAGCTCATGGGGACTATAACAACGGATTTTCTATGTGAAAGAATTAAGAAAAATATAAATTAAATTTTACATATATATCCCTCTGTTTCTAAATATAAACAAAATTCATTTTTTAAGTTCATTCATTTAATGTTCACATACATCATTAAATGAATGAACCTAAAAAATCAATTTTAATTATATTTAAAAACGGAGGGAGTATAATATAATAAATTAAAAAAAAAAAAATAGATGTAAGACATAAATTTTCTGTGTGATTTCTACCCAAAAAGTCACAGCTGTTTAATGATGATTGGTTAAAACAAATACATATCAGCATTCACATAACTCCAGCTAAAATCACATCTATAATTTTTTGGTAATAAAAATCATATCTATGGTAGCGCACTGCTCATAAATTAAATAATTTTTTTCATGAAATATAAATATTTACTTAAAAAAAGTGAAACAATTTTAATCACCGAATAACCTTTACTTCAATTTTGAGCAAAACAAAACAAATGGAAAGAAAGAAAAATCAGCGCATTCCACAATGTCAGTCAAAACGTTAATGGCTATGATAACGCTGAGTCTTTCACCCTCCCCTTACAACAAAAAAATTCATACTACTAGTACTAATACTGTTGTATTGATTGTATTCACAAATCCAAAACGAAACCCTATGCTGCAATGCACTATACATCCGCATTGTGATTCTAGCTAACCTAAGGATTTAATGTTGTAAATGGAAACACCTGATATTTGGGGATTAAGCTGAAACTGCTGACATCAATGCTTGCCATAAGAGAAGTTCCGAAATCAGAAAAGGAAGAACCACAGCTTTCTTCATTGCCGTTGATGGTGACGTACGAAGAAGAAGATTGAAAAACCAGGAGAGAAGAGTAAGGATCGTTAATGAACTTCACCGCTTCTTCCCAATCCTCTTGTAACAGATTGAAAAGCTCGTCGTCGTCTTCTTCCATGTACGACGGTGCACTTGCCAGTTTTTCATCGGCGGCGGAGTCTTCCATTGGAAGTTGAAATTTGAAACGAAAAAAGGAAATGGGAAGAATGAAAAAGAAGGTTCTGGATGTTTGGGATTATATAGTGACGGAATAAGGGTCCCACATGCGATCGATGCCGTTGATTTGAGTTACACGTGGACGGAGATGATGGTGGAGGTTGTTGATGTGGCACGTCCTATAAGGGCGGGAATGGAAAATCCACTATTATTTTCCTTCCCAATAAGGTCGCACCGTGTCTGTATACGAACCAACGAACGCGCACAAACCGAACGTACGCATCATTGGTAACCGAATCAATCGCTGTCATTTTTTACTGTCAACTTTTATCATAAAGACAAAGTTTTTTCACCCTTATCCAACATAAGCTTTTGGATTATTTAAAGTTATTAATTTAATACTCCGTCCGTCCCAAACTTTAAAAAAATATTAAATCATGCAAAAATAACTAAAATATAAAAATTTAGAGTATAGTTTAATGTGTTTTTAAAATATATTGATTATTAATTACACATGAATAGAATTAATGTTCCGCAAATCGAGTGTTAACTCTCCGAATTTACGTTTTTAGCTACCAAAATCGTGTTAACTCTTAGGTAAACTTGATTTCTCGTAAAATCAAAAGGTTTGACGAGTTTGACCGAGTTAACACTCGGTAAATTCATGTAAACTCGATCGAGTTTTACGAGTTTACATCTAACAAAAAAAAATCAGCCCTTTTTTTGGACCATTTTTTTAAAACCGAATTCCTTTTCTACAAGCCTAAGGACTAAAACGTTTACTAAATAGTTACCTTTACAGTAACACGTTGTTCTTGAGATGAATTTTTTTTTTCTTTTCTTCTCTAAATTCTCAAACCATGAACAGGGGAGCACATACCAGTTAGACTTGCGATTCCTACAGTGGAAATTCAGATTTCGTTGCCGATGATTGCGACGCAAGTTAAGGTTGCAGTGGTAGTGTTTGTTGACCTTTTGAAGAAATTAACTAGATTATTTTTTAGATAGTTTTATTAACAACTCTAGGAACTTGTTAAACTTGCTTTTTTAGATGGCTTAAACTTGACTTAAGAAACATATGATTATGTGCGTTAATTTTTGTATTTTAATGTTAAGTGGAACATAATGTTTTATTACGGTAGTTTGGTATAACTTGCATTTGTAATAAGTCATATTTTGCCCTATTGACATATTTACAATATTATATTACTTTATATATGTCATGCATATAATAAATTTTATATAATTTTAATTTTAGGTAAACTCGTACGAGTTCTCGAGTCGAGTTTACCTAGGCAAAAGGAGTTGAGGTAAACTCTCGAGTTGTAAAACCTTAAATAGAATGCATGCATGTAACAATTTGTGTTGTTGGGTCTTGTTGGATGGCAAAATCAATTCTCGTAAACACAATATTTATAGACTTAGGTGTCATGTGATTGGTGTGCATGCCCCTTTGATGTTTAGAAGTCAAAAGTTTCAAAAGCAAATGGTATAAAAACGTATTGATTGTCCGAACATGTTTTCTTATGTTTTGCCACTTTATTTGACGCAACTTTTAAATATAGGACTAAATATGTGAATGGTCCCTCTGGTCATTTTTTATGAATACATTGCCTCTAGTCAATATTGTGAGAATATGGTTGTTCAAATTCTAATAAGTTTGATATCAGAATATGGTGTGAACTGGTGACTTCATTCGTATAAAACTATCCCGTAACACGAAGCTTCTTAGAGAGAAAAAAAGGCTTATGGATTAATCATAAGCACAATTCAAGTGTTATTACATTAATCCACCATTAAATTAGTCATAGTCGGATATAAAGACTAAAGAGAGGAAACATACAAAATTACAGCAGAAAAGGACATTTTCTTTTATGTGAAAATATAAATAAAGAGGAAGGGTAAAAGAAATGGGTTGTTTTGGTTATCTTTAACTTTCAATACAGCACAAGGGACAGAGAACACATGAATGTGGAGACCATTCATAATGAGTTTTCTTAGCCAGAGACAGAAATCAGAAACTAGAACGAAGCTCATTTTTTCACTTAAAATGAACCGATAATCGTGACTGTCAGAGATCTGCAATTAGCAAATTGCCTATTTATATTGTCAAGACCACACACTGATATACTATCCGAGGAAACTGACTTGACCTTGTCCAGGTTGAATTAATTACAATATATGGCGAGACTTTTGTGTGATACCTATATTAAGAAGCAAGAGTACTGATGCAACACCTAAATTTGCGAGTGTGCCGTATAGTTTTCCATATTTTAATTGATGATTTATAAGTGAGTAAGAAGAGTTTTATTATTAGATATTGATAGGGCTGGATAACAGCCGGATTTGATCCCAATAGGCTTAATCCAAAATAAATCGTGGATTGAGTATCAAGGCGCAACTTTGGCTTAAGTAAGTTTCAGTTAAATCAGTTTTTCAGTTGGTCGGTTAGTTATCGGTACGGTTGAGCCTCTAAAACCAATATCAGGAATCACCCTTTACAATCCATACCAACCCACTCAAACATTTCGATAGACCCACAAACTAATCTTCCTCGGTCCAAATCCTTTTTTTCCTTTTAGTTTTTTTGACTCACGGTCAGGTCGGTCCGATATGTCCAATTCTAAATATTAGATGGAAAAGATGTTACCGACAAAACATATATACTAAATGTTTTAAGGTTTTCGGTTAAAATATGTTGTCCAATTTTACTTGTCTAATTGATCAAAGTCTAATGTTATGATCGCAAAAAAATTTGTGATCTAATAGTGTGGTATCAAATTAGGTTAGTATCGGAATTTTTTCTAAAAATGGTGATTAGGCCACATGTCCTATTGATGATGAGTGTTAACCACGGTGCTTGTATATGTGAATGAAAAACTTCCGTTTGAGAGAGATGATACTTAGATGAATGGATGATCTCTTGATGAGGATATTATTAGTGTATCAAATGTGAGTAAGGTTCTCCATTTAATAGAAATGTAGTTGTTGAGTAATATGTGAGAGGACTCGTAGCTCCAATACTTAAAGATTTTGGATTAAGATGTGAGATCAAATATCACTTGTGTGCTTGCATAAAATTCAATATTATGATTCTACCTATATACCCACACATGACCCAACAATAATTTGTGATCCTCACTATATTGAACAAAGTTAGGACTCAATGTCACGTAGAAAATTTGAAGTTATTATGAATCCATTTTATTTGGCAAATGCAAACTAATTACTTCAAAGTTTAGATATATCTTTAATTGCCAATGAATTTGGATAAAATAGAAGGGGTTTGACTTTCAAAACGTGACAAATTGGAGTTTGAATCCGGTTGAGAGATGCTGATATTTTAGTGTCTACATACCTTGAGAATGATCGCTTATCCTAGAAGCAATTTCACATGGCAAAGCGCCACAACATTTTATAATTTCCAATTTATCCTAGCCTATGTTTTGGTTCAACATTTTAAGTATCCATCATTGATTTTGGACGTGTAAAATTGAGTTTGACTTATTTAGTTGCTCTATAATAGAATTGATTTTACCTTCACAAGTGATTCTAATTAAACTTATGATTTGTAGCCTTTTTGCCCAAACGTGATTTTTACATTGAAATCAAACATAAATGAATTTACATTCAAATCATTTTTAAGTAAAATCAATTTTACAAAGTTAATTCATTCATTTGTTACTGCAAAACCAAAAAGTAAAAAGAAAAAGGAGTGGTCAAAGAGAACAACATGGCATCCCAGAAAAAGGATCATGATTGCTTACAATCCAAGTTAACACAGTAGTTGATCATAATCGTTGATTTGAGATTGAACGAATGACATCACATAGTTAGTTTCAATTCACAATTTCAACAGCCAGTCTAACTTTGTGTTGGGAATTGTATTTGCAATTGTCGTGAACCCCAAGCAGTACTCTTATGTGCGGTCTTCATCATATTCACCAATAAGAGGTCTCGATATGAAATGACATGGTATAAAATTGCAGTATGGGTGAATTTCTTATCATCCAAATTTGAATGGAGCTGTTTGACACCAATTTAATGTAGAATCAAATCCTCTGGAAATATTTTTTGAATCTTGCTATTGTTCTTGTATATGTCACTGATGGTGTTGAAATCATCTCATTTTTTATTGAAAAGAACAAACATGATCGATTGTTTAGATCCTTCCTAGATATACAAAAACAAAACAAACCTATTGCAGGGAAGTAGTACGTATAAGATCCACACTCAGCACATCTATTCAGGGAGGACAAAATAATGCTACATATTGTATTTAACCCTGATCTTTGTCGAAATATAAAAATACAAAGTTTTCCCACTAGAGAATCAAGCATAAAAATCCAGCAATTCATAATCTTCTCAAGCATTAAACATAACCAGCAATGTCACAGACAGTTTAAGCACATAATTTTTTAGTAAGATGTAAAACTACAATGTCTCAAGTAAATTTTCATTTAAAGCTATCTGCTTAGCAAAAATTGCATACAGTTTGATGTTCAATGATTAGACATACACGCCGCAGGCAAGTAGGAGGAATAACGACCCAAAACCCTGTGAAGAAGATAAAGACACGAGCATAAGTTTCCAATGTTAAACCAGCATCATGTCAAACAATGACAGAACAAAAGTAAGTATAAACAATACATACCAAGAAAACTGATGCAATTGCTCCCGTTGTCAGCTCCTGAGCAAGGGAACGGGTTTTCCTAGAAGAGGTTGCTTCATAACTGCAAAAAACACAGTTTTCATTTGAATGATAACAAGATATAACAAAAAGATGTCAGATGAACATCCAAAATTTCATAGCATAAATCAGTAAACCTCTTATCTCTTAAAAGCTTCAAGATCGCACTCCTCCAGTAATACGTCACAAAAATATAAGACTGAGCTAATTTGAATAAACTTGAAGAAAATGAAATTTTAAAAAAATATTGCAATAAATCCTGAGCTTTTTCAAACAATGGCTTTTCACAAATGCTCAAATCATGATTCTGCATCTCAATCTTTTAACCTTTACCATGAAGCTTCTTTTCAAACAACAACACTGATCAGCTTATAAGGACTATTTCTAAAGTGAAGAACCATAAACATATCTTAATTGAGAAACTCTCATAAACTATAAGCTAATCCAAACTAAGTCGAGTCAACGTTAAAGACTCCCATTGCTAATACATTACAAAACCAATTGTATCAATGAACTCCAGTGTCACATTTCACATATAAACCCAGCCTTACAAAAAAGCACCCTTTCAAACAAAGGGAAAACAAACAATGCAAAGAGAAATTTAATTTAATTTAATTTATATTTAGGTGTATTTTAAGTACAGTTCAACTGCAGAACATTTTTAGGTCCAATAGAAGCTTTTAAAAAATGCAAAATCCAATAAGCACATGTGTTAAAACCTAGTCCTAAAGCCCAAAATCTCTAAAGTCTATGAGGGAATGAAAAAAGGTGAGATGCAGCAGATCAAAGTTCTAAAGGTGGGATTGGAGAGGGGATGTAGATGTGTGTGCAATTTTGTTATCCACGGAGATTTTCTTCCGTTCTATCATTGAAACATTCCATCAAATCGAGTGTACAAATAATACAGTTTAAATGAGATCGGAAAAAATTATACATGAAGAAAGAAGCGGTTAAGATGAGACCGATTGCGAGTGTGAAGACGGAGAGTGTCGGGTACAACGAATCAGGAATAGGACTCGCGATCGCTTTTGGAGCCTTCCACATACAAAAACAAAAACAAAAACAAAAAATCAGAATTCAAAAATTCAAATTCAAATCGAAATTGAATTGATTCAGAGAGAGAATTACCATGATACAATGTTGAGATCTTGCAGCTTCAGCTCTTAAACACTCTCGTTCTCGTTCTCGTTCTCGTTCTCACTCACACCAAACTCCTGTTATGTTATGTACTTCTTCTCCGTCTTCTTTCCCGGTCAACTTTTTCTAAACGGATTTTGTTTCTATTAAGCCCAACTTACAATGCCAATTTTTTATTCAACACCCCCACTTTTCACTAATACACCTTTTCATCAAGTGTTTTTTCCTATTTTTTTTCTCTAAAGTGTTGGAAACTAGACAATTTATATCAAATATCTTTACTTATTTTACCATTTAAGTTGTATTAACAGAACTTTGAAGTATTTTTTATCTTTCCCAAAAATGCTAATATTCACAAGAATTTACTTAGTTTTGTTGAGAATAAACATTTGGATATCTCTTGTAAGTTTTATATTGAGAAGGTGTCAAATGTCATCTAAAACATATGTGACCAATGATCTTTGACCAACCAAATATAAACACAATCGATTTGTAAATTAGATTATAAAGTATATAAAAGTTCGATCAAAAAATTGTTCAGAAATATATTTATAAATTATTGACTAGTTCATCAACTTAATTATAAACAATGACCTACTTTAAAATCTCCAAATAGGTATGACTAATCCTGAATGACTATTTTAGTTTCATGACCTATTTAAAAATATCCAAGGAGTCTGAAATATAGACATTCAATATATTTGAAAACATTTTCAACACTAATATAGACAAGATTTATTCAACTAAATAACATTTTTGGCTAATGTTTTCTATCCCGACAATAAATTTATTGATAGGAAAACATGGCAAAATATAAATGTACAATAATGTTCAAAGTAAAAAAAGATAATAATCATTTATAATTTGTTTATTTTTAATATACATCCATGCATATCTGGTTAAGAGGTGAGAGCAAACAAGAGTGAGTCAAGCAGAGGACTTCTCACTAAGTGAAGGCCTCTTGTAAAGTTGTACTAAGAAGTAAGAAATGTGGATTAACAAAACCAGGAAGAGCATTATGATATCCACAAAGAAATGCAATTTCTCTATGATAACCTATTCATTACTTGATCATATAGTTCCATGTTCACTGACAATACCACCAGAAAGCTTTCTCATTATCTGCCACAACTGTTTGCTTCTACCATTTCCCATAGGACCTGAATAAGACTTTCTTCTAGATTTTTCATGCTCCATTCTTTCAATTCTAGATGAAGAACCAAACAATTCTGATGCTGACAAGCCTCTTTCAATGTCAACAGCAGATAAATCCTCATGCTCTTGGCTACAACATCTTGAACCAGCATCTTTTTTTGCTTCTTCAGTTTCATTGCATACAAGTTTTAAAGCTTGCACAACTTCACTCATAAATGGACGGTTTGATACTTCTTGTTGCACACACATTGAAGCAATGGCTGCTACTTTGGCCACACTATCAAAAGGCACGTCGAGTCCTATAGATGGATCTATTATCGCTTCTAATCCTTCTTTACTTGTGAGAAATGGACAAGCCCAAGCAACAAGATTCTCTTGACCAGGAGCTTGTGACATGTCTATAGGTTTTCTTCCTGTCAAAAGCTCTAGAAGAACAACGCCATAGCTATAAACGTCACTCTTAACAAGAAGATGACCGGTCATTGCATACTCCGGGGCCACGTACCTGAATTCATTTTTCAAATATCAAAATATGAATCAGGAAATGCATGATTGTAAAAATCAACCATAAAAGAAAAAAAGGTTTCAACAACCAAATGCAGATTTTGCGTAAAATCTTGAAAAAGAAGTTCCAATCAAGAAAATATTTTCACAAACCAAACATGCGCTAAATCTTCATAAGAAAAAAAAGAAGGGAAGAAAACTTTGTACCCAAAAGTTCCCACTACACGCATTGATGTGTGTCTACTTTCCTCGTCAGTGGCAGTCTGAGCCAATCCAAAATCAGATATTTTAGGAGTAAAATCATCTTCCAACAATATGTTGCTAGACTTGAAGTCTCTATGTATAACACATGGACTTGAATCTTCATGCAGATAAGATAGACCTCGAGCTGCACCAAGAGCTATCTTCATCCTAGCACCCCAATCAAGTGCTCGCTTTTGCCATTCAACCCCTATCACAATACCAAATAAAATAAAAACATTATATTGAAGAACTAAAGGCACGGGTAAGCGCCAACGTATAATATTGGTCTAGTTTGTAAGGATTCAACTCAGGTTTATTTCACAAGGGAATGTGTTCAAATCCTGCTGCCTATGTGAGGAACTCCGTTAGTGGGTCATATGTAAGTACTTTTGTCAACACTCTTTGAGCCATGAGGATTTCCTTAACCCAAATAAGCTCCCGGGACTCAACTCACCTAAAATTTTATATGAGAAAAAAGGAAACTAAGCAAACAAGGAGCAAATTCAAGTACCATGTAAATGGGATTCCAAGCTGCCATTTGGAATGAGTTCATAAACCAAGCAGCGGAAGCTGTCCTCCTCAGCACATATACCAATCAGCTTGACCAGATTTCTATGGTGAAGACGACTAAGCATCTCAACTTCAGCTAAGAATTCGTGATCACCTTGATGATCCTTACTCTTTAGAACCTTGACTGCCACTTTTGTCCCATCTCCAAGGACACCACTGTAAACAAGACCAAAACCACCTTCTCCAAGTATTCTCGAAGCATGAAAATTATCAGTAGCTTTCTCAATGTCATCCGTACTGAAAGTCCTTGCGGACCCTTTATAAGCAGGAATGCCATATTCAAATGAAGAGGAAATGGAACCAACCCTTCCATCTCCAATTAATGAACCAGTAGCAGTAACTGTGAAATTCATAAGTTTTGTAAGAAAAGGGATATAAAATGATAAAAAAAATCATACCATCACAATTATTATGTGGTAAGAAACATAATTTTCTATTTGTAGTTATAGCATTATTTTTAATGATCAGACATTGAGACAGAGGAACAAACTAGCCAGCTAATTCACCTGGTTGTATTACCTGATGCTTTGGTAAGAGAAGGAGGTGAAGGACGTTGAATCGATGCTCTTTGACTAACATGAACTCTGAATTTGAACATGAACCAGACAGCAGCAGTACATAAAACAACTGCTACAAAAACTAAAACAGCAATAATGACAATAAGGCCTTTGCTAAGGTCACCTCTGTTATGCTTCTTCTGTATGTCAACACCAAAGGGTTTTATGGTACTTCCATTATTGTCATAAGTGGTATAAGGACCACCATCTATCACGGTAATGCTTGAAGATGGTAAAGGAGGTGAAGGAGGTAAACCTATATAATAAAATAATACAATCCAATAAAACTTCTCACCAAAGAAGCCAGAATCAGAGAAAGCGGTTATAAGCAAAATTGACATCTATATATACCTGGATAGTTCACATACAAAACATCATAATATCCAAAGTAGGAGGCTTTAATAACAACCTTTTTATGCCAAAACATATCAGAAGTAAAAAAGGCTGTCGTATTATCAAACTTTTCTCCAATTGGCACCAAATCAATAAGGACAACAGTTTTATCAGGTTGCTGGTTTGCTGCATTGGCTCCCATAATTCTAACTTGACTTTGCTTCATAAAAATCCCACTGGCAAGTTCAGAAGCCAGCTCCGAGACCAAAGGGAAGAAGGTATAAAGAGAAATGCTAAGGCGGAGACCTACTCGCAAAGGCCAAACACATCTGCAAGGTGCTCCAAGAGGAGAAGTTACATAAGGCTCGGTGCAAGCGGTTGATAAACAATCTGAAAAGATATTAAAAAAATAAATTTAATTCTGACGAAAATGGTTCAGAACATTCCAAAAAGTACAGATATTGAAAGCTTTGTCCACAGAATAAAACATACTAAGCAAATAATGTGCTAACCGTCATTAGGAGGTGGAGGTGGCAATGTCTTAGGACTCTTGGAAGAAGAACCAGACGGAGATACTTTAGGATGAAAAGAGAGTATTTGCATTGCAATAACAAAAACAATGAATGATTAAGACTAGTAAGTTGATGATAATGAAAGGACAAAGATTTCTTTAATAAATTTGCAAGGACGTAATTTCTGTATCCTGGAAAAAGAATAGAATTCATATTTTCATACTTTTGGTTGGGTGAGAACCAAATTTGATTGATGGAGAAGGAGCAGGAGCAAATTGGCTCTTGTTTGAATGAATGGGAGAAGAAAGTGGAGAAACTGAGGAACCCATGAAGAAAAACAAGTAGTCAAAAATGTCATTTGTTTACTTTTCATTCTCATAGAATAAACATCTTAGTAAGAAATTTATAATACTAGAATAGGTACCTGACTTCCATGGTAGTGGAACATGATGTCTTTGTCCACCTGTTTTTGGTGATAATGAGGGAGGAATCGCTCTATCTAGATCAAAAAGTATGAAACAAAAATTGGTTATATATTCAGTTGCAGCAAAGAACTTCATTTGTGACACAATTTAATAAATCATTCATATAGTGCGGCAAACCTCGAGGTCCTGAAATAGGAGGAGAAACAATATATGACGGTGCAGGGACAGGGACGGTAATTATGTTCCTTTTATGATGATGTTTATAATTTGAGACTGAAGGTGCCAAAACAGGAGAATGTATTTCGGTTGGAAGTGGCTTTGGTGTTTTGTACGAAGGTGCAGCAACTGGCGCTCCACCCTTTACGGGATGGATGATTCTTGAAGGACTGGATAAGGGAGAGGGAACAGATCCTGCACCATATATTTTTTTGTTAATTAAGTATCCATGAATTGAAGTATGATTGCACAATGCCATTTGAACATAATCAACATACAAGAAATGCATAATCATCAAACAATCTTGTGTATTATTATTTTTCTTAACCCTTCGGTTCCTAGAGGAAGAGAGACCTAGTAATGCAGAGTTCAGTTGAAAGGTAAGTAAAATTTAGCCAATGATTGTTGCAGGCAAAATTCGAACTCGGGGAGAGCACAGATAAGGTATATACCTGGAGCATTTACTGTTGAGACAGGAGGCCTAACAACAGGTGCTTTCTTTGGTGGTTTTATATTCCCATGCACAGTTGATGGTGAAGGAACAACTTCATATGGTGGGGATGATCCTACTGGAGGGTGAGAGAATGGTCCTGGATAATGAAAAAAACATATACTTTGGTCAGATGATCCGAGGACTATTTAATCGATCAAGGGAGATTACCATTTGATACTGATGGAGAGCCAGGTGCAATGGTTCTATGTGAATCTCTCTGGTGGGAAGAACCAGGTGTTTCAATAGGGAATGTATACGCTTGTAAATTTGCTGGAGATGGTGATATAATAAGCCCTGAAAGAAGTTAACAGTGAATCAAATATTGGTAGAAACTAATAAGAGTTTGACAGAGTTCAAATCTCCTTGCGAACTCTAGTAATGCCAATATTTCCATGAGAAAAAGAGAGAAAGATTACAACTTTTATGACCAAGCTCAAAATTGACAAATAAATGACTGATTACAACTTTTGAAGTGTGTCCGGATCTGGAAAATCAAATTTAAGAATACTTGTTGAAACTAAGGATATTCTTTTGCTAGAACTCATACTCTTCCTCAGCAGCTTGCATTATGCTCAATATAGACTAATCAAAATTAGATTTTGTTAGCCACATTGTAAAGACTTAAGAGAAAGTATCTTAATGAAGTACTTGTAGTTGTAGCTTAAGCAAAAGTGTTTTCCTTTTGCTACAATCTTTGGAGAAGTTTACAAAGGATCAATCCCAACAAAACGTGAAGATTAAGCAAGCGCATACCTTGTGATCCTTGGGTTGCCACTGCAAAGCCTATGATGATGCAGAGCTTCACCAGCTGCAACAAGATTGCTAAAACCACCTCCATCCCATTCCAATCTTCAAGGACAACCTCCTCAGCAGTGATTCAAAACAAATGATTTTGAAGTTGGTAACCAGAAGAGGCAAAGAACAAAATGAGGTTAAACTGAAGATGATCCACATATAGTGACAGACACAAAAGCAATGAGAATACTATTACTGTTTATGGAGAACAAACCAGGATTGTTTTTGTTGTAAAGGACAAGAGCCAAAAACATATGTGTTTGTCATTGGCAGAGTTTAGAAATTTCCGTGTGAAAAGGTAAAAGTTTAACTCCTGTTCACTTAGCTTAGGTAATTATTAATTAAATGAAATTAAAATTGATGATACAAAGGGAGAACAACACGTGAATTTAAAGTCCAGACACACTAATGAACCTCAAAAGAATTTTAAAAATTGGTGAATAGCAAAAGATTTTTTTTCTTCTTTGATGGGGCTGAAAGGCTACCAAGTCTTGTAAATATTTTTATTGAGTAAACCAAATTTGTCCTTGATTCTGTAGGGTGTTCTCAAATAGATCACTATGATTACAAGTATCTCAGATAAAAAAAACATGGTGACAAATTATGTCGAATTTTACTTATATTGATTGATCTTTATTATCAACTATAAAAATCCCCTTGAAAAAATAAATTTATCACCTATAGAATCTAGTTTATTAGCATTAAAATTATCACACCTTGTATTCGTTAAAAATAAATAAAATTATCATACCTATATAACTGTGGTTTCAAATCCTACTTTCATTAATATTGTTGAAAATATGCTTATTAATACTGATCCTTTCCAAAAAAAAAAAAAAGTTTATTAATACTGATAATGATGAATCACGTCTGTCTATGTAAGGATGACAATTTGAATAAAAAACTGCTTACGAATAGCAAATAAAAGTGACAGAGGAAAAAATAAAATGGGAGTTGGTGAAGAGAGTCCATCGCTTTTTGGCAAATACAAATGAAAAATGTGGCGCCCGTGACTTTCTTTACAATGGACTGAAAGCAAAACTGGCGATTTTTCTTTATCTGTTAGCAACAACAAAACCATTGCATAAAGATTCTCTATCTATCTCTCTTTTAACTTATCATTCGATTTTATCCAAATAATTAAATTTTAACCATCATTCTCTAACCTGGAAACATTAAATCATCAAAACTCAAAGATTTAAAAACTGTTTCTGAATATAGAAATTTTAAGTTGATATACAAAATTGACAAAAATACTGTGTTTTTCTGTATTTTTGTAATCAGCACAAATTGTACTATAAGATTAAAAAAAGGGAAAGATGGGGATATAAATAAAGTATCTAAAATTGTGTTTAAGTAAAGCTCTTCCGCATAATTACCAGAGCATTGCACTAGTACTAGACTACTAGCGCTTCAGGAAACAGAAAGAGACAAGAGACAGATAAGAGAAAAGGAGGGGTCCACGAGGGTAAAACAACAAAGATAGCTCAGATGGTCTGTCACGAGGGAACGGACAAATGCAGATTTGACGGCTACCATTTCCCCCAACAACAACAAATCTCTCCGTGATTGTCTACTTGGATTGTAGTGAAAGGGGGGGAAATTGGTCTCAACACGACGGGTGTGCTGAGCTGCTGAGGCCTGTGTGTAGTATTAGTATGGCATTGGTTGCCCTGCCTCCTTCCATCAAAAGCACCCCAAGAAAGTTCAACTGTGCTTCTAGCAAGTGGGTTTCCCTGCGGTCAGCAAAAGCCTGCAGTCACGCAGTCGGACATCAAGGACCATCTGATCTTGATTGAACAATCTAGCTTCAAGCTCTGTATTTTAATATAACAAAAATTAAAAAAAATCAAGATTGGATGACCGATATTGTCATCATTGTGTGAATGTGTATTTCAACTGGCTGCAGAGAACCCGGATTAAGCAATGAGTCTCTTGACTCAAAGTCATTAAAAAACATCACACATACATGATGCATAAAAGATCCTTCAGGGGCAAGACCACTGGCTAGCATTAAGTTGGTGCATATGTGACTTGATATCCATAAGCCGTTCTAACATAAATCATATGCACAGCAAAAATTGAAACTTTTCTATTAACAATCCATTGAAACAGATTGACGGGTAAAAGACATGCTTAAAAATTGTACTTTCTCTTGCCCCCCTTTGAGATTATTTGCTTTCAAACAGTGTCAAGGAATGGTCGGTCAAGAATACAGTACCTCATATAGTACTGAGATAATAAGATGCTGCCAGAAAAACGCGAGAATGAAAATGAACAATCAAATCATAAAAACAAGAAATATCAAAACAAATAGTCTCGAGTTGACTTTCCATAGAAGGGTTGAAGCCGGCCATTGAGAAAATATACATTTCTCAACAAATTATAGGAACTCACTCTAGGTAAATGCAAGTACAAATCTTTTATCTGAACATTGAATAAAAGGATATGATTCCTAGTGAGAGTTGAAACAGATCTTCACTCTTACCCTCAACCTCCCTGCCTCTCAAAACAAATATTAATATCTTAACTTACATAAAGCAGGTGCAGATCCAACAGTTTCAAAACATAAATGTGGCAGCTGCTTGTTGATCAATGCATAAACCTAGGAGATATGGTAGAGCCACTTCAGCTTGGCCATTCACCGCCTGGAAAATATGTAGAATGCCAATGCCAATGCCAATACCAAGGTTGAGGTGTCTATACAATGTACATACATAGTCGCACAAAAGTTGCCAATTCAAACTTAGAGACACAAGCTTCAAGAAGTCCATGTGGAAGGAAAGTGAAGCTCACCATAGGAACAGCTGACAAAAGTGATGAAATCATCCTAAGCACCAGTCCATGGGGTTAAATCATGTAAACTCAGCTGGTTCCAATAACCAAGCAACAGAAAGTGTTGATTGAAAAATTAAATGAACACCTCTCAGTTCGAAATCTTGTGCGCACAAGTCAACATAATCATCATGGCATCATTGTAAATTGAGAATTTAATGTATGAACAATCAACGGTTTGGATCATATTCTTCAAATCGGTCCTTGAAATCTTCAACGATTTTCATCTCTTCATCTTTGTTATGTTTGCGATTCCTCCAATCGGCGTTATCTGCCATATTAAGCAACCCCGCCAGAACCTGATTCATTTTTCAAGTTGTAAATCTTGCTGATAAATACAGTAGTTGTAATCTTTTAAAGAACAAATCAATCACTTTCCAGAAAAAATAAGAGTTAAGAAATATATAGATATGTTTCTGTGTTCAAGGAGTATTTTGCTTTTAAAAGGCTACCTCACGTCCAAATTGGGCGGGAAAAGTGTCTTTCTCCTCAACATGGTGCAGCAGAATGGTGCCTCCTGGGATTTCAGCATAGAACAAGCTTGAATTCCCATCAATTTGGGTCTTCAAAAACTTTCTTCCATCAGAAATGCTGTCGACTGAATTGCAATGAAAAACAGCATAAGAATGCAACATAAACCCAAAAAAACAAAAACAAAAACGAAAAATGTAGGTATTTCACTATTTCTCAGACTAAATAAATTGAAGATTGTTTTTCAAGCCAAATAACTGGTAAGTAAATATTGGTACCAAGGAAATGAAAAACAAGGAGATTAAGGGGGAACAAGGGTTATGGGGAACTTGAGGATCCAAGTCTGACAAGGACTGCATAAGCAATAAAATACAAAGCATGGTCTTAAGATCAATGCTTACATTTTTTTGCCACAAATTTAAATCCCAACTTCTCTGCAGCTAAATTGAATGCTTTTTCAACTATAACTGCTTTGGAAGATGGAATGGGAATGGCCTGCGAAAAGGGTAGAATGTTAATGAGAGAGAGAGAGAGTATAAAACAACAGCTGATCACATAAAAGTTGAAGTCATGTAGTCATCAAGCAAGGGAGAAAAGAAACTCAAGCCACTATTGTTAGAACGGAAAATAGCTAACCAAGAAAAATGACCAACAGATTATATATCTAATGTGGAATTAAGCAAATCATATAAGGGGAAAGTGGACGGACATGAAAGGTAAGAGAAAGGAAAGCCAGCTCATTCAATAAACAAAGTGCATTTAATAGTCCAGATTTTAATTACTATGCAACTAGCAACATTAACTTCTTTTACCTGAAGATTGGCATGAGTTCCACGTATTGAAGCCCACTCAAAAAATATGACTTCCTTTTCTTGGTTCTTGCAATATTTCTTGAGACTGTTCTGAAACTTTAAGAGCTCAACATCAGATTCAGAAGAAAGAGCTAAGGTATTTGGCATGTGCTCAACTGGTATTATAAGCACATGGTCTTCAACAAGTGGGCCTTTAGCCAATGCTAGATAAGAATTTTCCCCAATGCTTATGATTAAATGCGACTCCACACTGGGACTTGATAGGCAAAACCAACATTCTCTTGATCTGCAATTGTATTGCAGAATTTGTCAAGGGCAAAAAGCTTTGAAGTTCAACTAAACAAGGAAAAATCAAATAAACTACGTTGAGGAATAATAAAACAAAAAATTTACTAGTTACCACATGAGTAACTTAACCCACATGTTCACAAATCAAGTATCCATAAATAACAGACTGTACATTAACTATAGAATATAATTAATCAAGACACAAACCTGCTAGACCTTGTATTTTCTGATCCAGGCTTCCTGGAAGGAAACTTATCACCTTCATCATGTAAGCTGTGCCTAAAGCGGCAGTCTGGGCCCCTTTCACATTTTCCCTTGTTCAGAAAATCAAAACAAACACCTCTCAAACAGTGCTCCCTTGCATCTGTGTCATGTCGAAAATTACATGTCTCTCCCCATTGACAAGAGCCGGAAGATACAAATTTGAAACACAACTTGTCTCCAGCTTCATGTTTCTGTCGCTTTTGTGGAACATCGTATCTCCAATGTTGAGAATCAGAGATACCGTCACCAGATCTCTTTACCGTATCCTTTGGAGAAGCTTTTCCCCCCGCAAATGTGTATGGTGATAAGGTGGTATTGGTGGTTTTCATGGCAATCTCGGTTGAAGACATGGTAGATGCAGGTGTTGGAGAAATTGCATGAATAAATTTCTGAAATGCAAAAGTTACCAAAATTTTACAATTAAAACATTTGCCTTACAGAGAGAGATACATAAAGGCAGGTTTATTTTCTCCATAAGAAAAACAAATGTACTCAATAACAGACACTGGTATGCTAAAGAAGAAAAGCCGAACCTGCTTATTTTTATTTCCAACAGACGCAAGCCCTATGAAACGAGTAACGTGCACGGCATCAACATTTGAATATGGTTCACGGGCATAGTATATACCTTTAGAACCTGCAATATGATAGCTACGAAAAAAAAAGGATAAACTGTTACGATCAAAGACACAGCTTTCACAAAGACTAAAGAGAATCCAGAACAATAACAACAACAGCCAAGCCTCATCCACAAAAGGCACAATTGCCCTAACAAATTCCTCTAGAAAAATAAGATACTAACCCTGATCTAGTAAATGAGTTAACCTCCTATAAGCAAGATCTTTATGAAACCCCCCACCAAGTTTAATAATTTTAATTTATTTACTAACTTGTGAGATTGCCATTCCCATTTATAAGGGTTGCAAATAAAGTACCTATAACAGATATAACAAGCACTCCATTTGCCCCTAAATTGAAGTCTCTTTTAACCAATCTTGTTAATTGATTTTTTTAATTGCCCTTCTATTATTGGGACTCGTATTTTTCCACTGAATAAATGATTTTTTTTAGTCTTTAAATAATTTTGGGTATTTTTGTTCAAAAATAATTAACACATCTAGCCATTTAGAGAGAAGCTTATAGAAAGGGACCATTTTTTTATTTTGTGGAGCTTATATTTAGTGACAGAGGTAGTATAAGGAAATACACAATAAAATCAATTGAACAAGGAACTTGAGAGCTTATCGTTTCGAAACTAAAAGTGCACAATCGACAAATATTATGAAATCAGGATTGTGCATACAATTATGTTGGTTAAATAGAAAAGTCATAATTTGTTTATCACTATTGTGGTTGCATGTGAAACATTCAGCAAGAAAATGTAGTTGATCCATTTTCTGTGTGTTTTGAGAGGAGGGACGTAGATAATCAGACAAAGGATTGTAAGCTATCTGTCAACAATTACCGTGGTTTAATCTCTTGTACTAACTCTGATATGGTTGAATCACTGCCTGTAGAATCTGAGAATCCGGCAGGAATGTCTGAAGCAGCTACTCCATTTGTGACCCCACTTGGCCACTCGTTAGTAATAATGAATCAAGGAAATCAAAAAACATACTGCGTCGTAGAAAACAAGCTAGTGGCATTAAGCCCAGGATACAATATGACTGAGAATAATAAATAATTAATTCACATCAACACAAGGATATGTCAAGAACATATCAACAACTCCAGATTCCTCAGCTATTGCACGCAAAGCATCAACATCGTCTTCACTGTAAGTTCCAAACTGCTGACCAGTTGACGATTTCCTACCAGATAAATAGGTGACTGATAACCCTGCATGTAATTACAACAGATAAGGAACCAAATTCAATTCCCAATAAGTATTTCAAGGCCAGGACGCAATCCATTGCCAATCACATACAACAGTGATGACCAAAACTGATCCATAAATCATGTAATTTCTAAATAAGTACTATCTAAAATTCTAAACTAATGTGAAATGTCTACTATAGACCACGGAATCATAATCTACAAATAAGGGTCTATTTGGATTGACTTATTTGAGTTTATCTGCTGACATAAGTACTTTTGAGAGTATTTGAGAGAGCATATGAAAACAGATCATATCATATCCAAAGTTGTTTTCAGCTTATTCCTCTTAGCTCTACATGATAGCTTATATGAAAACAGTTTGACTATAGCTTATACATAAGTACTTATGCTATAAGCAAATTAAGTTGTTTATCCAAACAGGACCTAAAAGCAAAACACATCCTCCATTCCATAATTAGATATTCACACACAATTGACGTATAAAATGTGAAGCATTTTGAAGACTAACGTTGAAATATGAAATAGAATTTAATACACAAGCAAAAGCATACCGAAGAGGTTGAATTTTCCACTGCCTTTCAACCAAAACAAATTATCGCAAACCCTTAACCCATCCATCTTGAAACCACTGTTGGCGGAATCTTTAGAAGCCGCCAACAAAAATTTGGGCGCGGCGACGCCGTAATCGCCGATGAAGTAAGTAGGGAGGGGAATGTGGGATCCACCACCTTCAATGTATGCGGTGAACTCATCAAGCTGGTCCGGTGAGTCAGGGAAGAACTGGCCAACGCATAAGAGTGCGTCGAATGGGCCTGCGGATTTGTTCACCTAAATTGAAAGGATTCAGAGTATTCAACTTATGAACAAAAACAAAACCCTAGAGAGAGAGAGAGAGAGATAGTGTTACCGATAAGACGCGCTTGAAGAGCTGGTTAAGACGGCCGTTAACGTCGCCGCAGAGTAGGATTCTCGGAGGGGCCATAGACCTTTGACTGTCACCGAATTAGTCCCTCGTCACACGAGCTCATCAACCCTAGTGTACTCCCTCCGGTCCTGTACATAGGAAAATTTAAAAAAACGAAAACAAAATGTGTCATATTTATAAAAAAAATATCACAATTTTAAAGTATAGTTATTGTATTAAAGACTTTTTTATTTCTTATTTAAAGTTTGTTTTTTTAATACTAATATGTGTATTTAAAGTTTCTCAATTTTTTATGAAGGAATATTTGTAAAAATATTCAAAAAGTTACATTGATTAATGAGTTTATTGGTTTTGATGTTTTTTTAGTTTTTCTTCTTATAATATGGATCGGAGAAAGTAATGGGTATTTGATTTGTTTAATACTCTTACGGTGATTGAGAAATTTTAAATAACTGTGCGTCATATTTGTGGCTTAATAATAGTTACCAATAAAAAAGCAAACCCCCTCGGAAAAAAATTAACAAATATTTTAATAGATAAAAAATCAATATATAATATTGAAGCAATTTGATTTTTTTATTATAAAATATGAACATACAAACATAACTGCTCAAACATTTACTCAATGAAAGGAAAAAATCAGAATATTTAACAACAAAACAGACAAAAAATGAAAATAATAAATCTACAAAAGAAAAAATAAAAATTCAAAATTGAAAAAGAAGAAAACGTAAAAATAAGAAGGAGAAAGGTGTGAAAGAGAAGATAGAAAAACACGAAGAGGAGATAATTCTCTCTCTCAAAATGACTATGATTGAATTATATTAAAATGAAAAGAAGAAAAAAGAGAAATTGGGTAGAAAATTACTCCCTCCATTTCACAATACATGTTGCTTTTGAAAAATAATTTTGTTTCACTTTACTTGTCACTTTCAAATTTCAATATAACATTAATTATTGGTTTATCAATAATACTTACTTATCTATTGTACAGAGAGAAATAATAGAATGAAATAATAAATGGGTAAGGGTATTATAAAAAAATCATAGAATTTCATCAAAAATAACAAAATTTATTTGATTTCTTGATACATATAATTTTCTCAAAAGCAACATGTATTGTGAAACGGAATGAATATATAGTAGTTTTCGGGGTAACCGAAAAGAAGAATAGCCCAATGATCTTGCAAGTTGAATGAATAAATGGTTTTTGTATCTGGTCATTGTTTTTGTTTGCTTCTTTATTAATATTTAATGTCAAGCAGTAGAAGATTGTGCATGTTTGACTTTGAATTAGGTTATTTAGGCTATGTTTGGTTTAACCAAGAAAGTTAAAGGAAAGAAAGTGAAAGGATAGATAGTAGAAGGAAAGAATGGTTGAAGAAAGTGAGATGATTATTTTAGTTGTTTAGTATAAAAGAAAGTGAATAGATTGTGAGAGAAAAAAAAGATATATGACAATTATAACCTTAAAAGGTTCTAGTTAAATGTGTTTATTTTAAATTAATTATGTTATCTACACATTTAAATATATTTTATTAATAATTTTTAATTTACCTAACATTTGTTAAAAAAAAAAATTCAAAACATCACGCCAAGATTGATAAAGAAAAACAACATCACGTTGTGGGCTAAACATTTAGAAGAAGATTACTGCTCTTCGCCCTGCACACGTTTCGCTCCCACCCAGCTGACTGGACAATAATGCCTCTGCGTTAGTTAAGTCACGCAGCGTGCCTTAACTCCCGCACGTTGTAAGCTCTGTGTGACTTAAGTCACGCACCACTGGCATGTGCGCGAGTTAACTCACGCACGTTGGCCACTGGTCAGAGCTGAAGAACAAACGTTTTTTGGATTGTGGTCAGTTTTTCAACATTCAATCCACACGTTTTTTACCAAATTTTACACGTTTTTTTACCACATTAATGGTGTTTATAACCTATACTACCATTCTCACATGTAAATACCCCTCCATACTTTCCTAATTCCTCAAACCATATCACTTTCTCCCCCTCCTCACTCTCTCCCTCTCTTTCTCTTTTTTTTTTGTCAATAGTCTATTTGGGGGCAAAAGTGATCAAACTTCTTCCGGGTAAAATAGTGAGTAGCCGACTTGGGAAAGTGATCGACCCTTGGGGTAAGTTTAAATATGCGTTTTTTAACCCCATAAACTTTTTGCCGTGGGTAAAAAGAATTTCTTGGGGTTAAAAAAAAAACCAGATTTAAATTTAGCTCAAGGGTTGATGATGTATTTTCCCCAAGAAGGCTGCTCACTATTTTACCCAAAAAGATTGGTCACTTTTTACCCCAAGAAAAAGAAAATAAGTAGATTTAGTGAATTCGAATAAATTATTGTATTGTATGAATTATTAATAAAATGAGATATTGTTATATGCCTCAATTTTGTTCATTCCTTGTTATTTATATATGAATAAATATTAATTTAGTTCTTTTCCTTTTATTTATATTTTTATTTATTTAATGACCAAAATCGAATCAATATTTATTTTAAGTTCATAAATAAATTAGAATAAAGTAAATACGTAAATAAATTAGTTTTAATAAATAAATTAGAATAGAGTAAATAACATAATTTGAAAATAGTAAATAAATTAAAAAAAAGTAGCTACTTTGCGCCACTTAACTTGCGTCACTCGCTTAACTTGCGCTAGTTAATTAGCGCATGTGCATTTTAGACATGGCTGCATGGTGCGAGTGTTTTGTGATGGGGAAGAACACTATTCTTAGAAGAATAGCTTGTCTTACAATGCTTGTTCAACATAGTAATATAAGTATTATACCAAGGGTATTTTTGACTTTTTCCTCTAAAAGTTGGTGCTTCTTCATCTTTCCATCCAAAATAGTGAGGAAAGGTTTTGAGCTTGGGTCCCACCTCAAAACTTTCTTTCCTCTTCTTTTTGAAGTGTTGCGAAAGGGTGGAAAACCAATCTTTCCACACACTTTCTTACCTTCATCTGTCTTTCCTTAATCTTTCTCTAGATCCAAACCCAGTCTTAACAAGGGTTTTTATATTATGCGTAAATTTGCACATGTTAAAATGTTTAAAGTAGTATGTTTGCGAATTTGTGTATTTTCTATTAAATATATAAATTTTTAATAAATAACTGTTGTTTTTCAATAAATGGGTGTTATTTTTTGTTACTTAGTGTTATAATTAAGGGTCTGCCATTATGGTTTAGGAGGGGAAAAGTAGGGTTTATGGGAATGACTTAGGAGGACTTAGTATCATAAACGATATTTTCATGTATCTCTGTGTATATGAATGTCCATCTTATAAATCCGGAACTATTATTTTAAGTAATTCTACATGTGTATATATATGTGCTAGTAATTACTGTGACATTTTTGGGTACATTAGTGTTATGATAAAATTTGTATTTTAATTACTTCTGGTCATTGCCTCATGCTAATTATTTATTATATAAATAGTTATATTGGTGTATCCTTAGGTGACTAATTTTCATTATATAGCTTGCTATGAAGTGATGATTGTATACACATTTATTCGATTTAGCGATTACATTAAGTATTGATATCATAATTATATTTTTTTTTTTTTGAGGAAATATATTGTGCTATTTTAAATGTTCTCTAAAATTAATAGTATTTTCATGTGATTATTTTAGAGAATAATATTTACTTGTAGTGGAATAAATTATAAAATAAATATATAAATAAAAAGAAACTAGGTGGGTGTGAGTGTGCTACGAATTAGTTATTTAGTAACCAAATAAGAGAAAAAAACGACATCCCACTATATGACTTAGTCTTAAAGACCAGGGCCCGTTTGTTACAGATTAAAATAAAAGTGATTTTCACATGAAATAATTTAGAGATTATTTTTTAGAGATTCTATGAAAAATCAAAATATATTTTGTGTTTGTTTACCGTAATAAAAATCACTTTTTTAAAAAAAATAATAATTTTGTCTGTTAGATACAGCTATATAAAAGCGATTTTTTTGTTACAAAATTAGTTCAATCTTTAGATCCATATTTTCTCACTCCTCTAAAAAAAATCTATTTTTGAGAAGCTGATCTCAACAGCTTTTCATTTGAAGCTGTTTTTAGATTTTGTTTAGATTCTGATTTTTTTAAAAATCTGTAACAAACGGATGCAATATTCTTAAAAGTGATTATTTTCTTAAAAAAATGATTTTTTTCCTAAAAAAAGTATAACAAACGGGCTCTAAATCAACCTCAATCCATCTCTCTACATAAGTTTAGCATACTTCCTCCTAAAGAACTGGAAGGTTAGCAACAAGAATAGCCTTTAACCATGCGGTGTGCCACTTATTCCACACCACACCCAACTCCCCTTTGATTTCTATCTTGAATATTAGTATACCTTGACTTTCAAACATGCCTACTATATAACCATTTTAACCTCTATTAAATAGAGATATATGTTGTACCTCTCCAAGCCAACATTCAGTGCACATTTCCAACTCTCTTTCCACAACAATTCAGTCTACTGCTGTCAAAAGAAAAAGAAATCCATTTGAATTCTCTCACCCTACAATTACCTGATTCTCTCATCTTTTCTCTCAAATTTTGCTCATCCACGTGAAGGGGGTAAGAGAACACTAGTTTCATGCTTTTGCAAATATATAGAGAAATATCACAAAGAACCCATAGCCAACATGGTTAAATGACCTACTTTCGCTTCCTTCCCATCAAACAAACTTCCTAAGGCTGCATTCACACTACTTTATTTTGAAATCTTAAGATTGTTTCAGGTTCTTGCGAGACTCAAACAACGTAGTACCTATATTTTCATGTAGCACTTCAAAGAGACTCTAAACATCCGCTCGTGCGTTTTGGCCTTGGAATCTAAAAAGAGACACTAGTGTGGCAGGAAAGCACTTAGAGGTAAGGGCACTTCCCCATATTTATCATAACCGTAATTAATGGTTATGTATTATAATTTAAAGAGTATGATTCATAACTCTTGTTGAAGGGAAATGAAATTAAAATAGAAACTTGAATGATAATATTTAACCTTTTATAAAAGACATTGTTTTAATATGTTTTATATGATATTCACAGATGAAGTTGTGATGTAGAATGATATATGTGAAGAAACCTTCGAAAAAAAGTGATGTTGAGAAGATAAAAAAATAAAGGATAATGCTTAATAGTGTGATTTACCGGACAACAATTAACTTTTCATAATATTTTTTTTTAATTCCACACACACGCATGCCCACGCGTGCGTGCACACACCTCATGCTTTAGAGTTGCTAACTAGTTTGGATGGAGTAATAAAAAAGTTCATTGTCATCATTTGTGGGTAACTTTTATAATTTTAAATTTTTTTGGGCCAAATTTAAAAATTGAAATTAACGGTCAATTTACAAATTTTGAGAGGTCAATTTCTTAAGAATTACAACAGTTGAATTGAAGTCAAAGTCACACATTCCACTAGTAGAATCAACCTCTAAAATCGAGACTATTCTTACAAACTGCAATATTATGGAGGACGGAAATCACCGTTAAAATTTAATAAGAACCAAACTTAAAAGCTAGTGATTTTGTAGCGATTAAAAACATATTTAACTCACGATATTAACTTTAACTTAACTAACATACTTTTGGAAGTCATTATACCTTGGAGCTTCCTTCTTTATCAACTACAATTTTGAAGGGATGCCAACTTGGATCTTTAAGATATTCATCCCACTTTGAGCACCACTCGACTGCTTTCAATTGCACTTCCTCATAAACTTTATTCCTAGCTTTTTTCGTAGGCCTTGCTTTCTCATTCACCTCATCAAAAAACTTCCTCTTAGCTGCTTCCAAAAATGGCTCAATATCAAGGTTGCCCATCCTTTTCACAGAAATTATGGTTCGAGGTTTCTTTGGACAACCAACCAATCCACTGTGAACAAAGAATGCAGACTGCTTGAAGAAAACAAACAATGAAATCATGGCAGCAAAAGCAAAAGCAACAAACTATCATGATTTTGTAAAAAATTATTTACAAGAATACATTTCTAAACTTGATTTTCAGACCATTAGATGAGTTGATGGGCAAAAAGACATATTGACATCATAATAATATTAACATTTAAATGCTAAGAAAAATACATACACTTATTAACTTTTTTCGAGCATCTTGCAACTAGTCATTAGTTTTGCGCTCCCAGACAACAAGTGTTTGTTGAAGATCATCCATGCCTTGAAATTTTTGAGAGGTCAATTTATAATTTTGAAAAGTTGAGGGGTAAATCTATAATTTCCAAAAAATTAGGGATCAATTTGAAATTTATGGAAATTTATTGTGGTCATTTGAAAATTTTGGAATATGGAGGACTATTATGCAAAATATGAAAAAAATATATAAAAATGAAGAAATTTGAAATTTTTAGGTGTCATTTGAAATTCTATAAATTTAACTTGAAGAAAATACTTCATAATTTCCACCATTTTAAAAATTCTCAAAATTATCATACAAACAACGAAATTCACCTAAAAATATTTCAATTTCCCCAAACATTACATTACCTTGAAACACTTTCCATCCAAACACACTCTTAAGCTTTTTAATTTTTTTTTTTTAATTTCAAATATCTAATTTATATTGGCAATTTATTTTATTTAAAAATGAGAAGTGTTAGAAAGACACGTGGAATCTATATGAATCTCGTCATTTCATATGCAAACTATTTTTAAAGTGTTGAAAAAAATATTAAAAAGTTTCGTTTCTAACACTTTTCATTCAAGAATATATTTGAATGGTGTTAAAATCATATTCAAATCAATAGAAATTGAGTTACATTGTTTGATTCGGTTTTGACTCGAACATGGAAGAAAAAGCAAACTTAATTAATTTAATTAGTTTTTTTTAAAAAAAAAAAGATGCAAGAGCATCAATTCATTCCAAAAAAAGAGTACAAGAAAGAAAAGGGGGATGAAACTAAAACCTTCTCAGTAAATCTAAAGTTGGACATGTCTAACATATTCCTAATGTACTCTCCCCTAATGAAATTAGGGATGTCATCAAACCAAAAATCATCTAAAGAAGTTAGTGAAAGACCAAAATTGACCAGACCATTTGCACAAACATTACCCTCTCTATAAATATGAGACACAAAAAACCTCATGTTATGAATTATAGTTAAACAATTATACCATCTATTTCTAAGGATCAAGGGATCACTGTGTTAGAGTTAAAAAGCTTGTAAAACCAACTGTGAATCTCTTTCTAGCCAAACATTCCAAAAGCCTCTAGCAGCAGCTACCTCAATTGCAAGCATTGCCGCATTAAGTTCAGCAAAAAAAACGTTTCCCTCACCAAGGAATTGAGCGAAACAACCAAAACAGATCCCCTCCCCATTCCTGAGAATACCGCCGGCAGAAGCTTTGCTTGGGTTCTTGACAGCAGCTCCATCCGTATTTATCTTGATCAAAGAGGTAATGGGTGGAGACGAAATCACTTCCCTTATAATTGGAGCCTTAGGAGGCCTAACAGTAACCTGACAAGCCTTCAATATTCTAAATTCATCCATATTAATGTAGGAAGCCTTCTGATTATTGTTGCCTGAAAGTGATACATTCGCAATAATAAGATTAATTGTTGTCCTCCAATGAACTATTTTATCTTGGAACCTGTTCTTGTTTCTGCTGAACCAAATAGTGTTAATAATGTTAATGACACAAGCTTTAACCACCAATTTACATTGAGGAGACCAATGCCTATCTAAGACTAGCCAAATTTCTACCAATGAGGTAAACTGCATGCTTGTGTTAAGGATACTAGACAGCCAATGCCAAAGTTGTAGGGAGAACTCACATTCAAAGAATAAATGATTTGATGTCTCTGTACAATTTCTGCACACTGAGCACATAGATGGGAAATAACATCCTCTCAGAAGCAAATTCTCATCAGAAGGGAGCTTGTTGTCCACTAACCTCCAAACCATCAAAGACTTGGAAGGAGGGATATCTGGACCCCATATTAACTTTGCCCAATTTAAATTTTGTCATGTTCCTTGCTTAAAAAGATAAGCCTCCTTAAAAGTAAGAACCCCTGAACTGCAAGGTTTTCATAGCATAGAGTCGTCTCTGTCAGCAAAAGGTAGAGTAACTTGAAGGGCCATCTGTTTCAAAATGGGGAAAACATCATCTACTGCTGATGGAAAGCTCCAATTGGATTCCACTATAAAATCACTAACTCTATCCGAGAGATTCTGATGTGCTTGAGTTGGAATGTTCAACACAGAAGCAAAGGGTTCTCCACACCAGGGATCCAGCCAAAAATTTATGTTTTCACCATTACCAATAAGCCATCTGCAGTTTGCATCTATGTTAACCATTTCAGATTTAATACTGCTCCAAATTGATGAATATATATGATATGAGATGCACCTCATACCTCTGAATACTTTACTTCTAAGCAAGACAGCCCAGAGTTTCCAAGTTCCCATCCTAATTGAAGGTTTGCAGCTTCATTCAACTTAGTTAAGGACCTCAGACCCAAGCCGCCTTCCTCCAAAGGCCTACAAATTTTGCTCCAAGAAACTGTTACTAGCTTTCTTTTTGAACAATCACCACTCCAAACAAAGTTCCTACACCATGTTTCTATCTCTTTGAGTAAGGATATAGGCCAAGAATAAATTGAGATTGAGTGGATCAACATTCCTTGAATGACTGATTTCACAAGAAGCACTCTACCTGCAATTTAATTAGTTTAGTTATTGGTAATTGATTTTATTCTTACACCTCTATCTATGTTTAATTTGTTACGTTAAAAGAAAATTTCATTAACGAAAGTCTGATAATAAATCAGATGTCAAGACTGTAAAAATACAAGATAAAGTCTATTCGATTCATATACAATCTAAATTATTCTTGCACCTTTATCTAGTTGGTTTTAAAACTCAAAGTATAACTTCTAAAAATCATGTGTTTCGTTGTAATTAGTTAAACTAGTCATAAATTTAAACGTACATTTGGTGATAGGACGCAGATACATGATTTATTTTGAGTATCGTTCCCACAAGAATTTGGTTGTGAGTACCAATTTCTTTCAGTATTTTGAATTACACAATTATTCAAAATATCGTTAATTACACGTGTTTGTCATTGTCAAAAATAAGAAAGTTGTTTGAAACCAATATTGTCTAGAAATATTTTGATGATAACAAAAATACAAGAAATTAATAATTTTCCTAATCTTAAGATGTTTCAAGAGTGTCTAAAAATTTCTCAAAAAAAAAAAAAAAGTCTAACAAATGTCTCATCTTAATACGTTCAATATTATTGTTTGTCTTCAAATTGTCTTCCAAATGATATGCATTTTTTTCTCATTTCCCTCGATGACTTGCACATATAGTTAGCTTGAACTGTATCGAAAATATCGGCCACAATTTGGTGACTACTTGCCCTTGATTTCCCACATCAAACATGTTTTCATTGAACTCGCAAGAAATCTCGCAACTTTTGTTTGTTGTCTCTTTTTCCCTTCTCTATGTTTTCATAGCAAGATTAATAGGCCATACCTCCTAAACCATTTTCCAGTTTAAAAAAAAAATCTCTTATTCCTTAAAGTTAACCCGAACGCAAATTGTTACCTTAGATTTAACCTAACTGCAATGCTTAATTTTACTGTATTACCCCTATTTAATTAACCCTATTTAATTTAATCAAAATGCTTCTGAAATCAAAAACACCAGATCACTCCTAAATCCAATCCGATCCTATTTTTTTGAAATAAGAGATCGCTCCTATTTTGTTAACAGATCGCTCCTATTTTCTTGAAGTTAACCCGTAAGCAATATTTTGCCCTAGATTTGCCCTAATTTCTCTGCTTAATTTTACGATAATAACCCTACTTAATTGTTATGGAAGTCAAAATAAACAAATCGCTCCATCAAAATAAACAAATACTCCTAATTTTTCTGCAAAATAAATGGATACTCCTATTATTTCCTTTTATTAAAAAACAAAATAAATCTATTTTTTTATTAAAAACAAAAGAAAATCGTCCCCTATTTTTTTATGAAACAAAACTAAACTAATTACCCCTTTTTTTTTTATGAAAAACAAAACAAACCTATTTTTTTATTAAAAACAAAAGAAAATCGTCCCCTATTTTTTTTATGAAACCTAAACTAAACTAATTACCCTATTTTTTATGAAAAACAAAACAAACCTA
>Ga0228710_1000730_pt1 | contig 44843 bp, 46 predicted proteins | sample MedpolnodulmetaG_FD_177995 | JGI IMG/M metagenome (GOLD analysis project Ga0228710, IMG submission 177995) | Root nodule microbial communities from Medicago polymorpha collected in Santa Monica, California, United States - pink nodules | ecosystem: Host-associated > Plants > Roots > Nodule... | reverse complement strand
GTCAATCGCCTGGGCTTCATCCGGCGGATCTCCTGAGGGAGAGACAGCCATGGCAACTGCAAGAGCGGAGCGGCGGCTGGCCGCGATCCTGGCCGCTGACGTCGTCGGCTATTCCCGCCTCGTCGAAAACGACGAGGCTCGGACGTTGTCGGCCCTGAAGGTTCTGCGCCGGGAGGTGATCGATCCGCTGCTGGCCGCGCATCAGGGCCGTATTGTCAAGCTGATGGGCGACGGTGCGCTCGTGGAGTTCGGCTCGGTCGTCGACGCCGTCGCGTGCGCGGTCGCCATCCAGAAGAGCGTTGCCGAGAACCAGGCCGATATCCCAACGAAGCGACGCATCATCTTCCGGATCGGCGTCAATCTCGGTGATGTGATCCACGAGGTTGATGGGGATCTCTACGGCGACGGCGTCAACATCGCGGCCCGCCTCCAGACCTTGGCAGATCCAGGCGGCATTTGCATTTCCGGCACGGCGTACGATCACCTCCAGGGCAAGCTTGACTGCGATTACGAGTATCTCGGCGAACGCGCGCTCAAGAACATGGAGCGGCCGGTGCGACTGTATCGCCCCCTTCTGGAAGGGACCGCACGAACGGCATCGCCCAGGCCCGCACTTCCGGACCGACCATCCATTGCGGTGCTCCCGTTCAACGCCATGTGCGCCGACCCGGAGCAGGACTTCTTCGGCGATGGGCTCACCGAGGACATCACCTCCGCACTATCCAAGCTCAAGGGCTTCTTCGTGATCGCCCGGAACACGATGTTCACCTACAAGGGAAAGCCCGTGGATGTGCGCGCCATCGGGCGCGAACTCGGGATCCGCTATGTTCTTGAGGGAAGTGTCCGCAAGTCCGGCAACCGCGTGAGGGTGACTGCGCAGCTCATCGATGCGGCCTCCGAAGCCCATCTCTGGGCCGAGAGGTACGACGGCGACCTCGGCGACATCTTCGTCATTCAGGACGAAATCACCGCAAGCCTCATCGGCCGGCTCGGGCCGGAACTCCTGGCGGCAGAGCATACCCGCGAAAGCCCCAAGCCGCATCATGGCCTTGATGCCTGGGAATGTGTCGTGCGGGCGGTGTTCCTGTGTTCCCAGTTATCTGAGGAGAGCAGCCGGAAGATGCTCCCCCTGCTCGATCGGGCAATCGGACTGGCTCCCGATTATGCCCAGGCGCTCGCCATGAAAGCTTGGATTACGATGTGGCGCGCGTTCCAGGGGTGGGAGGACATGGGATACGCCCTGGCCCTTGCCAGGGATATCGTCCAACAAGCCATTGCCGCGGACGATAAAGAACCGTGGGCCTACCTGGCCCAGGCGATGATAGCCTTTGCGACGCGTGACAATGTCCTGGCGATGGCAGCGATCAGCCAGGCTGTCGCGATTAACCCCAACTCCGCGTTTGCACACGGCCAGTTGGGACTTGCGCATGCCAACGGGGGCCGCGCGGTGGACGCCATTCCTTGCATCGACTACGCCCTCAGACTGAGCCCGCGCGAGGCTTTTCTCGGCGACTTTCAGTTCTACTACGCCATGGCTTACTTCCAGGGCGCGAACTACGAGCTTGGATTGAGTTATGCACGGGAGGCGCATCGCTTGCGGTCCGGCCACGCGGTTCCGCTGGTCATCGGCACGGCCTGCGCCGGACTTCTGGACAACCAGGAGGCTGCCACGGACTTGCTCGGACGGCTCAAGTCGCTAGTCCCTGACATCTCACGGGACGCGGTCGGAGCAACATCTTCTTTCGTCCACGCCGAGGATCGGGCGCGCCTGGTCGAGGGACTTGCCCGTGCCGGCCTGAATTGACGGGTGGATTGCCTAGAGAACCGATCGCTTACCGGGGAGGAGCGTTCCTGGCAGCATGTCGCGACGACCTTCGGAATTGTGCTGCGTGGAAGCCCATCTCCGCGGCCGCCGCAATAAAGCCGCCAACACGAAGGTCGCTCCAGCACAGCAGGAGCGCGTCCGCGTCTCTCTATGAGGCCCCCCTTAGCAAGGACGCTCATCTAGTTCAGCACCTTGGTGGTGCGCAGGCGTCTCATTCTCGAATTGCTCCGCCGTGCGGACGAACGGGATGGATCCACCAGCCGAGTATTCATTGACCCGGCGCCCACCCATTTCGAGTTGGCGGCATCAATCAGCACACACCGGGAGGCGGTCTCTCGGGTTAGGGCTAATCTATCTTGCAGCATCAGCCAGGATCATGTCCGCCGCCTTTTCCGCGATTATGAAGACGGCCGCCTGGATGTTTCCGGATACCATTTTCGGCATGATCGAGGCGTCTACGATGCGGAGGCCTCCAATGCCGCGCAGCTTCAGCGTCGGGTCCGCCACCGCTTTCTCGTCCGTTCCCATCCGGCATGTGCCGCAGATATGATAGATCGTCTGGCCATTGGAACGGGCGAAATCCAGCCAGTCCGCATCCGTGCAGCAATTGGGTCCGGGGTTCATTTCCATGTCGCGGAAGACGTCCATCGGCGCCTGTTCGACGATATGGCGGGCGATCTTCATGCCCTCGACAATGACGCGGCGGTCCTCTTCCTCCGCGAGGAAGTTCGGCCGGTTCGAAGGGGCCACAAACGGCTCCGGGGAGACCGCATGAATGACGCCACGCGACTGCGGTCGCAATTGCATCACGCCGATGGTCATGCCGGGCATGCGGTCAAGCACCCGCTCGGCGGCGTTCGCATAGCTTGCATGCATGAAGAAGTACTGAACAACCGGGCCTTCCAGCCCTTCGCGGGTCTGCACGAAACCGTGAATGAGGTCTGTACCGAGCGTAAGTATACCGCGACGGGTGGCGGCATATTGCGCAACGGACATTGCGAGCTTCACCCCGCGCGTCTGCTCGTTCAGCGTGACCGGCTGTTTTACCCGCCAGTTCATGCGGGTGCAGAAGTGGTCGATGTAGTTTTCCCCGACCCCCGGAAGGGCATGGGCCACCGGGACGCCGAGGTTCTGCAGGATGCCCGGATTGCCGATGCCGGAAAGTTCCAGCAATTGCGGCGTCTGCGCCGCACCCGCCGCAAGAATGACCTCCGCCCTCGCCTTGAAACGGAGCTTCGCATCGCCAATGCGCGCGGTGACCCCGGCTGCCCGCTTTCCATCGAGATCGACGGAAAGGACATGCGCCCCGGTTCGGACGCTGAGGTTCTGGCGCTTCATTGCCGGCTTCAGATAGGCTTCGGCGGCACTGACGCGGCGGCCGCCGCGCTGGTTCACCTGATAGTAGCCGAAGCCATCCTGGCTTTCGCCGTTGTAGTCGGGATTGCGCGCATAACCGGCCTTTTCGGCAGCCCTGATGAAGGCCTCGCCGATCCCCGGGCGGAGTGCGACGGTGCTGAGCGGCAAGAGACCTCCATGCGCCCGTAGATCGTTTGCGGGGCCGTCATAATCTTCGATGCGCCGGAAGAAAGGCAGGACATCGTCGAAACTCCAGCCACGGCAGCCTGCCTGGGCCCAGCCGTCATAATCCTGGGGCTGGCCGCGCACATAGATCATGCCGTTGATCAGCGTCGAGCCGCCGAGGCCCTTGCCCGCGCCCTGTGCCATCGTGACCGACTACGTCAGTTGTAGGGCGACCAGCACTGTTCACGCGGACCGTCATAGGGTTGATAGGTGTTGTCGTATGCGCGGTAAGATCGATAGTGATCGAAGCACCATTCAATATGGGCGGCGGTCAGTAGACGAGCCGGCCGCACCGGATGAGCTAGGGCTCGGCCGACAATCACGCCCGTGGCGAAAGCAGCGGGCGGAAACCAGTATCCCCGGTAAAAGCGGTAGCCAGGACGCGCAACGACAACGCCACGATATCCGTTGTAGTAGTGGACGCCACGGATCACGTAGAAGCCGTGCCGGTGGGCTACCTCCTGCACGAAGCCGTCATTCGTGACCATCACCGAAGGCCGGTAGAGCGAATTCGCTGATGCGGGGGCGGCATGGGTAAAAAGCAGAATCGCTGCGGCGGCGAAGGAGGCAATTGTCTTATTCATCGAGTCTTGTGTCCTATTGTTGAGCCCAGAAACGACGCTTAGCGTTGACGAAGCGCCTTGAGTTCAGCGAGGGAAAGCGCGCGGTCGCCGTTGTTGTCAGCACGCAGGAGACGATCGGGAATGAACTGGGCAAATTCCGCTCTCGTAATTCGGCCGTCGCCGTTCGCATCCATCCGGCGAGCTTGAGTTTCCAGACCTTCCGCAGTCACCATTTGGAGCCTACCGCCCTCTCTCACGCGCTGCAGGGCGTCCTGCGCCTCGCTATTGTCGACCACGCCGTTTCGATTTGCGTCCAGGCGGTCGAATAGGGCCGCGCGTGCCGCCTGTATCTCGGTAAACTGAAGCGCTCGGTCCCCGTTTTGATCCATTTGGCGGAAAGCCTGACGGGCTTTTTGTCCGTCCGCCGCACAAGCGCTGCCAGTCGCGAGGACAACCATCACACAGGCCAGCAATTTCCGATTCATTCTATTCTCCCCTTCCTTGGCTGGGATTGGCATCAACGCGAGCTTCTACGCGCGGCAACGGCAGCTCCTACGCGCCGCCTCGCTTTTTTCTTTTCGAGAGGTATTAGCCGGCCGCGGCAGGCCAGGCGGTCGGGAATTCGGTAAATGCGTGCGTAGGAGGTGAGCCAGCGGTTCGTATTGGTCCACGTAGCTGCCCCTCGGCAGACGGAAACCAAAGAACCAAGGAAGACTATTCAATGAAACAGGCTTCATTCGCGCTGCACGCAGCGCTAGTCGCCGCTCTCTCCCCGCCCGCGTTCTCGGCCGAGGCGCAAACGGCATCGCCCTTTCTTCAGCGGCTCGAAGCGAACAATGACGGTACTGTTTCGCGGGACGAGATCATCGCGGCCCGCGCGAAACTCTGCTCGTCTCGACGCGAACGGCGATGGCGTAATCGACGAAGCCGAAACGGAATGGCTCAGCGATGCGATCATGGATCGCGCGACGGCGCTGCAGGCGCGTCTTGGAAGCGAGATGCGCCGGATCGACACCAGTGGCGATGGAAAGGTGTCAAGAGATGAGTTTCGCGACCGCACGCTCTTCTTCGATCTTGCCGACCGGGACGGAGACGGAAAGCTGTCGGCCGTCGAATTTCTCGTCATCCCGCGGCATCATGGTCGGTCGCTGAGCTTGACCCGCCGCTACGAGCAAGAATTGAATCAGTACTGAGGAGTCCACAATGATTATTTCCTGGAAGAGAGCCTTCGCCGCGCTTGGCGTTGCCATGATGCTTGGTGCGGCCCCGGCTATGTCGGCCGAATGGACACGCGATACGCGCAACGGTGGCCATATCACGCGCAGTGTGACAAGGGACGGCAACCTCTATTCAGGCCAGACGACGCGCGTCGGGCCGAATGGTGCTACCTACACGTCGAATTCGACCTGCCGTGACGGCTTTGTGACCCGGTGCCGGCGCAGCTATTCCGCAACTGGCCCGAACGGCCGAACCTACTTCGGCAATTCCGTGACGGCGCGAGGCCCCCATGGTGTGCGGTCCATCGGTGTTCACACCGGCCCACGCGCAAATGTCAGCATCGGCTTTCGCCGCCACGCAAGGTAAGTCGGCGTGAGCCAAGCGCGTGCCCCGGAAATCGCAAACCTGCCGGAGCGCCTCGACGACGAGGCGCTGCTCGCCCGCGTGGCTGCGGGAGAGCAGCTTGCTCTCCCGCAGCTGATAGACCGGCACGGACGCGGTCTGCTTCTGTTCGCCGGCCGATATCTTGGTGGTTCCGATGAAGCTGAGGATGTCGTGCAGGACGTCTTCATTTCGGTCTGGAAAAACGCGAAGCGTTTCGATCCGTCGAAAGGACGCGCGACCACGTGGCTCTATCGGATCGCAGCAAATCGATGCATCGACGTGAGGCGTTGGCGGAAGTTCCGGATACTCATCGGGTTCGAAGAGGCGCACGAACGGTTTCCGTCAGAAGATCCTGGGGCCGATACTTTGATCGGCGCGCGGCAGGAGTTGGCCATTGTCCGCGCATGTCTCAACGAGCTGCCGGATCGGCAGCGAATGGCGCTGCTCCTGAGAGCAGTTGCCGATCTTGACGTCCCCGCGATTGCCGAAGTGATGGAAGCAAGCACCGGATCAGTAGAGCAGCTGCTTGTCCGAGCGAGGCGAACGCTACGCGCCTGCCTTCGAGAGGCTGGGACGTCTGAATCACGAAATGAAAGGAAATCAAAATGAACATGGGCGAATTCGAAGGCATGAAAGTTCGATTTGGAGATGACGTTGCGTCGTGGCCGGCGCCTTTTCGCCGCGAGGCGTTGGTGTTCCTTACGACGGATCGACATGATGCGACCAACCAGGACGAAAAGCTCGAGAGCCTTGTACTTGAGGCAACGATCGAGCCGACCGACGAGCGTGCGCTCGCTCGCAATGTGATGGCCAAGATCGCGCAGCCGAAGCGCCGAGCCTTGGGTCTGCCGACCGATTTTGGATCGTGGTCGATGCCGGCGACCGCCGCGACCATTGCCCTTGCTGTTACCGTCTCGGCAGTCGGCGGATATGTGGCTGCGGGTGTGGAAACGGAGATCTCCGACAACGCTCTTTTGGCCTTTGCTGTGGGCGTTCCGCCTTCCGAGCTTGCAGAGACGATTACCGTCACACCAAACAACGGAGGCCGCCTGTGAAACGATTTTCATGGCTGCGAACCGTTCTGTTCGCCGTCTTCGTAGCCTCGCTAGTCGGGAACTTCTTTTCGCTCGGATATGTGCTGAAAACCCAGCGCGACGCGCCGGCGATGTCTATCCTCGCCGAAAGTGTGTTCTCAGCATATCCGGAAGAAGTCCGGGTCGAATTCCGGCGGTTGCTGCGCGACAACAGACCACAGACTATTGAGGCGCTTCGCAAATTAAAAGAGGCGCGTCGACAATTGGCTTCGGTCGCCAGTTCCTCCTCGCTCAACGAGGCGGATGTCACGAAAGCGATGGCCGACGTGCGCAACGCGACAGACGCACTCCAGCGCTTGATGCAGAAGCTGCTCCTAAACGCCCTTCGCTCGACGGATCGCGCAAAGTCTGCGTCCTAGTTGAAGTAGCGTGAAAGCGTTGCCGAGGGCGATATCTTGGTCCGGAAGGAGACAACGATGAAATGACCCGCTCGGACAGATTGTGAATTGTTGAGATTTTTCGAGCTTGGCGCGCCCTCGGCTGAGGTTAGCGGCCCCCGCCCTTGTCGGTTTTGTAATCGATACGCTCTGGAATATTTCAGGTTCTTTCTGCATGCCGTATATAGGCTGGTACGTTTCACATGGTGCGAAAGATAATATTGATCGCATACAATGGCGTTACGGCTCTTGACCTTGTTGGACCTATGCAGGTCTTCTCGACTGCCACAGGCTATTCGAAGGTAACGACCGGCGTGAAGCTTTACGATCTCGTTGTGGCGTCAGTAGATGGTGGGGTGGTAACGACGTCGACCGGCCTGCAAATCGTCACACAACCTCTTCACGAAATCGGCCGGGAGCAAATCGACACGATCATCGTGCCGGGCGGCAGGCCGAACGACACCACCGTTTTCGACACGCGACTAGTCCTGGCTCGCTGAGAGTGGCCCACGCTCCCGCCGCGTTTCTCCTTGCAGAAGCAGGCTTGCTCACCGGTCGCTCCGCCATTGGTGGTGCATTTTCGCCGCCTCGGAAATCAGCATCAATTCAGCACCAGTCTGTCGCTTCAAGCTCGACCGACACCCATTTCTCCGATCTCCTCACCTGGGCCGCGGGCCATCTGAAGGAAAACCTATCCGTTGAGGTGCTGGCTGACCGCTCGGGCATGAGCGTGCGTTCCTTCACCCGCAAGTTCCGTGCCGCAGTCGGGTTGCCGCCGGCTGCCGCCATCGAAAAAATGCGCTTCGAAGAGGCGAGCGGCTCCTGCCCGGGGGAAATCTACCGCTGAAGCGAGTAGCGACCATCTGCGGCTTCAGAGATGAGCAAACGTTGCGCCGAGCCTTTCACCGGATCGCTGAGGTCTCACCCAGCGAATTCCGTCAACGATTCAGCTGATCGTACGTCTGGCCGAAATCGGTGGTTTGAACCGGTTATGCGGCCACAGGCGCAACGAACTCACCGCCCGGGAGCGGAAGGCCGGAGACGGTGGCGGGCCTTCATCGGCGAGCCGATCCTCGGCACCGGCGGCATCGTGCCGCCGCCGAAGCCTTGAAGGGACTCGAACCGTGGACCCGTCGTTATTTTTCAGCTGAACTTAACGTTTCGATCAGACCACAGGCTGATACTGCACTCCAGTAATCAGCTTGTAACCTGAAAGCGGTATGTTGATCCGGTCGATCCAGAAAGCGCATTCATCCGGGAATGGTGCTCTGGCGCAGTTCTGATCGACGAGGATTTTCTGACCCATGCGCGAAAGCGCCGCCCTTCCGGCAAGAATCTGGCATTCGATCTACTACGAGCAGCTTGCCTACGATCCGTCGCCGCTTTTTCAGGATATTTCCGCGGCGACGCTCATCCTGCGGGGTGAGAAGGACACGATCGCGACTGAGGCACATCAGGCCCAGATGAAAGACGCGATCGACGGCGCGGAGCTCATATCTGTTCCGGGCCACGGCCATAACATCCATTGGGAAGCCCCGGCAAAGGTGGCCCACTTGATTACGTTTCTCGAGCGTCCGTGACCGCCTTTGTGCTCTCTTAGCGTCTTCCAATCGACGGCGTGAACTTTCCAGCCTGACGGATCAAAACGGAAACATCGACCTGATGCCTTCATTTGCAGGCTTGAGAAGATCTCCAAAACCCGCGCCTTGAAGCGTTTCAGCGCCAGCCCCCGTCGAGCACGCCATGACCGGTTGTGGCAACTAATTCCGTCATGAAGTGCCGAAGGTAACTGAAACGGCCATATTCTTGCAATAAACTGCCAATTCATTCAAATCAGACTGGGCACAGCCTTTCCGATGCTTTCACTCCCACTCCGGGAATTTAACTTCACGCGGGGCTAATCGTGAACCCGGACAAGCCTTCTGGAAGGCGGTGGTGGTCGACAGCTTGCTGCTCGTGGGGTTTATATTACGAGGACTGACCAGGGCCACAGGTGTAAAATCCTCGACGCGTTCGGAAAGCGCCTCAGAACAAGCCGAATTGGACCATGTCAGAGGATGCTTGTCATGCCCGACATCGGAGACTGGCTCGCCAGCATCAGGCTTGAGCAGTATCGCCAAACCTTCTTGAAGAACGGCATCGATCTCGATGTGGTCGACGAACTCACCGATGCCGACCTCAAGGAGCTTGGACTGTCCCTTGGTGACCGCAAGCGTTTTCTCAGGGCGGCGGCGACCCTGGCTCGGCAGTCGCCACCACCCACCGCGGCACTACGTCCCTCCGTGTCACCGATCCACAGCGAGGCGGAACGGCGACAGCTGACGGTGATGTTCTGCGATCTCGTTGGATCAACAGCACTCTCCGCCCGCCTCGATCCGGAAGACCTACGGCAGTCGATCGTTGCCTACCGTGCTTGCGCCACCGAGATCGTCGGCCGGTACGACGGTTTCGTTGCCAAGTATATGGGCGACGGCGTTCTCGTATACTTCGGCTATCCGCAGGCTCACGAGGAAGATGCCGAGCGGGCCGTGAGGGCCGGCCTCGCGGTCGTTGAAGCTGTCGACCGGCTGGATGCGGCGGGCGAACACCTGGCTGTTCGGATCGGAATCGCCACTGGTCTGGTCGTGGTGGGTGACATCATCGGCACCGGCGAGGCCGAGGAATGCAGCGTCGTAGGTGAAACGCCAAACCTGGCGGCCCGCCTACAGGAGCTGGCCGGATCCGGCACAGTGGTCATTGCCGAAGCGACGCGCGCACTGCTGCGGGGCCAGTTCAAGCTTGAAAGCATCGGACTGCGGCCGATCAAAGGTTTTTCCGGGGCGGCTGAGGCGTTTCAGGTGCTCGGCGAAGTGCGTGGCGACGACCGCTTCGAGGCCGGTCACGCGACCGTTCTGCCGTTGGTCGGCCGTGACCGGGAACTCGCATTGTTGGTCGATCGCTGGACTCAGGCCAAGGCCAACAAAGGTCAGGTCGTCCTGCTCGAGGGTGAGGCCGGAATCGGCAAGTCGCGTCTCGCCGTGGCCCTTCGCGAGCGTCTCTGTCGAGAACCACACACATTGCTTCGCTACTTCGCCTCGCCATACTACGTCAACAGCGCGCTTCGTCCGGTGATTGCCCAGCTTGAACAGGAAGCAGGATTTGAACGCGAGGATTCATCGGTTGTGAAGCTCGCCAAACTCCGGGCGCTGATCGCGGAACAGATGGGTGAGGTGAGCGAAGCGCTCCCATTGTTGGCGGAGCTTCTCGGCATTCCAGGCACCGATCGCTGTCCAATATTGGATCTTGCGCCCCAACAGCGTAAAAACCGAACCGTCGACGTGCTCATCGCCCAGCTTGCCAGGCTGGCTGCGAAGCAGCCGGTGCTGCTGGTGCTTGAAGACGCTCACTGGCTGGACGCGAGTAGCCTTGAGCTGTTCGGCTTATTCGTGAACCAGATCCGGCAGCTCCCGGTGTTGCTGGTCATTACCCATAGGCCCGAGTTCGTCCCGCCTTGGCGGAGTTACCGGCACGTGACAATGGTGGTCCTGAATCGGCTCGAACGGGTGCACGCTCAATCGCTGGTCGAACGGCTGGCGGGCGGAAAGGCACTGCCTGCCGGCGTGCTCGATTACATCCTGGCCAACACCGATGGCGTACCGCTGTACCTTGAGGAGTTGACCAAAACCATGCTCGAATCTGGTCTCCTGGAAGTGGCCGGCGATCAGTTTGGACTGACTGCACATATGCCGCCGCTGGCGATCCCGGTAACACTATACGATTCGCTGATGGCCCGCCTCGACCGTCTCGGCAAGGCCAAGGTGGTAGCCCAGATCGGCGCCTGCATTGGGCGCGAGTTCTCCTATGAGCTGATTGCGGCGTTAGCAGCGCTCAATGAGCATGAGCTGCAGAGAAGGCTTGATCAACTGGTTGCTACTGAACTCGTTTTTCGGCGCGGAAGTCCTCCTGACGCGATCTACAGCTTCAAGCACGCGCTCGTCCGAGATACCGCATATCAGTCGCTCCTCAAGAGCCGCCGCCGGGAACTACATCGCCGTATTGCGCAGGTCTTCGAAGAACTCGCCCCACATATCGTGTTCGCTCAGCCGGAGCTCCTGGCCCATCATCTGACGGAGGCAGGAGAGCTGCCGCAAGCCGTCGTGTTCTGGCACCGGGCTGCCGAGCACGCAACCGAGCGGGCGGCGAATGCCGAGGCCGTCGGCCATCTTGCCAAGGCACTCGACCTGCTCGCCCAGATGCCCGAGAACCCGGAGCGCTTCGAGTTTGAGCTGACGTTGTTGATCACCATGGGACGAGTGCTTACCGCAGCGAAGGGCTATGGCCACCCGGAGGTCGAGCGCGTCTACAACCGTGCTCTCAACCTGGCGGAGCGGATCCAGGAAACGCCAAGGCTGTTCCCGGTGCTCCTCGGTCTCACCATTCATCACGCGGTGCGGTCCGAGCTTTCCGCGGCGCGGGACCTGGGCGAACGGCTTCTGAGGTTGGCGCAGCAGATATCCGACCCTGTGCTCGTGGTGGAAGCGTCATATGCTTTGGGCATTACCTGCTCCTGGCGCGGCGAATTCGCTTCGGCATGGAAGCACTTCGAGCACGGGATCAGCCAGTACGACATCGCCCAGCACCGCGCCCATCTAGCGCTCTACGGACAGGATGGAGGACCGATCTGCCTGTGCCGTGGCGGCACGGCGCTGTGGTATCTCGGCCACGATCACCGGGCGCTGGAGCTGATGGACGAGGCGCTCGTTATGACCGCGAGCCTCGGGCATTTGTTCAGCCGTGCCTATGTACTGACTTGGGCGGCGATTTTGCACGTGCATCGACGCGACATCGCCAAGGCGCAAGAGGCGGCGGAATTGGCCTTGGCGTTCGCGGCCGAACACGAATTTCCATTCTGGCACACCCAGGGAGTCTTCCTGCAGGGGTGGGCGCTGGCGGAGCGGGGCCTGATCGCGGAAGGCATAGAGCGGTTGCGAGACGGGTTGGCCGGGATGCAGGCGATCGGGTCAGGAATGACGGCGCCCTGGGCGATGGGCTTACTCGCGGAGGCACATGGAAAGGCTGATCGTTTCGCCGAGGGTAGCACATTGATTGACGAGGCGCTTACCATTGTCGCGCGCACTGGCAACCGCTGGTGCGAGGCGGAGCTGCATCGGCTCAAGGGCGAACTCATCTCATCGAGCTCAGAGTGCGATCCTGCCGAAATCGAGGCGTGCTTCCGCCGTGCGCTCGAGGTCGCCCGCATGCAGAATGCGAAGATGTGGGAACTGCGCTCGGCGGTGAGTTTGGCCCGGCTTTGGCGAGCACAGGGTCGTAGAGCGCAGGCCCGCGCGCTGCTCGTGCCGCTCCTCGGCTGTCTCTCTAACGGCCACGGGACGGTCGATCTTCAGGATGCTCAAGCGGTCCTCAATAGCTGCGGAGGTAGTAAATTGAGCACCTGAACACTTGCTCCGCTGCAACGACTTTTTGTAAGTCCCGGTGGAGCGATGACTGCAACCCGGCCGGGAGCAGATCTCAGCCGAGGGGCGTCCGAACTTCGGCTACCCACCCGCTCGAGACGATCGGCTCTTGCCCACACGATACAGCGGCAAACCGACTGTGAATCCCCTGGCTTGAGCAGTTTCGAACACTGGGACACCCAAATGCGGAGCACCCATCATAATACGTGCAGTTCCTACCCCATAAGTCGGTCCAGCAAAATCTTCTGCGATCTTTCGACCCAACGCCGATGAGCGTCGTCTCGTGGCAGTCCATCAGACGCAAACGACCCCGGACTTCGCAGAAAAGACGAGAGCGCTTCGGAGTAGCTGACAGATTCGAGAACGTTGAAATACTCGTTGTCTGTGATACCGCTAAAATAACCCGCTCCCTCGATCAGTTGCATGGGAGCGACCAGGACGCTTGTGAGTTTATTCTTTTCCAGCCTCTCAGCAAAATGTGGGAGATATAGGAGATTGTGCGCCGGCGAAGCAAATGCCGAGGGTTGTCGCCTTCTGATCCGCGTTGACCGGCAGTGATGTGACAGTACATGGTTTTTGACATGGGTGAGCGGAGAGTCCTCTATTGTTCTCCAGATTGGGCTCCCTCTCTCATGTATTGGGTTGGAAAACAGATACTTTCTAGGATCCATCAGGTTCGCCGCCTTGCAGAGGCGCGCTGCGTAGTCGTTGTACGCTTCGGGCTCCTGCAAAACGATGTTCCCGCCCTTCGGTAGACCCACTGTCGAGAGCGCATCGACCAGAGCAATAAAACGGAAGACAGGGTGAAGTTGTATGAGATCACCCATTCTGAGTTCGTTCGTACCATCCTTCGGGAATCGCGGGGACAGATTACAGAACGGAGGCAAAGGCGGATTCAGCGAAATATCTATGATCGCGAACAAAACTCCGAGCACACCGTCGTCGTTGATGTCGAGATCCTTGTTAACTTCCGCGAAGTAGTTCACGCATGCCACATAGAGTCTCCCAGGGTCCTTTTGGTGCATCTCCCACCTCAGTCTATGAGCGTCCTCAAGGCGTGCGGCCATTTCCTTTCCAATACCGCCATCCCCCCAAGTGTGGTGTCCGTTTCCGTAAAACTCCCGCTGATTGAGGACCGCCGAACATTCTTCTAACGCTCGACACGATAGCTTCCCGAATATAGAAAATATTTCAGACGGACGTGCATCAGCCTCCGATGGAACTTCAGCAGAAAAGTACGGATCAGGGCTGCGAGTGATGTGTTCAACTTCGTATGCGCCGTCAGCATGAAGGTATGCCACCCTCAGTAGATCATGCAGGCAGAACTTTGCCGCCATTTCCGGATGCCCCCTGCGAAAAACTAGATCGCAAACGAGAAGGGCGTTCCAATGGGCTGAGACGCGCATCCGATCCGAAGGAACGCCATCGATCTGGAGGGCGCCCCCGTCGAAGCGCCATAACGACTCCCCTTTTTCCCAACGACGCAAAACCGTTCTGCGTTCACGCAAATTCAACTCGCGCAGATAGCACTCAATTAACTCGGCGCGCCGATGCCGGAGAAGAAACGTGAAGACCCCCAACGTGCTTGCATTACATTGGGACCAATGAATGTTTTCATGGAAAAGCCCGGACGCGGAAAGAAGTCCCTCAGGCGTCTCGTCCCAGTGATCGTTCAACGCCACCGGAACTTCGCTCTCGACAAAAAGCGTTTCTGGCCAAAAGGAAGCCCGATCCCCCGCAGAGCCGATACGCTCGGGCAAGAATTCGTCCAAACGTGCCATAACCTATTTCACGTTCTTGGGTCCGAACTTCGCAATGGCAGCCGCCGCAATTTTCTTCATAACATCGTAGGTGACGCCACTCGCGGCTGCGGCTGCCAAGTACTCAAGGACGACACGCGCCACTTCGTATTCGCCATGGCGCTCTGCACTGAGTGGATCAACCGGCTCCGTGAATGCCTCAAGCTTGACCGCTTCGCGTTCAGCCGGGGTCAGCACCTGACGAAGCATTTCTTCCACTTGCCCGGCAGGTGCGATGATCGTGACCTTTGCGGTGCTGACATTGCCCATCAACTGTCTCCTTCCGGCGCGCGAACCCAGAGCCTAAGAGTACCGCGGGGCTAAGCAGACCAGCAAGTCGCCTAAATGGGTTGGTTTCGATCCACATTTCCGTTCAGCGGATCGTGGCAAGGCATGTATCCAGTAGATACATTATGCGATCTTGAACGCACAGAAGGGGAACATTCTCGGAACAACGCCCCCATTGGGCTCCCCTTGCGGCAGGGCCCTAACCAAGCGGTACGGCGAAGTGGGCCCGTTGCGCCACGCCATGCGTTGGCCGGCAAAGAGTAAACCTGCGTCGGAACTTGCCACTGCCAGATCCGACATCGGATACCTTGGATCGAATTCACCGGCGCATCGCTGCCGCAGCGCCGGCGGACGTATGGTCGCGCGCCGACTTTCTCGATATCGCCACTCCACACGCCGTCGAGAAAGCGCTGCAACGCCTGACCCTTCGTGGCGACATACGCCGCCCGCATCGAGGCCTGTACGACAAGCCTTGTACAAGCAGCCTCACAGGCACGATGGTATTTCCTCCCCGTGCCGCGTTTATCGACGCCATCGCACGGCGCGACAAGCTGCGCGTACTCGTTGACGGCATGACGGCCGCCAACGATCTCGGTTTGACTACCGCCGTTCCAGCCCAATCCACCATCCATGCCGATACCTATCCGCGCACGATCGAGATCGAAGCCAATGCCGGAGATCCGAACGCGGTCGCGCAGGTCATCTACAAGCTCGATTTCAAGCGCATCTCGGCCAAGACCGCCTTCTGGGCTGGTCGGCCAGCCATGCGCGTCGTTCAGGCGCTGGCGTGGTTTAGGGATGAGCGGACGAGCCTGAATGCCGCGGTCAACGGCATTGTGCGCCACCTTTCCCGCGATCCGAACCGGCTGAAGGTCGCGCAGGATCTGCGAGACAACATCCAGGCCGTTCCTGCATGGATGTACCCTCTGGTCGAGACGATCGCGGACAAACTCGCAGCTGGAGATCAAGGCGGTCTCACCGCGAACGCTGAACTGACACGGGACCCCCATGCAACAGACATTCGTTGAAATCCTGCGCTCGACTGCCGATGAGCGCCGCGCGCTCTTCTCGTCGGTCGCCGCGCAGTTGGAGACGCAGGCGGCCAACATTGAAAAGGATCTCTATGTCTGCTGGGTGCTCGACCTCCTGTTCAACCGGCGCCAAAGCGATCCGATCGGCCTCTCCTTCAAGGGCGGAACAAGTCTCAGCAAGGCATATGGGCTGATAAAGAGGTTTTCGGAGGACATCGATATTGGCATCTACAAGGCCGACCTCAATGTACCACTGGAAGCGGACAACGCCGCCCTTCCTTCCGTAAACAAACAGCAGCGCACCTTGGCCGAGCAGGTCGACGAGGCGGCGCGGCAATACATCTCCGGTCCGCTCAGAGAAGAGCTGGCGGCGGAGATCGCAGCCGTCGAAGAGGCGGCAGGACAGGCAGGACATTTCTCGCTCAGCTTTGGCTTCGACGCCTATCGCAAGGAAGCGCTCGACATTCTGGTGCTAAGCTACAAGAGTGTCTTCGATGCGGGTGACACCTATGTCCAGGCCGCGGTGCGCATCGAGGGCGGCGCGCGTCCCGACCCCGAACCGGCCGAGCCCCGCGAGATCGTACCCTACATTGCGTCGGAGTTTCCGAAGGAGCTCGATCTTACAGTTCCCAACGTGACGACGGTCAGGCCGGAACGAATCTTCTGGGAGAAGGTGCTGATCCTCCACGCAATGACCGAAATGACCGAAAAACGAGACGCCGAGGCCAAACCTGACCGTCCGGTGCCAGACCTCAATCGCTATTCACGTCACTATTACGACGTGCATCAGATCTGGACGCATCCGGGCCATGGCGCCGCCACGGCATCTATGCGCGATCTGGCGGAAGCCTGCCGGCGCCACAAGGAATTGATGTTTCGTGCGCCAGATCATCGGTACGATCGCGCCGTACCCGGCAGCTATCGCCTTGTCGCGGATGTCCGCGATGATCTTCGGTACGCCGCCGACATTCGCCGACGTCATTGCGAGCATCGAAGCGCTCGAGCATCAGCTTAACAATGCGGCAACCGACGTGTCTGGCATTGGCGGTACACTAGCGAAGGAAGAGACCCAAGTGGACTCGCTGGCGAGCGGCCGGGCTGAGCGTCACGGTCATCGCCGAGAAGCTCGGCCGGCATCGTTCGACGATTTTCCGTGAGCTCAAGCGGAATGCATTTGAGGATCCGCAGATGCCGGATCTGAGCGGCTATTGTTGCGTCACCGCCAACGAGATGGCACGTGAGCGCAGAGCCAAGCTGCGCAAGCTCGCCCGGTTCTCCCATGTGCGCCAATCGGTCATCGAGCGGATCATGCATGGCTGGTCGCCACAGCAGATCGCCGGCCGGATGCGGCTGGAGCGCCATCCGATCTGCGTCAGTTATGAGACGATCTACAAGTTCGCCTATTCCGCAGACGGCTAGGCCATCAAGCTGTGGCGGCACCTGCCGGAGCGTCGTGCGAGACGCAGACCTCGGCATGCCCGTCGACTGCACGGTCGCCGCTTCAGCCCGGAACTCAACATCCTTCACCGTCCTCATACTGTCGCCGCGCGCAAACAGTTCGGCCATTGGGAGTGCGATCTCATTCAGTTTCGCAAGAAGTTCGGCAAAGCCAACGTGACCTCACTGGTGGAGCGGGTCAGCCGCTTTGCGGTCTTCCAGCGCAACAACGAGAGGCAATCGAAACCGATCATGGACGGGCTGATTGAGGTGCTCCAACCCCTGCCCCACCCTGCTCGACGCTCCATCACCTTCGACCGCGGGACCGAATTCAGCGAGTGGCCTTATCTGCAGGCCGGCATCGGAACGCAGATATGGTTCTGCGATCCGCAGTCGCCCTGGCAGAAAGGCACGGTCGAGAACATCAACGGCCGGGTTCGCAAATGGCTTTCGAGAGAGGTCGATCCACTGTCGATCACCGACGGCGAGCTGAAGGACATCTGCGATCGGCTCAACTCGACACCGCGAAAGTGCCTCGGCTACAGAACGCCCGCGGAAGTCTTCCGCAAGAAACTGCTCGCGCAAATGCGACGTGTCGGTTAGCATTGCACCCGCAAGTCGCAGTTCGCCGTGAACTTACAAGAGTCGGTGCAACCGATGTGACGTTCCAATCTCCGCTTTTGGGGCGAAATCGCCGACCATTGGCTCAGACGTTGGATCTCCAGTGAGATGATCGCGTGTCGGACCGCGGCTTTCCGAAAGCCGGCAATGCATCCCGCGCCCTTGAAGGGATATGAACCCAAGGCACCTGATCCTATCGGAATTTGTGGCGTTGTTTTCAAATTCCTCCCGTGCACCCGATGAGGGTACTCAATAGGCAGCATGCTTGAACGGCGGCACAGGTGTGGCGCAGCAGGTCGGCCAGTTCGGAGACGTCGATCTAGACGAGACGTCGTCAGATATCGGAAAGTGACGGCAGGATGAGGGACGAGCCGGACAGGAACAGCAGAATGAACACGGCCAGGCGCAAGGCCCGCGGTGAAAGAGTCGGCGGCCACCGGCGGGCGAGCACCGTAGCGACGAGCACGGCAGGCAGCCCGACCGAGGCCCAGAGAAGGGCATAGGGCTGCCAGTCGCGGCTTGCGGCAACGATTCCGAGGCGAAACAGCGAGTTGATCGCAAATATCGTGACGAGCGTCTCGCGGATCACGACATATGGCATCGGTTGGCGATAGAATTGGAATACCAGTGGCGGTCCGGCTGTCGAGAACAGACCACCCATCAGACCACCCAGCCCACCGTACAGGACGAAAGCCGGCGCAGGCGACATCCGTGGGACAGGTGCAAGCCGTAGGACGAGTTGAAGGCCCGATAGGATGATGACCACGCCGAGGGTCAGCCGCAGCATGGAAAGCGATGTGGAGGCCAGCACGTCGAGCAGAACATAGCCTACGACAATCATCGGAATTGCACCTGCCAGAGACAGGAGAAGGGGTTTCCGGGCAATGTCGCGCCAACCGCTACCCATTACGACAGCGGCGTTTGCCAGCGTCAGAAGACTGATGACAATGGCTGCGTCAGGCAGCGGCATCAGGCCTGTCAGGGCAATTCCGCCCATCAGCAACAATCCAAAGGCAAAGCCTGTCAAGGTTTGGACATACGCGGCGATCATCGAAAGGACCATGAAGGCTGCGCATCCGGCCATAGAGATCATGGCTGGCCAAACCCGACCTTCAACGTCTCGAAAGGCGCGAGCCGTTCAAGAGCGGGCACCAGCCCGAGCCCTGGGCCTTCAGGCAGAATAAGGCTGCCGTTGCGAATGTCGGGCCAGACTGGCTCGACAGCGTCGCGCAGGGGATTCGCATTGACGTCGATCTCCAGCCGGCCGTCTCCGCCCGCTGCGGCCAGGATGTGGGCTGAGGCGACAAGGCCGATGCCGGCGCCAAGGAAATGGGGGCAGTATCGGCGCCCTGATGCAAGAGCCGTTTTCGCAACGGAAAAACAGCCGCTGACGCCACCCCATTTTGCGGCATCCGGCTGGATGACCGAAAGATGGCCGGCGGTAATCGCGGCATCGAAGGCTGAACACCCGATCAGGTTTTCACCGCCCGCCAGCGGGATCTTTATCTCAGCTAGGCCTGACCATACTGTCTCCACGGAGTCCACCCGGACAGGCTCCTCCACCCAGCCGAGCCCCAGATTCCGCACGGCCTGCAAAAAAGCGCGGGCCTGAGACTCGGAGAATCCCTGATTGGCGTCGGCATACAGTGTTTCGCCCGGTTCAAGTTGGTCTGCGAGGCTGCGGATCGCAGCCAGGTCTCGATCAAAGTCAAAACCGACCTTCACTTTGAAATCGCGATAGCCGGCAGCCCGCGACTGCGCGACGACCGCCTCCGCATCACGGATATGGATGCCGCTTGCATAGGCCCGCACACTTGATGTGGCGCGCTGCGTCAATGCCCTGGCGAGCGGCTTGCCGCGCCGTCTGGCGGTGAGGTCCCAGTAGGCTATGTCCAGGCCGGCAATCACCTGCGCAAACGGCCCTGCCTCGCCCGTCTGAAGGCCAAGAATATCCGTGGCGGCGGTAAGTTCCCGCCACAGGCCGGGCGGGCTGGGCAGCGGCCGGCCGACAACACGGGGCGCTATATCGGTTACCAGAAGCCTGGCCCGATGCTCTGCGCCACAGGCCGGCCAGTTGCACCAGATCTCGCCCCAGCCGACCGTGCCGGCCTCGTCTTCAAGCCGGACCAGAACTGCCGGACGGTCGCGCATTGTTCCAAAAGACGTTGAGACAGGGCGTTCAAGCGGAACGCGGAAGACGAAGGCTTCCACCGTTCTGATCGTCATCGGAGATTCCACTGAAACGTCCGTCATACTTCACCCCGCGAGAAAGCCGCCATCGACGGCGAAGACCGTACCGGTCGCGTATTTCGATGCCGGCATGGCGAGGAAGACCACGGTGCCCGCGACCTCGTCAGGCGTGCCCCAGCGCTTCAGCGCCGTGCGGGCGGCAATCCGGTCGCGATGGGCCGTGTCCTTGCGGCCCTCGGCGTTGATCGACGTTTCGATATAGCCGGGCGCGACCGCATTGACGCGGATGCCCTCCTCTGCCCAAGCAAGCGCCAACGCCTTGGTGAGCATGACGACACCGCCCTTGCTGGCGCAATAGGCGGGAATGCGTGGCAGCGCGGAATAAGCGTTCATCGAGGCGATATTGATGATCGATCCGCCGCTTGCGGCAAGATGCCGACGGAACGCCGTCGACGTGCGGAAAGTACCGGTCAGGTTGACGTCGAGGACACGCTGGAAGGTCTCGATTTCAAACTCTTCATCGCGCGCCAGAATGCCGGCGCAGTTCACCAAGGCGTCCACCCGCTCGAAACGGGCGGCGAAGGCATTGACCGCCGCGTCGGAACGCACGTCGAGGATTTCCAGCGCCACATCCGCGTTTGTCGAAAGCGGCGAGCGGTCCAGGCAAGCCTGGTCATGGCCCGTTGCGATCACCCGGGCTCCACGCGCGTGAAAGAGCGAGGCGATCGCCGAACCAATATCGCCCGCCCCGCCGATGATGACAGTGGTGAAGCCGGGTGGAAAGGAAAATGGATCCGTCATTCCGGCACCTCAGATGCCAGCCATGGCGACGTATTTGAGTTCCAGGAAGCCTTCGATGCCGTATCTCGATCCTTCCCGACCCATGCCCGACTGCTTTACGCCGCCGAAGGGCGCCATTTCGTTGGCGAGCATGCCGGTGTTGACGCCGACCATTCCGGCTTCCAGCGCTTCGGCGACGCGCCAGACGCGGCCGAGATCGCGCGCATAGAAATAGGAGGCGAGACCGAATTCGCTGTCATTTGCCATGGCGATGACCTCCGCCTCGTCGCGAAAGGTGATGACGGGCGCAAGCGGCGCAAAGGTCTCTTCCTTCGCGACCTTCATCTCTTGCGTGATGCCGCTCATCACCGTCGGCTCGAAGAACGTGCCGCCAAGGGCGCTGCGCTTGCCGCCGACCAGCACCTTGCCGCCCTTTGAAAGCGCATCGGCGACATGCTCCTCCATCTTGGCGACGGCCCGATCGTCGATCAGCGGCCCTTGGCTGATGCCTGCCTCCGTGCCGCGGCCGAGTTTGATCGCTGAGACCTTTGCAAGCAGCTTCTCGGTAAATTCGGCGGCAACGGTTTCGTGCACATAGATCCGGTTGGCGCAGACGCAGGTCTGCCCGGCATTGCGGAATTTCGAGATCATCGCGCCTTCGACCGCGGCATCGATATCCGCGTCATCGAAGACAATGAAGGGTGCATTGCCGCCGAGTTCGAGCGACAGCCGCTTGATGCCGTCCGCCGCCTCCTTCATCAGCCAGCGGCCGACGGCTGTCGATCCGGTGAAGGTGATCTTTGCGACTTTCGGGTTGTGACAGAACTCACGGCCGATCGGCCGGGCCTCGCCCGTGACGACCGAGAAGACTCCCGCCGGAACCCCTGCCCGCTCCGCCAGCACCGCCAGCGCCAAGGCCGAAAGCGGAGTCTGGGACGCAGGCTTCAGGATCATCGTGCAACCAGCCGCAAGCGCCGGACCGGCCTTGCGGGTGATCATCCCGTTCGGAAAATTCCAAGGGGTAATCGCCGCGCAGACACCGACGGGCTGCTTCAACACCATGATCCGCTGATGCGCGTTGGGCGCCGGGATGATGTCGCCGTCGATGCGCTTTGCCTCTTCTGCGAACCATTCGAGATAGGCGGCATTCGAGACGATCTCGCCTTTCGCCTCGGCCAGCGGCTTGCCCTGCTCGGCGGTCAGGATCTGGGCAAGGTCGTCGGCATTCTCGATGATCAGATCGTACCAGCGCTTCAGCACCACCGAGCGCGCCTTGGCAGACCGTTTCGCCCAGTCGACCTGGGCGATGGCTGCCGCATCGATCGCGTCGCGCACAGCCTCGACGCCGAGGTCGGGAACATCGGCGTTGATCGATCCGTCGAATGGGTCGGTGACGGCGATCGACTTCCCGCAGTCCACACTTATCCATCGTCCGGCGAAATAGGCCTTGTCGGTCAGAAGGCTTCTGTCCTTCAAAGCCGGAACCGGATTAAACGATCGTTCGTCCATGGTCTTTTCCTTCCGTCTCCGGTCGCCTCAGGCGGCGGCATAGCTGCTGGCAAAGTCACCTTCATTGCGAATAGTCTGGAAGGCAGGGGCCGGAGCATTCCAGCGCGGCGCCTTGGCAGCCGTAAGCATGCTGAGGCTTTTCAGGACGCCCAGCCCTTCCGCCGACAGCGCCTGGCTGACGGCTGCCGTGTCCGGGAAATGTGAGCGGATGGCGTTGAGCCAGATCGTGCGCCCGGCCAGGAAGCCGCCGGCGCCCGCCGCATAGGCATAATCCAGCACGCGCTCGAACTTTTCCGGAGCGGCACCGCCCGACAGCAGAACCCAAGGGATGCCCGCATCGGCGCAGATCTTGCCGACGGCATCGAATTCGCGCTGGGCGTCCAGTGCTGCCGCGCTGCCATTGCGTGCAGGCAGGCTGTTGGCCGCAAGCGGGCTTTCTAGCTTCAGCAGGTCGACGCCATATTCGGGCTTTGCGAATTCACGCACGCTCTCGATCACGAGTTCGGGCAGCTTGGTCGGCGATTCGACATAGTCGGCCGTGTGCCCGGCGGAGCCGAGGAATGGGAAGACGAGCAGTTCGAGGACGTAGGCGATGTCGTGCCGGCGGCAATCCTCGCCGATCTTGCGGACGAAGTCCTTCTGGTGCTCAAGCACATCGGCGGATGCGTCCGGCCGGTACCAGGCGAGAACCTTGACCGCATCGCCACCAAGACGGCGGATCTTCTCCACGCTCCAATCGGCAATGACCTTGGATTTCCGGCCGCCCTCGGTTTCCTCGGTGCGGTGATCCTCCAACGTCACGATCAGCCCGCAATCCGGCGGTAGCACGTCAATCGCAGCCGGGATGGCATAGTTCGGATCGAAAAGCATCGAGCTGCAATGCGGGGCAAGGTTTTCGACCAGCAGGCGCTTGGCGGTGATCATGTCGGAAAAGGGCACCGCCGACTTGTCGATGCCGCGGGCGGCGGCGATCGCTTCGAAAAGCGGCGGGCGCTGATCGAGCGCCACCATGCAGAAATGGCCCTCGCGATTGGCGAGACGGGCGAGGCCACGGGTTTTACCGAGTGTAAGCATGACGTTTCCTTTTCAAGATGACTTCAATTCGTCGACGAAGGGGATCGCGGCACGGCCGCCCGATCGTGTGCATTTGAAAGCGGCGACGGCACCCGCGAAGCAAAGCGCATCGGAGATGCCGAAGCCCGCGCCGGTGGCGAAGGCGTAGGCACCGTGAAAGACATCGCCGGCTGCCGTCGTATCCACGACCGGCACTTTCGGCGCAGGCAGATGAACGAGATCGGAGCCCTCGCGCCAGGTCACCCCGTCGCCGCCCCGCGTGACCGCTACCATCCGGCAGCCGAACGTTGCAGCATGAGCGAGCGCCGGCTCGATCTCGTCACCGGCAAATCCACGCAAGCCCGGCTCCGAAAAAATCGCGTGATCAGTCAGCGGCAGCAGGCGTTCGAACACCTCCACATCCGCCACGTCTCCATCCAGGACGGTCGGGATGCCCCGGCTCCGCGCGGCGCGAAACAGCGCCTCCGCGCCTTCGGGCCAGCGTGGATCGGCAAGAACGCAATCCGCGGCAAGGTCTGCCAGTGGAAGCCACGAAGGGTCCGCAGGATAGCGGCCGCGAAAGTTGACGATCTGTCGCTCGCCGGCCGTATCGACGATGACGCCCGATACCGACGAGGCGCCGCCTTCGAAGAGGCGGAAGTTCTCTATGTCGACGCCCTCGGCCGCAAAGCCATCGGCCAGAATGCGTCCGGCGTCGTCGTCACCCGCGCGACCCCAGAAGGAGACGATGCCCCCGAGCCGTGCAACGGCGACGGCAGCATTGGCAGCCATGCCGCCGGGCTCGGTCAGGTGCTCACCTGCCCGGATCTTCTCGCTTCCCGAAGCGAAGAGTCTTTCGACACGCCAGATCCGGTCAAGCGCCGAAAGCCCCAGGCAAATGACCTCGGGATGCGCTTCATCGGGAATGGCAACGGCCCCCATCATCGGATTGCGTCTCCGCTCACCTTGTCGAATAGATGGGCCTTGCCCGGCAGCACGGAGAGTTCGAGCACCTGGCCTGCCTTCGGCCGCAGCTCCGGATTGACCCGCGCCACGCTGCGCACACCGGCGAGATCGAAATGCACCAGCGTATCGGATCCGAGCGGCTCAACCAGATGGATCGTCACCGGCAAGGCACCCGGCTGCCCCGGTGCATGAACGAAATGTTCAGGCCGGATGCCGAGAACGGCTTCGCTGGTATTGGCCGGCGTACCAGGCGCCGGCGCCGCCACATCCGGCGCGTCGGCAAAACAGAAGCCCGCGCCCGCACGCCTGATATCGAAGAAGTTCATGGCCGGCGAGCCGATGAAGCCTGCAACGAACTGGTTTGCCGGCGTCTCATAGACTTCTTCCGGACGGCCATACTGCTGGATCTCGCCACCCTTCAAAACCACGATGCGATCGGCCATGGTCATCGCCTCGATCTGGTCGTGCGTGACGAAGATCATCGTGGTCTTCAGTTCCTGCGACAGTGCCTTGATTTCGGCGCGCACCTGGCCGCGCAGCTTGGCGTCGAGGTTCGACAGAGGCTCGTCGAACAGAAAGACCTTGGGATCGCGCACGATCGCGCGGCCCATGGCAACGCGTTGCCGCTGCCCGCCCGAGAGCGCCTTCGGCTTGCGCGCCAGGAAGGGCTCGATGTGCAGGAGGCTTGCAGCGCGGAGCACCTTCTGGTCGATCTCGGCCTTCGTCATGCCGCGCAGTTCCAGCGCAAAAGCCATGTTGTCGTAGACCGTCATATGCGGGTAGAGCGCATAATCCTGGAAGACCATGGCGATATCGCGCTTCGACGCCGGCACGCTGTTGACCTTCGTGTCGCCGATGAAGAGCTCGCCCGACGTGGAGGGCTCAAGACCGGCGATGATGCGCAAGAGAGTCGACTTGCCACAGCCGGACGGTCCGACGAAGACGACGAATTCCTCGTCAGCGATCTCCAGGTCGAGGCCGGGGATGATGGTCAGTTCGCCGAACTTCTTGACGATGTTCTTGATGGTTATCGATGCCATGATGTCACCCAAACGACAGGACGGGCTTGATGAGCTTGCCTTCGGCGAAGCGGGCGAAATTCTCCGGCAGTGCATCGAGGCCGAAGGCGGCATCGACGAGCCGGCGGTAGCGGTCCTTGTTGGCCCGCAGCAATTCGACATTCGGCTCGAAGTCGCCGACCGGAAAGTAGAAGGTCCGGATCATGTAGAAGTCCTTTCTGCGGAAGATCTTGCCTTCTTCGATGGTCCAGGGCGCGGCGTTTTCGCCGACAAGCATCAAGGCGCCGCGCGGCAGCACCAGTTCGATGCCGAGATTGCGCGCTGCATGGGCGCCCGAGCACTCGAAGATCAGCTTGAAGCGTTTTTCGCGCGCGCCGACAGGATGCGCCTTCGCGCCGAACGAGACGGCAATTGCCAGGCGGTCTTCGTTCGGGTCGCTGATGTGGATGTCGCTGTAGCCGAGGCTCGACAGTGCCAGCACGACACCGAGCCCCACCGGGCCGGCACCGGTCACGAGGACCGGCGCCTTCCCGTCGGGAGGAACCAGTGGCATGGCGAAGCGCACGGCATGCGCCGAGGTGCCGATCGTGTCGAGCAGCAACGGCGCGAGGTCGTCCTCGATATCGTCGGGGACCGGCAGCAGGCAGTTTTCGGGAACCGGCACATATTCGGCATAGCCGCCGGGCCGGTTCCAGCCAATCAGGCTCGACACTTGCAGACACATCTGGGTGTCGCCGGCGCGGCAGGCATCGCAGTCGCCGCAGTGGACGGGGATGTAGATGGCGCAGCGTTGGCCATGGCGGGGATGGCCGGGCTGCTCGACGACACCGAAAATCTCATGACCGGCGGTGAACTCGGCTCCCTTGTGCCAGAGCTTGAAATCAGAGCCGCAAAGCGCGGTCCTTAGCACCCGGACGAGCACCTCGCCCTCGCCGACCGGCGGCATGTCCTGCGTCTCGATGGTGATCCTGCGGTCGCCGTGAAAGACGGAAGCGCGCATGCGGGAATTCAATCTATCAGTCATCTTGGTCATCCCTTGACGGCGCCGAGGGTGAGCCCCGCGACGAGCCAGCGTTGGACGAGAATGGCGAGGCCGAGGGGCGGCAGCGCGATGAGCGTGGCGGCCGCCATCAGCGACCCCCATTGGGTGGAGCCTTCGCCGACGAAATTGAAGGCGGCAGCGATCAGCGTTTTCGTATCGCTGTCCGACAGGATCAGTGCGAAGAGGAAGAAGTTCCACGAAAAGACGAAGGCGAGGATCGAGGCGACGGCGATGCCGGAGCCGACCAGCGGCATGGCGATGCGAAAGAGGATGCGCGTCACCGAGCAGCCGTCCATCTGCGCCGCCTCGAAGACGCTGCGCGGAACGTTGTCGAAGAAGGGCAGCAGCACCCAGATGACGATCGGCATGGTGATGACCGCATGGCTGAGAATGAGCGCTGTATAGGACCCGATCAGACCGACCTCGCGGAACATGATGTACCAGGGCAGCAGGAAGAGCGTTCCCGGCGCCATGCGTGCCGCGAGCGTCAGGATCGCCGGCCAGGTCACCCGCGACCAGGAGACCGCGAAGGCTGCGGGAATGCCGAAGAGAAGGCCGAGCAGCGTCGAGCCGATCGTCACCACGAAGCTGTTGACTGCATAGGAGAGGAAGGGCGTCGTCTGCCAAAGCGTCACATAGTTCTCGAACGTCGGCTGGAAGAAGAGGGTCGGCGGATAGGCGGTCACTTCGAAGGAGGGCTTGAAGGATGACAGAACCATCCAGACCGTCGGAGCAAGGATCATGATGCCGGCGATGGTCAATTGAACCGTATTCAGCCAGTGGAGCCAGCGATCGGAGTGGGGAAGATCGTTCATCGTCGTCTCCTTACCAGGCCACGGCGTTGCGCAGGCGGTTCAACATGAGAACCGCGCCTAGCACGATGACCGACAGCGTGATCATCAGGGCGCTGGAATAGCCGATGTTGAAGAACTCGAAACCGACGCGGAAGCCGTAGATGTTGAGCGTGTTGGAGGCATTGCCCGGACCGCCCTGCGTGGTGATGTAGATGATGTCGAAGAAGCGCAGCAGGTCGACGCTGCGCAGCACGGCAGCCGTCACGATCGTCGGCAGGAGAAGCGGCAGGGTGATGCGGCGGAAGATCCGGAAGGAAGAGGCGCCGTCGATCTGCGCCGCCTCGTAGACGCTCGGCGGCAGCGACTGAAGACCGCCCAGCACGATCAGCGCAACATAGGGCGCCCACTGCCACGTGTCGATCAGCGCGATCGTCGGGATGACCCAGACCGGCGAGGCCAGCCATTCGGACGGCGGCAAACCGACGGACTCGAGGATGTAGTTGGCGGCACCCAGCGACGGATCGAGAATGACGAGCCACATCATGCCAGCGACGACCGGCGGCATCATGAAGGGCGAGATCAGCAGCGAACGCAGCAGGCCGGACAGGCGCTTGGAATGGAACAGCAACATCGCCAGGTAGATGCCGGCGACGAGTTGCAGCACCATCGACAGAATGTAGAGCGCGAAGGTCACGTAGAGGCCGTTCCAGAACTCGCCGTCAGCCACCAATTTCGAATAGTTGGCAAGCCCTGAAAACGATCCCTCCCCCGTTGCCGAGAACGAGTGAAAGCCGAGCCACACCGTATAGACAACCGGGAAGGCGATCATCGCGACGGTGAAAATGACCGCTGGCGCGGAAAGTGCAGCCAGCTGCCTTCCCTGACTGTTGGTCGAACCATGTGTCATGAGCCGGTATCTCAAATGTTCGGAAGGAATGGTCCGGGCTGCGCTCGCACGGAGCCCGAATGTGTCACTTGCGGGCAATCAGCCCGTCGAGAGCGGCATCTGCCGCGGCGCAGGCCTCTTCGACGGGCTTCTGCCCCAGAAGTACGTCCTGGACCGCTTGACCGATGTAGTCGCGCGATTCCGGGTTGGCGACAATAGGATAGCCGACTTCCGAGGATCCCTCGGAGGCAAGCACATTGAGCGCCGCCTGCCAGCTTGCCCGGACCGGAGCTTCGGCGATCCAAGCCTTGTATTCGGCGTCCGACGCGACGGACGGGCGGGGCGCGGCAACGCCCTGAAGCGCCAGGCGCTTCTGGATTTCCGGGCTTGAGGCCCATTGCACGAAGTACCAAGCCGCATCTTTCTTCGCGCTGTGATTGGAGATTGCCAGCCCCCAGCCGATCGCCGTCGGGACCGTGCCCGCTTCGCCGGCAGGCAGCGGAATGACGTCGGTGTCCGCAAGGCGCTCGCCGCCTTCCATGATCGTGCGCAACTCGTTGGAGGATTCAAAGGCCATCGCCGCCCGGCCGCTGCGGTAAAGCGCGGAAATTTGGTAGAAGCTGTAGTTGGCCGCACCGGGTGGGCCGTATTCGCGCATCAGGTCACCATAGAAGGAGATCGCCTTCTTGCCTTCCGGCGAGCAGAGCGCGGATTTTCCATCAACGATGTAGGTGCCACCGACATTGTGCAGGACGTTGCTGAACGTATAGGCGATCGCCGGCTTCAGGCCGCGCGAGGCGAAGGGCGTCACGCCACTCTCGCAGGCCTTCACCTTCTCGGCCGCCGCGCGCACATCATCCAGCGACGCAGGCTTGGCGATGCCGCACTTTTCGAAGATATCGGTGCGATAGTAGAGAAGCGGCCCTTCGAGGTTGAGCGGCACGCTGGTGAGCTTGCCGCCGAAGGTCGCGGCCTTCACAAGTGCCGGGCTGATGCCGGCGAAATCGTATTCCGGCGCAACGGCGCTCTTTGCATAGTCGGAAAGGTCCGCATACCATCCGGCGGCGGCAAACTGCTGTCCCTCGCGGGAGGCGAGCGTCATGAAGACATCCACCTCGTCGCTGGCCGAGTTCAGGACCGTCATCAGCCGCTGGCGCATCTGCTGTTCCTGATAGGTGTCCACCTTGAGCGTTATGCCGGTCAATTCGGTGAACTCATCCTTGTAGGACAACACCGCCTGGGACCAGGGATTGTTGTTGGACAGGAACGAGACCGTTTCACCCTCATGCGCTTTCCAGTCGAAAGCGAAGGCGGACGTGGCCACGCCGGAAAGCAGAACCGATATCGCAGCCGTGCGGACGGATAGAAGTCTTGGCATTTTTTCCTCCACTTGTAGCCACCGAGATGGCGGCATCCTCAACGCTCCTCCCGAGCGCCAACCCAATGTAACCGGTTACATAGAATAATCGCTACAGCGCTGTCAACCGTCGGAAAAGGCGGCTCTCTGCTGCGTTGCAGCGATTATTTCGTTTGACTTGGAGACTTCAAGCGTCAAAAAAGCTTATGTAACGTTACATTGAGAGCGCGTCATGAACGAAAAACTGGAAAAGACCGGCATTCGGACAGTCGCCAGGCTGTCGGGCTTTTCGACGGCGACCGTTTCCCGTGCGCTCAACAATCCGCAAAGCGTCAGCGAAGAGACGCGAACCCGCATCCAGGCCGTGATCGAGCAGACGGGCTACGTACCGCATGGCATGGCGAGAGCCCTGTCCAGCAACCGGACGCGCACCATCGGCGCGATCATCCCGACGATCGACAATGCGATGTTCGCGCGGGGGATCGAGTCGTTGCAGAAGTACCTGTCCTCGCGCGGCTACATGCTGATCCTGTCGACCAACGGCTACGACATCGATGTCGAGCTGGAACAGGCCCGCAACCTCATTGGCCGCGGCGTCGATGGGCTCATCCTTCGTGGCGACTGCCACCACCAGGCGCTGCGCGACCTGCTTGCGGCGCGGGACATCCCTTTCATCAATGTCGGCATCTACAATCCGACGCAGCCCCATGCGAGCATTGGCGTTGATAACGAGGCGGCGGCGCATCGCGCCATGATGCATCTGATCGAGATCGGCCACCGCCGCATCGGCGTCGTCAGCGCGCTTCAGCGCAACAACGACCGCGCAAGCGCCCGTATCCGCGGCTTCAAGCGGGCACTTGCTGAAAACGGCCTCGACCTTCCGGCAGAATGGCATGTGGAAGTCCGCTATACGCTCGACGATGCACGCGAGGCGGCGCGTCAGATCCTGACCGGCCAGGATGTGCCGACGGCCATTGCCTGCGGCAACGACGTGCTGGCCTATGGCGTCATGCTGGAAGCCGAACGGCGCGGGCTGAGCGTTCCGACCGACCTGTCCGTCGTCGGCTTCGACGATCTCGAATGGAGCCGCCATCTGCGTCCCGCCTTGACGACGCTGCATGTACCGACGGACCTGACCTGGAAAGGCGCAGGGGAGTACATCCTGGCACGCCTCGAAGGCTACCGGGTGCCCAATCACTACGAGGTCGATTATTCGCTGGTCATACGGGAATCCACAGCGCCACCATCTCAGAAGATGATCCAGTAGGTCTTGAAGGGATCCGAACTGTCGGCTGGTCATTTGGTAGCTGATTGAGATGCTAAACAAATACTTAGCGCAAAGTCGCCCGAACCGAAGGATTTGTTCGCCATGAAGATCCTTGCCGTACAGGCATTGACCGGTATTGCATTGAGGACGCTCAGCACCAACGAGGATAAAGATGGCAACATGAAATCTGAGGGGGTAAAAGTTGGACGCTGATTACCCCGCCAAAGACTTCAATCCGGTTCGAAGCTGACACGGCGGAACTGCGAGGCCAATCCCCGCTGCAGGGCAACAGCGCATTCGACGGCAACAACGATGCTGGAGAACTCAGCTAGAGGCCGTCCATCGGAGCGCGCGTGAGAGCGCGGTTATGAATACCTTTATGCTACGCTCAATCCGTCGGTGGAAGCAAAAGTCGTTCCCGCCGCAGTCGGTCGGGAAGTGTATGATATTCTCGACATGTTCCGCGCCTCGAAGGGTCGATGACAGACATCGGCAGGACCTCCTCCGGCCTTGAGGCGAATTTTGAAGGCTTTGACCCAAACAACGCCCGCGCTCAACTTCGATGCCTGGGCCGGGCGACCATCTCATTTTCGTGCGCATAACCGCCTATAGCGGCATCATGTCTAACGGCGAGCGAACCACACAAATTGAGGAAACCTACTTAATGTGAGAATCAGGAGGTCGCCCATCGACACGCTTGGCGATCGCAGCTGATCGCCGTTACCGGTCGATGTCGGCATGGTCGAGACCGAAGTGATCCAGAACAAGCTGAAGATTGCGGCGATTGGATTTGAAATAGACGTCGAAGACATCGCCAAGCAACGGCACACTTCCCGCAACCGTGTCAAAACCAACATTGACCAGCATCTTGGCGAGCTTGTCGTTCGGCACGCCGAGACGCCGAGCCTCGTTGACGATGATGAGACTGACGGCGGCGGCCGCAAAATCGCCAACGCCGGGGATCAGGCCAAGGACCGAGTCTGCCCCGAGCCTTATGCGTGTACCGGGAATTCCGAGCGCCGTATCCATCAGCCGCGCCAGTCCGCGTATCCGGCGAAGGCGCGTAAGCTGTTCGATGCGTATGTTGGGCTTTTTCATTCTTTTGTGTGATCTCCGCGCCCTGCGACTCAAATGTCATGCGGCAGCCTTATGCTTGCCAAGCTGCTTGATGGCCTGCTCAAAGCGGGCGCTGTCCATCGCAGTAGTCCTCCGATGCGCTTGCCTTCGCCAAAAGCGCCGGGACGGTGCGGACGGTAAAGCGCTTTGGGTCGAGATTGGATTGGACCTGCGTCCAGGTGAGTGGCATCGACACGGTGGCACCCGGCCGCGCGCGGCGACAGGGGTGCCACGGCGGTCGCCATGCGGTCATTGCGCAGATCGTCGAGGAAAATGCGGCCCTCCCGCAGGCTCTTGGTCATTTTGATGAGATAAAGGTCTGGGTTGTCGCGGGCCATCTCTTGGCAGACCTCATGGGCGAAGCTTTTTGCCTCGGCCCATGAAAGCGGCTTGCCCGCGCTACTGCGAGCGGCGTCAGGCTTCTGCAAGACCACGGGCGGCAAGGGGGTGCATGTGGTCGTCACCGCCCAGGACTTGAACACGCCGTCGAGTTCCGGGCGAAGATCGTAGTGAAGGCGCGTCCGGTCATGTTTCTGGATGATGAAGCGAAGCCGGTCCGACGTTTTGACGGGGGCCACGCCGCTGGGGTCCTGGGTCTGCTTGAAATCCCGTTTTTTCTTGTAGGTTAAGAGCTTGCCATTCGCCATAATCGACCTCAATCCACCCCATCAGGAGATCCTTTCACTGAAGTCGAAAACCCGCGCGCAGGATTGTTGTTCCCGCCATCCCACGATGTCCCGGCTACTCCGTTGCAGGCGTCCCGCGTAGCGATTATGATCCGCCGGCGGCGTGAACGCCGCTCAGTTCACGAGGATCATCATGGCGACCGGCACCGTTAAATTCTTCAATCAGGACAAGGGCTTTGGCTTCATCACGCCCGACGATGGCGGGCAGGATGTGTTTGTCCATGTCTCGGCGGTGCTGTCGGGCGGGCCTCTGAGAGATGGCGCGAAGGTAAGCTACGATATCGGTCAGGATCGCAAGACCGGAAAGTCGAAAGCGGAAGACGTTCGCGCGATTTGATCGACCTCTGTGGGATGCGGCGGCTAGTTGCCGCCGCCGATGAGTTCGAAGCTACGATGATCTGGTTCGCCGGCAAAGAAACGCTCCAGAGCCAGCCGGAATCGTTCCCCGTCCTCCGCGGCAGCTTCGCTGAACAACGTCATCGACGAGCGGAATCTCAGATCGTCGGGCGAGCCGAAAATCCCATGGCCGAACGGTCAGATACCCCGAGGACCGCATTGACCGCCCGCGCTCTTTCGGCAAGCACGGGATGTCGGAGATAAGCCCGAGCCTCCTCTATAGAGCCAATGACGTATAAGTTCGCGGTGGGAGACCCAAGCGCACGCTGTTGCGGAAAGATGAACCACACCCAATGGGTTTCCTTGCGTCCGGCCCTGCGCTCAGCAAGGACCGTCTCGAAAACGAGGCCTTGTGCTGCAACGAAGCGAGAAAGCTCCAAAGGATCGTCCTCTGCCATCGATCGTCCTTTCGGATGATGTCAAATCGGTGCGGCCGCCGGCAGAACCGCGACGGGCACCGTTATTGCTGCCGCGCTGATCGCTACCGCCGCGGCAAGCCTGATCGGGCGTGCGCGTCGCGCGCGCCGAGCATTCCGTTCATACGCCATACCAATCCCTCGAGCTCCAGAACAGCATGCAAAGGCGGGAGAGTTCATTCCTTCTTGAAAGCGTGCGTGATCTCGCGAGCGCTCGCCATTGCAAAGCGCCCCGCGGCTCTTATCTTTTCACGAGAGGTCAACGGAGAAGCGGGCGATGAAGGAACTCGTCATCAATGTCGTGCGGGGCGATATGGCCGAAATCGTGGTGCCGAGCGGAAACAATGGCCGGCTCCGGTGCTCTGTCGTCTGCCTCTGTTGCGAGCGGGCTGACCAGCCGATGGACGACGATGGCTGCGGCATTTGCGATGCGTGCCTCGACTTGCCTGTTCGCCCAATGGATGCCTTGGACGGTCTTGAATTACCGACGCCCTTCCCCCATCATCGCTGACTACCCGTAATCGATGACTACCTGCAGCGATGGAACTCTGTCGCGCGTTCGTAAGTCGTCCGGGTCCTAATGGCGCTCCCCGAAAGTGTCGAGCGCCCTTCGTCATTTCTGGAGCCCGACGACGCTGCGACGATGCTTTGACTCCTGTTGCCGCGCACCAGATCAGCACCGTTGTCGGTCTCATGCAGATGGACTAACGGGCGCCGAGTTGACGTTTGGTTTTGCCGGTCCGTTTTGCGGTTCCACAAAATCGGTCCGTAAACCTCGTTGGAAATCCGAGTTCCGGTCGATACATTATGCGATCTTCTCAGCACAGTGTCTGGCTGAAGGGCATGTGGCTTATACTGCAGTCGGATAAAGGTTTGTCCTCGTTGCGCCTGGCCGAGGCTCTGGGGGTGAGCCAACCCACGGCCTGGCGGATGGGACACGCGTTGCGTCCGTCGCTGTTTTCGGTTGATAAAGGCCCGATACTCTATGCGATTTCTTGGGGCACAGAACGTAAACATCTCGAACGGCTAGTCAGCTCAGGAGATCGACCGCGGTTCGCGCCAGAGCCAGCGTTCCGAAGGCGATGGATCGCTCGTCGGGCTGATAGTCCGGGTTGTGCACCTTGTCCGACCGGCCTGGCTGGGAGGAACCGACGAGCAGCCGGAACGCCGGGACCATTTGCGCGATCAGCGCAAAGTCCTCGCCTCCCATGCTTGGTTCATAATCGAAGGCCACGTCGCCAAGCTGCGCGCTGATCGCACCCATGGTGCGCTGCAGCATGCCCGCATCGTTGAAGATGGGGGGCGTGCCGCGTCTGTAAGTAAGCTCGCAGCCCGCCCGGAAGCTCAACCCCACGCCCTCGCAAAGCCGGCGCAGGCCGGCCTCTGCCGCATCCCGGGCCTCCGGCTGCCGGCTGCGCACGGTTCCCTTCAGTTCGCACCGTTCAGGGATGATGTTGCGGGCCTCGCCGGCATGGATCGAGCCGACTGTCACCACGCAGGCGTCGAGCGCCCGCACATCCCGCGACACGATGGTCTGCAACTGCCCGATCAGCTGGGCCGCGATGACGATCGGATCGACGGCGGCGTAAGGACGGGCCGCATGCCCGCCCTTGCCATGCACGGTGATGTCGAATGAATCGACCGCGGCGTTCGCATAGCCGTGCACGATGCCGAACTGGCCGACGGGTATTTCGGGCCGGTTATGCAGGCTCAGCGCCATGTCAACGCCTTCCATCACCCCGTCGGCAATCATTTCCTTCGCGCCGCCGACGGCTTCCTCCGCCGGCTGAAAGATGAGGCGGACGTTGCCGGCCAGCCGGTCCTCCAGGCGCTTCAACACGGCGCCGACGGCAAGGACCGTCGCGGTGTGGAGATCGTGGCCGCAGGCATGCATGCGGTTCGCGATCTTGCTCGCATAGGCCAGCCCCGTCTCCTCCTGCATCGGCAGGGCGTCCATGTCCGCACGGATCAGCAGGGTCGGACCGGGCCTCTTGCCGCGGATGTGCCCGACGACACCGGTGCGACCGACGCCGGTCTGGTGCTCGATCCCGAGGCTCGCCAGGGTCTCCGCGACGAGGGCAGCCGTCCGGACCTCCTCGAAGGCGATTTCGGGATATTCGTGGATGCGCCTGCGGATATCGATGAAGCGCGCCTCGTTTTCATCGACGATAGCCGCAAGCAGCGACGCCACGTCATTGACGCCGGAATGGGAAAGCTTCTCGGCCACGGCTGACCTCCTGCCTCTCGGGTTGAATTTGTTGATGCGACCGCGTCCTAGTCGAGCGCCTCCGGCGCGGTCAGCCATTCAGATGACAGGCCGACAGGTGTTTCGGCGCGATTTCCTTGCGGACCGGGACTTCCACGCGACAGCGCTCCATGGCGAAGGGACAACGGGGATGGAAATGACAGCCTTTGGGCGGATCGAGCGGGCTAGGAAGTTCGCCTTCCACGGCTTTGAAACGCCGTTTGCCCGTTTCGATGCGGGGAACTTCCGCCAGGAGGGCCCTCGTGTAGGGGTGGTTTGGACGTCTGAAGACATCCTCGACGGGCGCTTCCTCGACGATCCGGCCGAGATACATAATCGCCACGCGGTCGGAAATGTGCTCCACCACGCCGAGATCATGGCTGACGAAGAGGTAGGTCAGGTCCAGCCGCTCCCGCAGGTCCATGAACAGGTTGATCACCTGAGCCTGGATGGAGACGTCGAGGGCGGCGACGCTTTCGTCGCAGACGAGGAACTTCGGCTGCACGGCCAGCGCCCGCGCGATGTTGACCCGCTGGCGCTGACCGCCCGAGAACTGGTGCGGATAGCGTGTCTTCATGGACGGATCGAAGCCGGCCAGTGTCAGGTAGTTGTCCACGTAGGAGGCGCGTTCCGTCGCGGTTGCCATGGCGTGCGTCTTCGGCGCCTCCCAGATGAGCTCCTCGATAGTCATGCGCGGATTGAGGGCGGCCATCGGGTTCTGGAAGATCATCTGCGTGGCAAGGCCGGCCTCCTTCTGCTCGGCGGCAGACATTGTGTTGCGGTCCACCCCCTTCCAGAAGACGCTGCCGCCGGTCGGCGTAGCGATCCCGGCGATGACGCGGCCGAGGGTCGATTTTCCGCAGCCGCTTTCCCCGACGAGGCCGACGACCTCGCCGCTGCGAATGCTTAGGCTGACGCCATCCAGCGCATGAACCACCGGAGCGGGCTTTGCCAGCTTCAGGCCGAGCGCGATCTTCGCGGCAAGGTCCGGCCTCGCGCCAAAACGCTGCGTTATCGTCCTGGCCTCGATCAGGGGGGGCTCGACAGCCTTCATGATGCTGATACTTTCGTCACGGGATGGATGCAGCGGAAGGATCGGTCGCCCGAAGGCGCGAGCTCCGGTATGACGAGACAGCCGTCGTCCGCCCGCTCGCAGCGCCTGCGGAAACTGCAGCCCTGCGGGAGGCGGTTGAGGGCTGGCGTCATGCCGTCGATCTGGCGCAAGCGCTCGCCGCGTTGGTTCTGCGAGGGAACGGAGGCGATCAGGCCTGCGGTGTAGGGATGGCGGGGATCGTTGAGAACCTCGGAGACGGGGCCGGTCTCCACCAGCCGGCCAGCATACATGACGGCAATATCGTCGGCCAACCGCGAAACGATGGCGAGGTCATGGGTGATCCAGATCACCGCAGTCTTTGTCTCCTCGGTGAGCTTCTGGAACTCCGCGATGATCTGGCTCTGGATCGTCACGTCGAGCGCCGTCGTCGGTTCGTCGGCGATGATGAGGTCCGGCTTGTGCAGGAACGCGATGGCAATGGCCACCCGCTGGCGCATACCACCGGAAAACTGGTGGGGATAGGCTGCGAGCCGCTCCTCGGGGCTGGGAATGCCGACAAGGCCCAAGGCGTCGCGGGCGCGCTGCCGGGCGATATCCTTCGACACGCTCTCATGGGCCAGCACGGCCTCGATCATCTGCGTGCCGACCGACAGAACGGGGTTGAGCGTCACCGTGGGATCCTGGAACACCATCGCGATCCGCTTGCCGCGGAGACGGCGCATCTCCTCTTCCGAATTCCGGCTGAGATCCACGCCGTCGAAGAGGATCTCGCCCGAGGCAATGCGGCCGGGCCGCTCCAGAAGCCGGATAATCGAGAAACCGGTGACGGATTTTCCGGAGCCGGACTCGCCCACGAGGCCGAGTACGCGGCCGCGTTCAACGGAAAAGGACACATCGTTGACAGCCCGGATGCCGGACCGCCCTTTGGCCCCGCCGAACTCGGTGACCAGATTGCGTACCTGCAAGAGTGCGGTCATGATGCGTTCCTCGGATTGAGCACGTCGCGAAGGCGATCGCCGACCAGATTGATGGCGACGATTGTGACCAGGAGCGCAATGCCGGGGAAGAAGCTGATCCAGTAGAGGCCCGTCAGCAGATACTGGTACCCGGTCGAGATCAGCATGCCGAGCGAGGGTTCGGTGACGGAGGCCCCGAGACCGAGGAAGGAAAGCGTCGCCTCAAGGCCGATGGCGCGCGCCACCTGCATCGTTGCGATAACGATCACGGGGGCAAGACAGTTCGGCAGCAGATGCCGAAAGAGAATGCGCCAGCCCGGCAAGCGGAGCATGCGCGCGGCCTCGATATATTCCTTCTCGCGCTCGACGAGGGCGGTGGCGCGGACGGTGCGCGCATAGGTCGCCCATTCGGCGATGATCAGCGCGATGACGACATTGAGCACGCCCTTGCCGAGGACCGCCAGCATCATCAGCGCCATCAGGATAGTCGGGAACGACAGCTGCAAGTCGACCAAGCGCATGATCACGATTTCCGTCCGCCGTCCCATATAGGCGGCAAACAGCCCCGCCGTCGTTCCGATGATGGCGGCCGCGAAGGCAGAGAGCACGCCGACCAGCAGCGACGTGCGGAGGCCATAGAGGATGCCGGACAGGATGTCGCGGCCCTGACTGTCGGTGCCGAGGTGGTAGACGAAGCCGGTCATGGATTCCGAACCCGGCGCCAGGCGCCCGTCCATGATGTCCAGCTGCATCAGGTCGTAGGGGTTCTGCGGCGATATCCAGGGCGCAAAGAGCGCCAGGCAACAGATGACGAGGAGGGTAATGAAGCCGATCGCCGCCGCCGGCGAGGCGAAGAAATCGGCGAGGTACTTGGAAAGGCGGCCGGGTTCCGGCAGCGCTTTGTCCGTCTCTTGCATATTGTGTTCGGCCATGCGTCTAAGCCTTTGAACCCAGCCGGACCCGCGGATCCAGGATGGTGTAACAGACGTCGATGATGAAGTTCAGGACGACGAAGAGGAGGACCATCATCATCAGGTAGGCGACGATGACGGGCCGATCGAGAAGGTTGATCGAGTCGATGATCAGCTTGCCCATGCCCGGCCAGGCGAAGATGCTTTCGGTTACAACCGAAAAGGCGATGAGCGAGCCGAATTCGAGGCCAATGATCGTCACGACGGGGATCATCAGGTTCTTGAGCACGTGTACGGCGATCACCCGGCGCTCGCGCAAACCCTTCGCCCGGGCGAACTTGACATAATCCTGGGGCAGGACCTCCTGCACCCCGGCGCGCGTCAGCCGCAGGATGAGGGACGTCTTGAACAGAGCGAGGTTGAAGGCGGGCAGGAGGAGGTGCCTGATCCCCTCGCCGGTCAGAAACGACCATTGCACGCCGAACAGCTCCAGCGTCGGGCCGCGCCCGTTGGTCGGCAACCAGCCAAGCTCGACCGAGAAAACCATGATCAGCATCAGGCCGACCCAGAATGTCGGCAGCGAAAACCCGAGGATCGAGCCGCTCATGATCAGCTTCGACGAGACTCGGTTCGGATAGAGTCCGGCGTAAAGACCGAGCGGCAGGCCGAAGACGAGCGCGATCGTCAAAGCCGAGATCGCCAGTTCGAGCGTTGCCGGCAGCCGTTCCAGGATGAGCCCCATGGCCGGGCGGCCATAGACGAAGCTGTCGCCGAAATCACCGTGCAGCAGACCTTGCAGGAACAGGAGATATTGCCGCCAGAGCGGCTGGTCGAGACCATAATGGGCGATCACACGGGCGCGCTCAGCCTGATTGGCGTCGGGATTGATCAAGATATCAACCGGATTGCCGATCACGTTCACGCCGATGAACACGATCACCGTCATCGCGACGACGACGAACAGCGCCTGTATCAACCGCCTGATTATCGATGTGACCATATTCTTCTCCAGGGCCCCTGTTTTCACCGCATTGTCCTACCCGAAGCGGTTTCGCTCCCGAGCGGTTTTCCGCCTGCACCCCGCTTTAGCCCAATAGAATCGATCCCCTTCATGATTTTAGATCGATCCGAGCCAAAATCGTCGTGATCTAGGCGACGGAGATCGCCATCCCGTCGCGTTGCGGATCGGCGGCTCCCCTGGAGATGCCGTTTTCTATCCTGATCGCGTGGACCGCCGCGAAGGCGTAGGTCTGGGGCGAGCGGGCCACTTGATACCCTTGCGCGCGCAGTTCGTCCTCGACCGAATGGCGGATGCGGTTGCAGATGTCGATGGTGTTCGACACCCCGACGATCCGCGGCGCGACCACCGCCTCGAGGACCGGCATGCCGAAGTCGATCATGTTCATCAGGCATTGTGCGACGGCCGGGGCGATATAGCTCCCACCCGGCGCACCGATCACGATGCTGGGTTCTTCGTCCTTGAAGACGATGGTCGGTGCGGCGGAACTCGGCCTGCGCTTTCCGGGAGCGATTGAACCGGGCCTCCCCGGAACCGGATTGAAGCGGCTCATGGTGCCGTTATACATGAAGCCGAGCCCGTCCGTGATAGCGCCGGACGGGCTGCCCAGCGTGTGGGTCATGGCGACGGCGTTGCCGTCCTTGTCGATAACCGAGATATGGGTCGTCTCGCGTTGCGACCGGTCGAGGCGCGAGACATTGGCTCTCTCACCGGCCTTGATCGACGCGGCCAGGGCGGCTGCATGGTCGCGAGACAGCAGCTTCTCGTAGGGCACCTCGACATAGGCGGGATCGCCCATGTGCGCGTCCTTGTCGATCGTCATCCGCTTCATGGCCTCGAACAGGATGCGGATATGCTGGGCGCTGCCGTGCTGCATCGTGCCGACGTCGAACTGTTCCATGATGTGCAGGAGTTCGAGCATCGGGAAACCGGAACCCGGCGGAGGCGATGTGGCAATGCGGTGCCCGCGATATTCGCCCCAGACGGGTTTCACGCGCGACAGCTCGTAGCGCGCGAGATCCTGCCGGTCGATCAGGCCGCCATTGGCCTTGAAATCCTCGGCGATCTGCTCGGCGATCTCGCCATGGTAGAAGATGTCGGATCCCCCACTGTGCGCGATGCGTTCGAGCGTCTGCGCCATGTCCGTGTTGACGAGCATTTCCCCGACATTGCGAATATTGCCGTCCTCATGGAAATACACGCGCCGGCCGGTGACGGAGTAGCGCAGCTTTTCGTACGTGTTCGCGAACCCGTCGTCCGACTGGTCCTTGGTCCAGTACCAGTGCATGTGGCTGCGGATCATGAAGCCGTCGCGGGCATAGCGGATCGCTGGTGCGATGAGATCGGCCCAGTCGAACGTGCCGTAGTCCCGGAGGGCCGTCTCGTAGCCCTTGAGGGATCCGGGCGTGCAGACCGCAAGGTAGCCGATATCAGAGACATTGCCTTCCAGGACGTAGCCGAAGCCGTCCCGGCTCTGATGCTTGATAGCGCCCAGCCACATGTCCGGCGTCGCCTTCAAGGGGGCGCGGGCGTAGAATTCGAGGACCTCGTGCACGCCCTTTTTCGGCATGTGCACATGCATGGAGCCGAACCCGCCGATGCCCGCCATCTGCGGATCGACGACGCCCTGCACGAAGGCGCAGGCGAGCGCGGCGTCGATAGCGTTGCCGCCGCGCTCGAGCACATGAGCACCTGCTTCCACCGCCTCAGGCTGCGGCGCGACAATGGTTGCATTTCTCATCTTGCGCGACGGTCCTTTGATACCTTTGCGAGGAAGCTCTTGACGTGGCCCAGCACCTTGATCCGGTCGTGGGAGACCCCCGGCACGCGCTCGAAGCTCACATTCACACCCGCATCGCTGAACGATTTCGCAAGCGCCGCCAGACGCTCGGGCCGCGTCGCGCCGGCATCGTTCGCGCCCTCCATGTAATACCGCCCGCCGGGCTGGTGGGTGATTTCCCAAGTCTCCAAATCGGCGTCGCCGACAACCATCTGAACCGGGACCTTCGCAAGTTCCTGCGGCTGGAACGGACGGCCGAAACGGGCCTCCAGGTCACGTATGCCGACCCACCAGTCGCGCGTCGCATCGAGAAGCGTAACCGAGCCGGGAGCGCCGATCGACGCGGCCCAGAGCTTTTCAGGGTGAAGGATGGCGAAGCGATGGGTGAAATGCCCGCCGCCGGAGAAGCCGAACATGGCGAAGGTCGACCAGTCCTGTCCATATTTGGTAGCGACTTCCTCGACCATGGCGAGAACGACGCGGTCATAGCGGATTTCGCCTTCCTCGATGAACTTGTAGCCGGAGCGCGCACCGTCGCCGAGCACGCCGACGGGGAAGATCGGACACAGGATGGCGCAATCGTTGTAGAGGCCGAATTCGGCGAAACCGTCCCGGAAATCGATGGCCGAGGTGCGGCCAGTGCCGTGCACGGCGACCAGTAGGTCGAGTTTGCGGCCATCGGCAGCCGTCGGCGGGACGTAGAGCAGCATATGAAGGCGCGGGTCGGCCCGCGATGCGAAAATCGCCGTCTGGCCGTAGTCATAGATTGCCTTCGCCCGGGCGTTGGCATCGCCCGTTCCGAGTTCCTGCATGATTGTCTCCTGGAAAGGTCAAGGTGGGGCCGCCTCGCACGGCCCCCAGGCCCGCCGTCAGTTTGCGGGTTTTACTTCATAGGCAAGGGTGTACTTGTCGCCGCGCGGCGTGTAGGCGACCGTCTTTCGGGCGCCGAGCACGACGTTTTCGTAGTGCATGGGCAGGATCCAGAGATTATCGAAGGTCTGCTTCGACAGCTCCTGCAGCAGCGGGACGCGCTTCACCTCATCAAGTGTCGAGCTCGCGCGGGCGAGCACCTCGTCTATCTCCGGGTCCGACACAGCGCCGCCATTATAGCGCCCGGTTCCCTTCTCCTCGTCGCGCGTGGCGACCAGGGCGACCGTCGGATTTGTCGTCTCGCCGGTGTTGACGCCCCACGAGCCGAGATAAGTGCTGTACTGGCCTTCCGCATAGGCTTCCGAATACATGGCCCAGGGCATCACCTCGACCTTGGATTGGATGCCGATGCGCGTGAACATCTGCCCGACGGCCTGGAGCACCTCGGCATCCTTGACGTAGCGGCCGGAGGGGCCGTGCAGCGTCATGCTGAAGCCGTCCGGATAACCCGCCTCTGCCAGGAGTGCCTTTGCGGCGGCCGGATCATAGGCGACGCTCTCGACCTTGTCGCTATGGCCGGCATAGCCTTCGGCGACGAACTGGTCGGCGACGGTGCCGTTCTTCTGCATGACGCGGTCGACGATGGCAGGGCGATTGATCGACATCAGCAGTGCACGGCGGACGCGGATGTCCTTGAGCGGGTTCTTGCCGAGGTCCGAACCATCCGCCGCCTTGATGAAGGGCGAGGCATCGCGGCCCACATCCATGCCGAGATAGACCAGGCGTGAGGACTGGCCGTTGATGATCTGGAGGTTTTCGCTCGCCTCGACTCGCGCCATGCCGTCTGCCGGAAGGGCTTCGATAATGTCGATCTCATCCGACAGAAGCGACGCCAGCCGGGCGCCGTCGTCGGGCAGGAAGCGCAGGGTGACGTTCGACCAGTGTGACGGGCCGGCGAAATAGTTCTCGTTCCGCTTCATGGTCAGGTCGCCGCCCGGCGTATAGGAGACGAAGGAATAAGCCCCGGTCCCGATCGCGCACTTGCCGCTGTCGAAATCCTGGACCGCCGCGTCCTTGCAGTCGGCGCTGATGATGCGGATGCGGCTGACCGAATTGAGAATCAGCGGATCGGGAACCTTGGTCTCGACGATGACGGTGAGCGGGTCCTTGACGCTGACATTCGCGATGTTGCGGGTGTAGGACGCAAAACCCTGGCTAGGCTTGTCGCGGGCCCGCAGCAGCGAGGCGACTACGTCGTCGGCGTCGAACTCACTTCCGTCATGAAACTTCACGCCTTCACGCAGCTTGAATTCCCAGTGCGTGTCATCGAGAGCCTTCCATTCGGTGGCAAGTTCCGGGGCGTTGGCCGACGTCCCTGTGAGATTAATGAGACTGTCCCAGATGTGCCGGGACGTCGCGTTGTTTGGCGCCGAACTGTCCTCATGCGGATCGAGGGTGGTGGGCGTCGTCGACATGCCGATCGTCAGGGGGGTCTCCTGCGCGGCGGCGAGTGCAGGAATGGCGATCGTGCCGAGCAGAGCGACGGCTGCTCGCGTCAATATATTTGCGGTCATGTTGTTAAATCCCAGTTGGAGTTCCCTGCCGGTCTGATGCCAGCCTTACGAGTGGTTCTGACCCTCTCTTGGAAAAAAGAGTAGGTTCCGAGGACGTTCCTTGTCAAACGGAAAACGATCATGTTACGGTCATCGTAACGTTCCATCTCGAGCCATAATCCAGTTATTTCTCTTAAGGAAACTCCCCAGTGAACGATGAGCGAAAACAGGAGAAAATCTCCACAGTTCAATCCGTTGATGTCTGCATTGATGTGCTTCTCGACGTTGCGAAGAATCCGGACTGCAGGTTGGCCGACATCGCCAGAAACATCGGTGAAACCAAGCCAAGAATCTTACGAATGTTACGCACAATGGAACGCCGAGGGTTGGTCAGGAAGAGTAGTAGCGGGACGTATCGCCTCGGAAACACCGCGATCGTGCTCGGCACGGCCGCGTCAACGCAGGTTGACCTGGTCAGAATCGCAAACCCGATCCTGGAAGAGCTAGGGCAGAAGGTAAATGAAACGACCCAGCTGAGGATCATCGACAATGGCGAGTCCCTCTGCATCGCCAAGTTCGAGCCGACTCGGGATCTTCGGGTGCATTCTATGATCGGAAGGCGCCGACCGCTTCATGCCGGCTCTTATAAGGTTCTACTCGCCTACCTGCCGCCGCAAGTTCAAGCGCAGATGATTCCCGACAAGCTCGAGCGCTTCACCGCCCGGACCATCACGACCCGCGCCAGGCTGGAGGCGGAGCTGAAACGCGTTCGCGAGGCCGGGCATTGCGTCAGCCGCGGCGAGGTCAGTGATCAGCTTGTGTCGGTATCCGTCCCGGTGCTCGCCTTCGACGGCTCGGTCATTGCTGCCGTGAACATCGCCGCTCCAGCGTTTCGGACACAGGACAGCGACATTCAGCGTTACATCGCCCTATTGAAGAACGCCGCAAGGAAAATATCCGAGGGGCTCGGTTGGTGAAATTGCGACGGCGACAATCCGTTGACGATCTTACCTTGCGATGCGACGGTCCCTTGGCATTGAGCCCTGGCGGTGCACACATGAGAATTGCGAACGACAAACTTTCACCGATCGACCCCCGACGATTGCTTCTCCTTATGCGCACCGGATAAGGAGTATCTCGGAGATTGTTCGTCTGCTCGGCCATAGTGCCGGCGGAAGTCCTGGCTAGCGCTTGGATGCGACGGCTGGGCATGCCAGTCAGCGGCGACACGATCCTGCGGCAGCTGAAGCGGGATGCTTCGCTCGCTTAGTGCGCTGCATTCCACACGATACATTATGCGATCTTCTG
>Ga0228710_1000729_pt1 | contig 44879 bp, 18 predicted proteins | sample MedpolnodulmetaG_FD_177995 | JGI IMG/M metagenome (GOLD analysis project Ga0228710, IMG submission 177995) | Root nodule microbial communities from Medicago polymorpha collected in Santa Monica, California, United States - pink nodules | ecosystem: Host-associated > Plants > Roots > Nodule... | reverse complement strand
TTTATAAAATTTATTGTGTGTATTTCTATCAAACACATACACCTCTAGGACTAAGCGTGTCACGGTGTTCGACACACTGTCAGTGTCCAACACTTCTATAACATTTATACATCGGACAATTTAGAGAAGTGTCTTAAATAAAATTGTTTTTTCCTTTACTTCGACAATCCTTGGACCAGTGTCACACCTATATAATAGTCATAAAAAGGCGTGTTGGACAACTCAGGCAAATGTTTGATTTTTATTTTTTTTGCTTCCTGGCAATTTAGACACTCCTTGGAGAAGAGTTAAAGATGTGTTGTGAAATGTTGATCAATAATAGGTTATAGACATTAAAGTTGATTATTGACTTTTTAGATAGTAGATGGATAAATAAAAGGTAAATACTACTGTATTTTGTTTTAATATTTTTTTGATAAAATAAATTCAGCATAACTAAAATTAGCGGTGGAAATAGCTTATAAATATGAAATAACATTCATTTAATTAACATTTAATCTATTCAATTAAAGATTGCATGACTAAAAATTGAGTTAAAAAGCTATAAGCTGGTGAGACATAAGCTATAAACTTACAATAGCCCCTTTACCAAACAAACCCATAGAAGGACATGGACATGCGTATCTTCTCTTCAACATTTCACTCTCTCACTCACTCATTCTAAACGTTTCTCTGTTTCCAATTTCTCGAATAAAACGCAACTTCGTAGGGTTTCTATTCCATACATTCATTCGTTCATAGGATAATTCTCAATTCATTATCTCTGATTCAATCTATTTCTTTTGTTTGAACTGATTCATCATGCTCATTCTTCACATTCCCTCTTTTTTATTATTATGCACTTAACATGTTTGTTAAAACTCCTCATAGAGTTTGTTCAAATTCTGATTCAGAAACTTTACTTTTTAATGTTATATAGCTGTTACATTTGCAACACTATTCTTCATTTCTAATTCATATTTCTTTGTTTCTACAGAAAAACGCGAATACAACAAATTTCACCTCTTTCCGTTACTCTGCTGTCACCAGTTCAAAAGGTGCGTGCCAGATCACCAGTTCACTGCTTCTTTTTATGCATGTTTTTCTCTGATTTGTTTTTTGTTGTTCCTGTACAAATTTTGACCAATTTTGAGTTATTACTATCATATTCGTTATGATTTATAAGATAAATGTACATTCCATTTTCAAGTGTCTTGTTGTACTATAAACCAAAAAATGTCATTGGAACTTAGCACTTGAATTTCTGATTTATAAGTTAGATGCAAATGTATGTATTTTAATTTTTAATTCTCAATTAATCAATTAATATATTTTATAAATGCAGTGTCAGAGTCGATTTTTACTTTTACGGTGTTGATGTGTCCGTATCAGATGCCCGCGTTAGAGTGGTGATTACTAGGTTTTTACCCGTTTTTTCGAAAGGAGTAAACACAGGCCAATACACTCCTTCCCTCGTCTTCTTCTTCCTCCGCGTGACCTCTCTATAACCCAAATCCTCCATTTTTCTTCCTATCCCAAAACGAACAAATTCTCCATTTTTAATCCCTAGAAGCTTGCATGCTGAAATCTTGTACCAAATCCATCAATTAAGCTTAAAAGGAACAAGAAGTAAGTTAGAAATTCCTTCCTCTCTCTTTCCATAGTTTTGCATGTGGAAATAAGACTGATAGATGATGTTATGTTTGGAATCTGAATTAGGGGCTGAAGTATAAGCTTTGGAAGGAAACAAACAAGTAACTTTGAAGGTGTGAAGAGGATTTCACTACTAAAGGCGGGTTCCCTAAATTAAGCTTCAATTTTAATAGTTAGAATTAGAAATAATCAGTATGTGAATTCCTTAATCTATCTAGGCTCTGATTTTCGTTACGAAAACTGAAATTAGTGGTATGAATACTAGAGCAACCTACACACTCAAATATGATGGAATAGTGAATGTTCTGAATGAGACTTTGATTGGTGAGTTATTAATAGGCTTTAATTGCAGTAGAATTAGTGTTGGAAAATTGGGACTGTTTTAGGTGTAATTTTCGGTTCCCATGACTTGGAATACATACTCATTAGTCATTACTGTGAGTTTATTCTTAGTTAAATGTTTAATGAATTCAGATTTCTAAAGGTAGAAATGGTTAGTTGTTATTAAACAAAATAATGACATGATTATGTCAACGGTTTCAGTAATCAGTTTATCAGTGTACTTGAAACATTAATGTGTGATCAAATAAATAAATTGTGAGGCAGTTCCAGTAAAGTATTGTTTTATTATATCTAACGCTTTAACGGCAGGTAGATATTATTGGGTACCCTTACCCTCACGCTCAATAATATTCACATCAGCTAAAATGACCTAGATTAAATTGTGTGATCCACCTTAATGTTTATTCAAAACTTATCTGTAATAAATTGATTCTGATGCTAACTGTTATTGGGACATGATAAATAGTTTGTGGCTAACTTTATGGTTGTAGTGAGGGAATCCATTGAGACATAGTTTCATCCCATTCCATTTTTTTTATATAGACTGTTGGTGTTGCTGCAGGGTCAAGATTACACTCTTGAATAATAGACTTCAAAACTTTTATGGAATTTTATATGTAAATGAATGAATTTTGAATTCATGTATTACCCTGGGAATTGTATGTTGTCCGTATGTAAAGCAAGAATTTGAATTACCCATGTAATTCGACTCAATTATCTTAGATATTCAGTATCAGATTTTGATATTCTGTATAATATTCTAGAAAATTATACAGGATGTTATACATAATCTCGTTAATTAAGTGCTTTATGTGTGAGACGTCTATTACGGTACCTCGCCCTAGACTACACCACTTCTACTTTGAAAATAAAATATGCACATACACGAGAATGAATCCTCTCCATTTCTTATTATGTTTATTTGCTTCATTACTATAGTTTAGAAATAAAAACACAATATTGTGATTTATGATATTAGGTGGAGGCAAAATATCCTTTATACACCACAAATCACCCCAAAAACAGGTAGGAGAAATTGAGAGGGGAAATGAAGAGGATCCATTTCCCACAATCACACATGCACACACTGACATTTGTCGGAAGTAGAACGGACCAGTAGTATTTTGAGATTTACATCATCACTCTTGTCTCCCTTTTATGATATTACTTGACAATTACATGTTTCTTAAAAATTAAAATAAGTGTTGAAAGTCTTGATGATGGCAGGGCTAGAAGTTAATGGGAGTGATCAAGGATGGCACAATCTCTGGGGTTCTACCGGAGGCAAAGGGATTTCTGGTGCACTATCCTGGTTATCCATCTTCAACCTCTCGTGCTGTTGACACACTAGGTGGAAGTCAAGGCATCCTTAAGGTACTTTGCAAGTTTTGTTAAAAATTATTTTGATTCACATTTTTTTCTCCATGCTAATTACAATTACAATTATGGCCTTGCTCGTAATCCGCAGGCTCGCAGTTCACAATCAAACAAATTAGAGCTTCGATTCCGTCCGGAAGACCCTTATTGTCATCCTGCATTTGGGGAGACTCGTCCCACCAATGCTTTGCTTCTGAAAATATCCAAGAGAAAACTGCCTGATGGTGATGGTGCCACAACTTCTAACAGCATGTGTGGAATGGAGCATGGGATGCAAGCAGATAATGTTGAAAGTGAGCATGGAGCTGCTGATAAAGTAGATGAAGAGGCAAATCTCTGTGCTGATATTGTTGCCCGTGTTCCCGAGGCTTATTTTTTTGAAGGTTAGAATTTAGAAACTTGAAATGGAATTGATTTTTCGTGATTTGATGTAGATCATGTAGATGGATTATCTTTGTCCAACCTCCGGACTGAATTGTATGTTTTCTTTTTTGCAAATCTTGAAGGAATGGCAGACTACCAATATGTTGTTCCTGTCCATGCGGATGTTGCCAAGAGGAAGAAGAGAAATTGGTCAGAATCAGAAGAAACACATTTAGGTGATTTTTTTTTTCCAATGTTTGAAGTGTGTTTAATGGAAATGTTACTAAGTTAGTGATTTGTGTTTGTATTCTCTCATAGCTAAGAGCGGTCGCATTGATGTGGATCATGAAGATATTATGATCATAGTGCCTCCAATTTTTGCTCCAAAAGATATGCCAGAAGATTTACTGTACGTTTATCAAACTGTACTTTTACCCTAAAATAAAAATAAAATCTAATTGTACTTTTATTAGCGATAACTCACTTATTATGAGAAAAGTCATGGATTGTCCTATACAGTGCACAATTGCATATGACCAATCAAATATTTAAATGATGGAAGGGTCGTCTTTTGTACATTTATCGTGCCATCTACCAAACCTTTATGCTACCTGTAGAGAGGCTTGGGGAATTTAGATGGTTATGCTAGATTCATAATTAGTGTATTTTGATCTTCATTCCTTGTCTCTCTACCAATGGGTGGTTGGTGGCCATGAAGTTTTTAGTCGTACTATTACTATGTAAAGTTATGTTGTATTATTTTACTTAGCTATCTGCTTTCAAAACTTTTTATTGTAACGCTTTTGCTTTGGTTATCTCTGTAAAGTTTTGACTGGGAAATTTCATCTTGCTTTAACTTCACTTTTCAGTGATTTATTCTTTTTCTTATTTCAGCTTACGACCACCTACCGTGTCAAGTTCGAAAAAGAAAGAAGAGGAAATTGTACATCCCCATTTTGAGGTAAATTTAGTTCAAATTAATATTTTAATAGGGTGTATTGTAGGCAAAATATTCAATCCTTTGGGTAGTATTTGTCATATATACTAGTGGGATAAGGTATGGCTGCTGTTGTGGCATCAGTCATGCAATGTTTATAGCAAGAAAACTTACATGTTGCAATATTTTTTGCAGATCGACATGGAGCCAGTTCTTGCCCTTGATTTTTTTCAGATTAAAGATATCCTACACTCAATCATTAGAACCATCATATTTTAAACTTTTATTTTCTTAGTGATTTTCCAAATTTATGTGTTCGAACGTTCCCAGCGCTACTAAAAATAAGAAAAACTAGTTATGTTTGATGTCATGTATTGTACATTCTGGGATGTTTTTCCTATGAAATGTAGCAAAAGTTGTTAATTCTCAAGATATAAATTACGCTGGAGTACATGACAATTTTACTTTAGCCTTGCAGAAAAATAAAAGGCTTCTTGTGATAGATTAGTATATATATGTAGTAACCTGTAAATTAATATAATATAGCAAATGAGTTCCATGGCTGCTTTAGTTTGAACGCTAATAAAGAAGAGATATATTTTTCTCATCACAGGGTGTCCTGTTGTGAAATGTTCTATTTACTATTTTCTGAACGGGAAAGATATGGAAATAAGCATAAAGTTCACTTCTTGAAATCTTAGTAATTAGTTGTTAAACAATGGTTTATTGATACATTAAAACCATTACTTGGCATGTTCAGCTGATTTTTTGGAAAAAGATGTTGGAGTGCTACATTGCTAATAATTTTTTCATTTTCATTTCCATAAACTGTCATAAGTTTTATGTGTTGATGTGCACTTCACTTTAGAAAGGAAAATATCTTGAAACATATTGCACTTTTGTGGTTTTCGTTTGACTTAGCTGCCTTACAAATTCCTAAAAAAGTGAATTGGGAGGAATACATACCACAAGGTTCAGAGCAGTGGGAGTCACAAATGGCCGTATCTAGAATGTTTGATGAGAAGTCTATATGGTCTAAAAACTCACTTACTGAACGCCTGCTCGATAAGGGCTTAAGCTTTTCACATGGCATGTTCAGAAGGTGATTTATACAAATTCTGCTGATTAGCTTTCAAATTTTCAATAATTTAATTGCCTGGCCTTGATAATAAGGTGACTTTTCAATCCCTCTTGCAGGCTTCTATCTAGAATTGCTTACTACTTTTCAAGTGGACCATTTCAAAGGTTCTGGATAAAGAAAGGATACGATCCACGCAAAGATCCTGGTTCTCGCATGTAAGACTTATTCCTTATTTCTAAACAACTCTTGAATTTCAACTCAATCATACATTTGCATTCAAAGTGTTCAGGTCAGATAATAAACAAATTACATTTTTAATTAGATGATGATATGCATGGCCAGCCCATGGATTTGGGCTGGGCTATGAGCCTATGACAGTAGGCCAAAGGAGTTGAGGTTTTATCTAAGGAGAAAGAAAAACGATATTCCAGAGAGTGCCACATCACTCAATATAAAAAGGGAAATGCTAATGAGCGGAGTGCCCTAAGGACATATTAAGTTTTTATGAAATTGTGTGTATTCGATGCATTGGAAATCAAAATACTAAACTTTTTCAAAAAATATTTTCTTCATTTGGAGTCCTTATAAACGCCCTTAGGGAACTCGTTAGCAAAACCCAAAAAAAGTGCCACATCAGCAAGTTAGTTACTAGGTTGGATATTTTTTTATTCTGGAGGGAGATTTATCAGGAATATTTTCTATTAGTAGGATTGGGGCCGTTCCCTTGGTGAGGAAGCTGCTGCTGTGTGATTTCCTATTTTCCATTCTATAATCCATTACTAGGAGTCTTCTTCTATACATTATATGCGATTTTTCAACTTCCTTGATTGCTAATAGTTTCAGTGTTTTGTATTTTGTGTTGCTATTATGTTTTGTTTTGTATGAGATCACTGGTGTTCTGAGTTAAAATGTTATTCCTATGCACCTTTCAATACATAGGTAACAAAATAAAAATAATAGAGCTAGATCATTGACGGGGTCTCAAATGATATTAGAATCACACACATGCTTCTCATACTTATTGTTAACATGGTATATCTTCTCGTAGTTGATAGGTATTGTGTGTAGTATTAGGAAGTTGTGTCTGTAATTAGTGTTATAATTTCTATACTCATGTACCATCGAATACTAATCCTACTTGGCCATGACCCAGAGATCTCTCATCATATTGTCTTTAATCTATCAGACTTGTTTAAATTTTTGGTTTTGCAGTTATCAAAGAATTGATTATCGAGTACCAGTCCCATTACGAAGTTTTTGTGATACTTACTCAGCCGATAAGTAAGTCATTTTGTTCGATCTATCTCGTGCTTTACAGTGCAAAGTAGTGAACTGTATTTTGAAAGTAACTTTATACACGTTTATATGCGAACGAAAGGAAATAGAGAATAGAAATGTAGTCACACAAGTGAAGAGAAAAATATAATGGAATCCATTACAATCTCAGTTAAATTTCTTTGCAAACTTCCAAGTTAATCTAAACATAATAACTAGTTATCGTTACTTTGATTACTATCGTACATTTTGTGTTGTGTTCTCAGTTTTTAGCGCTATTGTTTCATGCAGATTGAAACATAAATGGGGGGATATATGTGCCTTTCGTGCTTTCCCTTACAAGTTCCAGACATCCTTACAGTTCGTTGAGCTTATTGATGATTATATTCAATCTGAAATAAATAAGCCTCCAATGCAGGACACTTGCACAGTAAGGTTTTCATATGAAGTAATATCTCTCGTTTTTGTTGGCGCAGTTGACATTGTTACACATTAAAGAGACATACATGCTTTACTCGTTTTGACTTCTTATTTTTCTTGTCCCCTGGCATGAAGGTAGAGCCTTATATGGTTACATATGAGGTGATGTAAAAGTGGTTATTTTCCTTTTTGTATGAACAATCAACAGCCAGTGAAGTTGCTGAAATCTGTCGTATTGAGTTGCATTAATTTATGGCACAACAAATAAAAAATGAGAAAATTTGCTTGATTTTATTTTTCATGCATGAAGTTACTGCAAGAAATTTCGTTAATCATCTAAGTTGCATTCTATTTTTGCAGTTTGAATCTGGGTGGTTCTCACTCAACAAGATCAACTGTCTTAGACAACGTCTCATGGTGAGGTACCTATCAATATTTCCCAAACCTGGTGCAGAGAGTTTACTCAGGGTTGCTGCTTCCAAGTTTGAAAAATTGAAGAGAGAGTGCAATAGGGAAGCCATGAAGCTTTGTGTAGAGGAACGCCAGCAAGCTAATACGGGTTAGATCTACTATTTATGATTCTTCATAATGATATTGCTTTAGGATATAATAGAGTGAATAAATTATTGCCATGTCCAATAACATGTACATTAGAAGAATTGATAATCTTTCAGTTTCAATCCTCTCCTGTTAAATGTTGAATTCAAACCTTTGGTTAGTCTAATGCACTTCTCTATTTCAAGAGATCTCAACATAATACTTAATTAAGGTATTCTGTGATCTAACATGGTAAGGGAGAATTCTATCTCGGTTCCTGAGCGAAAACTTTTATTTTGTTTACTTTTAGTGGTTATTTGTTGCAGAATTTGGTAATGAGTTATAACTTTCCTAATTAATGGTTAACCATTAGAACTACGAACCAAGTTGGAAGGATTTTTTTACAAAATCAAAATTTATTTTATTTTCTTAATAAAAATTACTATATATTGGTATGGTAAATGAAGTTTTTGTCGAACAATGAATGATAATACAATTTTTATCTGGAACAAAGGCTTGGAAGAAAGTGAAGAGCCTGAAAATGTTGAAGATGATGACGGGGAGGCAGCTGAGGCTAATAATAGCGACGAGGAGTCAGAAGAAGAACTTGATCTGGTAATTCTTATCTATGTTTTTTCAGATTTTTTTGTTTTTTTCATTAGTTTGTGTTAGTAATTATGGTTTTTCAATCGGATAGTTTCTAATTTATGTTGTTGCTCGTGTAGACAGGAGATACTGAAATGCCACTGCCGTCTCCTTCTCGTATCCTTTTCTACTTGAACCTAGTTTAATATTGTTTTACGTTTAGACCCTCATTATTATCATGTCCGAGTTTTGTTTATGTGGATGTGACTAGAAGATTCTGAATCCTGTAATTGAAGCTACCTTGCTGCTTCAAATTTCAAATTTTTCATACTGAAATTAACCTTTCTCATTGTTTGGCTACCAGACAAGGCATTGAACCTGCTTGTCTTGTAAGTTATGTCTCCCATGAGTGTATGCCCTTGAACCAAAACTCATCTTTAGTGTTTCCACCTTTCCCTTAAGCAGTTCCAATCTTTACCACAAGTTGGTAGTATGATACTGGTCTTTGCAGCATTCATGAAAAGTTGAAATTATTATTGTAGATTAGAAAGTTCTTTCTTTGACCTTTTAGGTGTGATTTACATGGTTAGACAGGTAGCGGTGGTAGTGACTTTTATTTTGACTATGAAACTAACTTTGAACACTGGATAAATTAAGAGGCTCCTTCAACAAGAGTTATTTATAATTTTGGATTGGGCTTTGGATTAGATGCGGTTAGAATATGTTGCAGTCACTGCAGCTAGTACATCTTGACTGTTTCAGAATATGAACCATCTGATTAATTCAACAGTTGAGATTTCTGACTGCAGTGTCCACAGTGTATTTTGAAGGCATGCTAATCTGATCCAGAAGAAAGGTGAAAACCTACTTTAATCACATTCACTTTAACAATCACAATGAGGTCTATAATATCCTTGTATCTTCATGACATTTTGATGGCTAAGTTTATTGTTAGTGTTCTCAAATATGATAGAAAAGCCTGCTGGCACTTTGAATTCCTTCATAATTTTCAGATCCCAATATTTCAATGACCCACTTACAGGAGCTTTTTGGTAGCTTTCCATCTGATGAAATTGGCGGCGACAAAGCGCAAGAAAATGGTAGTGAAGAAGAGTACCATATATACGAGGAAGATAGTGACAACTTCTCTGAAGAATGATTACTGATTTTCAGAAGTATCAGACACAGATTCCTTCTAGAGTTGTAACTGGAGATTTTGCTATTTAGTTTTAGAGGACCTATGACATCTTTTTTGAGGCCAGCGTTAGTGTTTGTTGAAGTTATTATACCGATATGTACATAAAGTTAATCCTAAAAAAGTTTTTTTTTTTTAATTTTTTTATTAGAGAATTACTTGAAGAGTTTCTAAGCTTAATGTAGATTAGATCATAGGTCTCCAGCAGAGTTTTGACTTAATTGTGTCTCTGTTGTTTAATAGAAATTTCTTTTGTTGTGCAATGGAATGATCCTTGTAGTCTAATTAGAGATGTCCTAGAAGGTTGATTTTTTTATTTGGAAAAAGTTTAGACGGTTGAATTAGATCGGGGTGTTTCCATGAAAGTTATGGCATGGATGTTAGTTTTAACACTTATAGTTCCAAATAATGTGGCAAAATATACATCTGTTTAACTATGGGGAACAACCCCATCATCTTTATTTTTGCGAATATTTATGTAGTAAGAGGTTAATTTATATATAAAATTTTCCCCAAAAGTAGTAGATTTTAATATGAAAATTTTGGTATCAATATATATTCTCCAACATTATCTTAATTTTAAGGAAAATGTTAACCAATGCCCTGGGGGCATCGGTTAAAGAATCAATTATAGTATTATTAACTGTCTCTGATGTTTCTGTCTTTGATATGTTGGAATACCAACTTTATGCCATTTTACATTTTTAGAAATTAAATTGATACTTACGATTTCATTGATCAAACCTAGCATTCACCAATTTTTTCCTTCAACTTTTTAATGTGGTATATAGTCTTATTTTCCTTGAAAATAAAGGACGAAGCCTACAAAAGAAAAAAACTATAGTTGAACCAAACGGAAGTCGAGACACTTCAACAACAGCAACTATCACTGATATACTTTAAGAAACACATGAGAAATTCTCACCTCTTAATCCATATGTAATAATCTAAAGATTTTCTGAACTAACGTCCAAACACTATGCCTAACCTCATGCACTTGGTCAATATCAACTTCTACAAAAAGGACTAAAAAGATTAAATCATTTGCAAAGCTAAGTGTGATTTTTTATCCCTCTTTGTTTAAGACAACAGGATTCCAGGCCTTATGATCAACTGCAATAGATGCCATTTGAAAAAGTATCTAATGATTTACTGTATCCAATAATAATAATAATAACAATCATCAATTCTTTTGCCAAGAATATTTCTTTTTTTCTTTCGAAATGATTTTTATCTTATCTCATCTTATTACCAAAAATCTCCCTAAGTACAAGTCATATTTGAAAAACGATTATCCTAAATATAAGTGAATTTTCAAATCTCGGAAATGATTTAAGAATATAGTTGGCTATAGTTAACAACACTACTATTGTTTACCTACAAATATAAACTAAAGGATAATTTAAGAATATTCATACATAAAATAAACATATGAAATACTATTGTACTAAGAAAAAAACCTGACTAGAAATTTTAAAAAAAAGTCAAGGGACAAAAATCCCTTAAAAGAGACTTGTTATGAGACTTTTCCTCTTAAAATGCAAACTTCCATCGTTTAATGGTATTTATTTGATGATTTTGTCATTTTTCACTTTATTTTTTTGATAGGTTTTGATCGTTAATTATATATGGGAAATGCTAACTTGTGTCCTCACGGCACAAGTTAATGAAGAAGGTGAGAAAAACACAAGAAGAGGGGGTTGCATTGTGTTTTCTTTTTCTTCGTTTTCTCCTATTGAAGTCACTAATCAGAAGCAGATAAAATTCAGCTTCTGATGTGATAATTAAAATCTAAATGCAGCAGATAAAAAACAGAGAGAAGAAAGACACAAAGCAATTATACAGGTTCCTTCCACAATCCGGAAGTAGTCATGTCACCCTTTGCACTTCCAAGGAGAGTTCACTAAAATGTAATATCTTATTACAACTGCTCACTGCTACAACTAGCAAGACACTTCAAATTACTCAAGCACAACTGCAAGAGATTTTCTATGCTCAAGAACACAATCAAGAGACTTCCTTTGCTCAAGCACAACTGCAAGAGACTTCTATTCAAACAGAATTACAAAGAGATTTGTTTGAGGTTGAACACTTGATATACAATCAGTGGTGTTCACAATGCAAATCAGATACAGACTCTTAAGACTTTAGAATTTCTAAGATATGAACTTTGATAAGAAATTTTAAGTGAACTTTTGATGTGAAACAATTTCAGGAGAGTTTTGGCACTTATGAAATTGTTGTATGAGTCTTGAGTGTCCAAACAGCAGGTCTTCACTCCTTTATATAGAGGTGTGAAAGATACGTTGGAAATTGCCAACACATCAAATAGAGTCGTTTGAAGCTTGATCAGATCACCAATGATCTTTTGCCTAATTTGGTTATTGTCCTATGAAGGATCAATTTCAAATCCATTCCAAGTTTGGAGGAACACCGTTGCAGGCACAGCTGTTGTTCTTGTACTAGCAGACACAAAAACAGAGTAGTGGAGATAATGGTTGTACACTTCGTACAAATGTCATTTTTCAACGCTCTCAACTGAATAAGCATCCAATGCCTTCAAATCCATTTGAAATAGCCATTGTTTTATTCTCCCAATCTTCTGCAATGATAGACGTGATTCAATCTTCATTTGAACAACATTTGAAGTTCTTCAGTCTTCCAGCTTCTGATGATCTTCAGCTCCTGATGATCTTCAGATGCTTCTGATGACGTCAGCTGCTGGTGACCAGCTTCTGAGGAGAGTGCTTTTGATGACGTCATCTTCTTCAGAATTGCTTGTCTTCAGAACCTCTTTCTTCAAATGTTTCAAGCTTCCTTCTTGTTGATTCCATTGCTCTTATTTGTTCTATCAGAACCTATGCTTCAAAGAGACACTAATTTTTTGTCTATGGTCCTGCATACTTGAACAAATATCAGCATATCCAATTGACACTTTTAATACCTTGTGATTATCAAAACTCAAAGGGTAATGTTAAACACATTTTGTTCCAACAAATGATTCAAATATATAAATAATTTATTGGAATGTGAGCATTGCATTTAATCTTTAACTTTTTAATCAATTAAATGCACAAAATTTTAGAAACTATTTCTTCTTTTCTTTTAGGTTTCTTAACATGTGTCCTAAGGGCACAAGTTAACACTACCCATTATATATATCCGAACATAGTAAAATAGAACGACAGAGGGCATGCAAGAAGTGCGTAGGGTGAGAAAAGAAATTGTGAAATATATTTGTCAAAATTTTGATAGAGCAGCCCAACGAAATCAGGCCCATCAATCAATCCTTAATAAAACCCTAAACCTCTTTCTTCTTCATCCTTTTCCTCATTCCGCCTCTTCACACCGTTTATCAGGTTTGTCCTTTTTTCTCTGTGTTCCCTATTCTTCCCATCGCTAGTTTTAACTTATTTTTCAGGGTCTGTCAATTTTTTCTTTAGCTAGGGCTTGAAACATTTAAAGCTATATACTTTACAATTTCATGTTTATATGATATCCCACGATCTGGAGAAAGAATCGAAAATTCACAATAATTATACTGCCATAGTAAATGAATTACTTCCACAGGTGCAGTGAATAATGTTGTGTTTGTTTGGGTAAAAAATGTTGGATCCTATGATGGCATGAAATCTTTGAGACCTGAATCTTTCTTTAACTTGATGTCAGCAATAAGCATACTCACTGAGGATCCATTTAATTATTTTTAATTTGTTATTTACTTATTTTGCAAAATTTATATGAATGATGAATGAGCACTGGGCTCTGAGCATATAATTTGATGCACATTGCTAGCCTAGAAAGCTATATCTGACACTTTTTCTATTGAGATATGATCTTAACCCATTTTTTATTTACTCTGGCAGTATAAAATTTGTCCTAGTTTTGAAAATATTATGAAATAAGAAGATAATGTTCACAAAGATTGAATATTTTGTTGAATATAAGCAAGTAATTTGATTGTTACTTTCATTCTACTTATTAATCAAGGGATGACATTGCCACTGTTTTTAGCTTCAGCGGTGTTTTGTAAAAAATAGTTGCAATTTTTGCTATTTTTTGTTTAGTTGAACCATTGCCCAAACGGAACCAACTTTTTATTGTCAGGTTACTTTGGTTCTGGTTTAGCCATAAAATTCGCGTAAAACCAAACAGTTTTGATTGGTTTTGGATTTATTTTTGCAAAAATCCAAACTAAACCGACCATCTAAACCCGGGTGGCGTACCTTTTGGATTTCTAAATCTATTTTGCTATTTGTTGTATGATATTAACTCTTTATGGTATTATCCTATTAACTATTAACTCTACCTACTATCTTTTTTGTCACGATGTCATTTATTACTGGATTAGCCTAAATGAGCTATTGTGTTTGTGAATGCAGTGAATACTTGAAAAGATGGCTGAAGAGGAACAACCAAAGGATCTCAACTATATTCCAGAGGTTATATTGAAGAAGAGGAAACACAGTGAAGCATGGGCCTTGAGTAAAAAGGCGCAACTCCAGAAAAAAAGTTTCCAGCTCAGAAAGTCCAAGGACTTCATAAAAAAGCCCGAGGATTTCATTTTTGAATATCGCAACAGGGTAGCTTTTCTTAACTTTGCTATATGAAAGTTTGCTCCTTATGAATATGATTAATTTATAGTTGAAAATATGTTTTGATTTTAATAAGATTGAAGTGTTTGGTTTATCAGAAACGAAAACAAAATCATGTTTTCATAATAATGAAATTTCTTAGTTTCTGATTTCCTTTGTTTTCAAATTTTAGGTGTTAGTCTATTGTTTAGTAAGGTTCTTTTTTTAATTAATTTGAATTAGGGTAAGCTGTTATATTTTCAGGTCAGTTTGCTATATGAAAGTTTTTGTTCCTTATGAATATGATGAAATTTTAGGTCAAACTGTGGTTTTGATGAGATTTAAGTTTGTTTTATTAGAAATTCAGAACTGAAAAAAAATTAGGCTTTTAACAATTAACACTGAAATCTCTTAATGTAGTTAAAATAGGTTATATCATAATATTTTTAAAAAATAGGTTTTTTTACACTGAAATTTGTGTTATCCTCTCCAATGATGTATAAATAAGTAATTGAACGGTTACACGGTTTTAGTCACAACCTGTACTGCATCTCTCTCTATCTCTCTCTCTCTCTCTCTCTCTCTCTATATATATATATATATATATCTTCCTTCCTCTCTCTGTCTTACCCTGTTTGTATGTGCGTGTGAACTTGGAGGAATGCAAGAAGGTTGTGAATGGATCCTGTGATGAAAGCCGTATATGATTTTATAAGCTATGAGATCTGAGGGCTTTGTATACTAACTTTATCTGTTTGTGTGCTTTACATGGTTGAATTTGCAATCAGCTTTACCTATTTATAGTTAAGAAACTAAGTCAGTTTATCTTTTCTCTTTGTTGATGATCTGTATTATCTTTTACTGTTTTTCTATAATTGTAATTGAATGGCCCGCTTTGAAAATTTGATAATCTGCTCATTTTATTTTGTTATATTTGATTTATGACTTTGCAAGATTGTACTTGCTTGTGTTGTGATGTTTGTGATATCACTAACTAAATACATTTTATTTATAACTTCTATCACTTGTGTAGGAGATTGACCTTATTAGAATGAAACGAAGGGTCAAGTGGAGACGTGGAGATAAATCGAGGCCAAGCAACAAGCCCATAATAGTCATTCGTATACAGGGGTAGGGTCTTTGTTTCTCTCCTTGATGTTTTGATTTTTTGTCTCTTTGAACAGTCATAACATATTTATTTTGCTCTATTTGCTTTTAGGAAACAAGACATGCATGCTACAACCAGAAAGCACTTATTCAGTTTGGGATTGAGAAGAATATTCAGTGCTGTCTTTGTAAAGCCAACTGATGGAGTAATGGCCAAGTTGGCGAGAGTTGAACCATATGTCACCTATGGGTAAGCGATAGATTGATTTTCATGATTTTATAGCAGTTGCGTACTTGCGTATGAGATGATTATGAGTTTATGTTATGATATGTAACTGGAAGGGTAGATTTGTTGAACTCTCGTATAGTTTTAGGTAGTGTTATCAAGTAAAAAGTGTCTGTAGCTGCACTGTTGTGCTATAGCGTAGAGGAATATGAACAAATCACTGTTGTTTTGCGATACACTATTTAGTACAGATAAATGCACTATAACCATGTGGGTAGCGGAATTTGAACAAACCGATATATTCCTTGATCGACAAACACTATTTTTAGGTTAAAAGGAAGATGAATGAGTTGTATAAATATCAAAGATGATTCTCTTATGGTCCCCTGTAGCTAAATTTATTCCAATAGCATAGCTGCCTCTCCTATCCTGAGAGTTTGAACTGAAACTTCTGTCCATAAAGTTAACTTCATAAATTCTTCCTTTTCAAATAAACTTCATAAATTGTTTGTGGAATGTTTGAAGTCTACTATCTATAAATACTTTTTGGTTTATAATATCCCTGAGGAAGTTTTGGTTTGGTCCCCCTCCTCTTTTTGGTTTGTTGTTCCCCTTTTCTCTTTTTTATCAATATATGGGGGGTTGCCCTAGCTCTCTGCTATGCTTCCTTGTTTGCTTAAAAAAAAAATTGGGTTATTTGGAGATCAAGGATATTATTATTATAGCAGATGCTTGCAACTATGTTAGGGAAGGAAAATGCTAAACCTTATGTCTACTAATAGTAGAGTGTTCCTGTGCATGTTACACATGATGCATCAGAAACTATGTAAAGTAGTGCACATATGGTCAATCACACCACTTTATTAGAAAAATTGGTTTTGCTATTTCCTTGTATCTTTACTTTCCTGTGTATGGTGGGACCCCTTCCCGGACCCTGCGTATACAGGAGCTTTAGTGCATCGGGTTGCCCTTTGCCCTTTTTTTTTTTTACTTTCCTGTGTATATGCATTATTTTCAGTTTGCTGTGGATTATTGCTAATTTTGTGAAAATCTGTTTCTGTTTCTTTTGAAGATATGCAAATCTTAAAACCATAAAGGAGCTGATTTACAAGAAGGGACATGCAAAATTAGATAAGCGAAAAGTTCCTTTGACAGACAATAACCTTATTGAGCAGGTAATACATACATGGTGTTCCTAGATTCCTAGTTTTCCTTTTACCCACTCACCGAATTGTTTTTATAACTGTTCCACTTTTTGCCTTGTAGGAATTGGGAAAGTTTGGTATTGTATGCATAGAAGACATTGTGCATCAAATTGACAATGTTGGTCCACACTTTAAGGAAGTTGTCCGATTTATGTGGCCCTTTGAACTGAACAAGCCAGCAGATGGATTAAAAGGATTGAAAAACCGATACAAGGATGGTGGAGAGTCAGGGGACCGTGAGGATCTCATCAATGAGCTCATCAATAAAATGAATTGATGTAGGTCATAGCCACATTATACTATCAATATAATCAGTGTTGATGGTTTGTGGTGATTTTGATGTTTTGTCACAAAACTAATATGTAATATCTTTGTGCCTTCATTTATTGCTTTTAGCTGTTTTTGTTTTCTTTTTTATTTGGGTTAGTATGTAGGGGGTTGACAATGAGAGGAAGGAGAAAGGGATTGGTCAAATGTATTTGATGTACTTGAAACCATGCTGTAGTTGCTCCCTTTTCAATATATCTAAAACCATGTTTATGTCCTGAAATGAAGTTTCCATTTTAAGTTGAACATAACTGTTCTTCAAAAAGAAAATGTTGAACATAACTAGTTAAGTGTTATTATATGAACTAATATTGAGGCAATTGATGCCAAACAATTTTTTGACAATCAGTTGGCAGAAGATAATCAATAGATGACTATTGATTTTGTCAATTGTTTATTAATACTTCTTTTGCAGGGTTTATTAATACTTAATCTTTGTAACACTAAAACCATGTAAATGCAGTTTTTCAAGGTTTGAAGAAACTTTCTTGCCCTTGTGCTTCAAGTAATGTTTAAAGAACAATGGGTTAGAGTGTGATAGATTTGAATTGTCAATTCACTATAACACTACCGAGGTTTTTGAACTATTTTTTGTTTAAGAGTAGATTTAGCATATTTCAAGTTAACAAGATTTTGTAAATTTGATTTAAGGTGCTGTTTTTCAATAGGTTTTGTAGAGTTAATACATTTCTTACACATCTGACAAATCTAGATGATGGTTTTTTTGTTTTAAAGTCTTGCAATGTTTCCGTAAATAAATAACCAATGGATCAATATTTTGGGGATGTGGAATAGGTGGTTCATTAGAGGATTCTGTCTCAACTAAAGTATTTTTCTCCAAGTTGAACCTATGATCTCCAATCATAGTCATATGACTCTCAATTCACTCTAGGATATTATGGTATGAGTTGAGTTCGCGGTTCTCAATCAACCTCACAAATCATGTTAATATGGCTCCAATTCTTTTGATCTTTGGATTAAATTCAAACTAGTTAAACTATCCAACACTCAAACTAGTTGAACTATCCAACACTCAAATACAAGTATCATTTAAGACACAATAGTAAACCCATCATCTTTTAAGCAAGAATGTTATATAAGCATCATGTGAGGTGAATACAGTCCAGTATACACATCAACAATGATGATGCACTATCTATACATTCCCTGATTATGCCCAAAAGAAGAATGCATTGGCTTTAAAGTTTAACCTACCAAAAGTTTGTATAGGATATAGACATCTCGTATCTCAAGGTTCACTGATACTTCCATTTCTTGAGCTTTTGGCGCGCGAGAAATTCATATTTAGTCTCTCCTTCATCGAAAAATACCAAAATTTCGTGGTGGAGATCCTTATGATGTATTAAACATGCCTGGATATTTGAGGATCAAAGTTTGACATATGGGTGGACGCACACTTAAGAAAAAATTGCAATTTTACACGTTTCGGTTGAAAAATCAAAATAAATCAAACATGCATAAAAGAAGAACCAGGAATGATGGCAAGTAACAATCAAACATAGCAGAACACACTTTGCTCATCAGTGTTGAATGAAGAACCAGGAAAGAAGAACCAGGAATGTTACAACTTACACAACATGCAAAAAAAAAAGAACTAGTGTTCATCCGGTGTCCACATGCAGTGTTGAAAATTTCTATAGCTTTAAAGTTTAACTTATTAAAAATCTATGGAGTGTTGAATGAAGTAATTGGATCCCATATTGTTAAGGTTTTTAGGTTGTTCTCGAACATCTTCATCCTCTGAGGTAGCTTTTGAAGGTGAGCTTCATAGACTTCTAAACTTTAAAACTATAGATATATTCTACATAACATGTGAAATTATGGACAGTAAATGAACTCCAGTTCTTTCCTCTGTTACTTTTAACACACTGATAAATTTATTCTCGCGGCCAAACAGAAAATATTACAAAGGCACCGAAATACACAGAAGACCCCTAACAGCTATGAAAACAATAAAACAGCCCTGCGACTAAAAACAATAACGAGGCTGTTATATACGTCATAAAAAAAATTGCCACATCACCATTCCGTTTGTTGATCGGTATAATTTGACAGCAAAGACTATTTGTGCCAATGGGGTAAAAATGTGGAGATTTTAAAAATATTTATTGAAATGTAGGGACTATTCTTCAAAGAAGGGTAAAATGCAAGGACCAACATAATTAACTATATAAAATGATAAAAATTAGTTGTTAGTTGTTATATTGTTAGTAGAGAGTTGAACTAAACCCTCCTTTTCACTCAAATTCGTATGTTCCTTCCATGCACTAGTAAGTCATTTTGTGTTGTTTTGAATTGTATTTTGATAGATTAATAATTGTTATTATGGCGGAGTTATGTGGTTGGAATTCCTTAAGACTTTGTAATATATATTTTGTTCGACTCTTTATACTCCTTACTTTTTTATATGTTTTGTTTTTGAAAAATGTACAGGTATACATATAGAGAACATACGAAAATGAGTTATATTTGAAGATGAAGAGGAAATCACATAAAGGAAAACGAGTAGCCGAATTGTTTCTTTGGAAGAGAATGTTAGCATTAGGCATTAGCATTGAAATGAAAGAAAAATTCAACCAATTATAACACCACAAATAAAGAAAAAGGCAAGACAATAATCAATGATGAAGATCACTTGGACTATTTTAATGAGTATTGGATATGATGTAACAAATGAGGAACATCTTTTAACATATTTTTCTACTTTGACATATGAGATAACCAATGGAAAACAAGCTTTGACGTGTTTACCTTATACAAACTTTGACGTATTTTTCTTTTATCGTAAAAGGAAAACACGTCAAAGCTTGTTTTCCATTGGTTATCTCATATGTCAAAATAAGAAAAATGTTAAAGGGTAAATTTAATTGGTTATCTCATATTTTAGAATTGGAAAATATGTCTAGGATTGTTCCTGATTGGTTACCTCATGTCCAAATGTGTGTGTATATATTATTATCTCTATTAATAAATGAATGCCATTTTAGAAAAATATAGAAAACGAATTAATTGTATATTTGTATTTTTATACGACACAATTCATTATTGATTTTCCTCAAATTTTACCCCAATTGTTTACGTTTCTGTATACAAAAGTGTGGTTTACCTACGTGTTTCCTTTGCTGGTGAGTGGATCTTCTGTGACTGGTCGTGCTCTCTTTCTCCAAATAGGAGAGGTACGCTTGCAAATGACACTCTAACATCCAAGTTAGATTTGCTGCTAGTAGATAACAAAGTGGTTATCTAATGAGTATGGGGGGGACTCCCTATGTATAGTAGTGGATCTGGTGACAATCTATTTGTTGCTTGCTATCTTCTCTCTTTAGCTTCAGTTTATCAAAGTACCATCCCCCTGATAGGCGGGGATGCCTATCTGGTTTTAGTTAGTCTCATGTAAGTAGGAATGACTCATGCATATATGATGATATGCTAATGTAACTGATGGCGAGATAGGTAGATATGCCTAACAAGTTAAAATGAGGTCCTAGCACATAGGAACGACATGGTAGCTATAAACAAGTTGATTACGCCTTGAGACAAAGAACACGTAGGAGCTCAGTTGATATAAGGTGGAACGATGTGGCTATAGTATATTGTTATAGCCATTATCCTATCTTACAAATCACCTTGACGTGTTGCTTCAAACAATGTGGTTTAAGAGGTCGACTCATATGCCTATCCATGTGTAAAATTGAGGTGGTCACCTCGATGGACTATACATTGCCTTGTTTGTTAGGCCTTCTTGTCTTGATCCTTATGGGCCTTTGTTGAAATTTGCCTTGAATTATTGTTGGGAAAAAGCCCCACATTAGAGAATAAGAAGACGTATGCAAAGACTTGACCATATAAATAAAAGTCTTGTGTGTAAGTATTTCTTGCACCAATATAGTTCGTAGGTTTTGCTATAGCTGGTTTTACCTCTACTATTCAGTATATGTAATCATTGATTATAGTGGAATTCTTTTCAGTGGTTCTGCCCGTGGATTAGTCAGCACATTACTGGATACCACGTTAAAGCTTGTGTCGTTTTCATTATGTCTTTTACTATTATTGTCATTATTCTTGTGTCCCGTTATAACAAACTGGTGTCAAGAGCTGGTTCAAATCAGTTTAAGCGGGAATGATGGCTGGAGGTAAAAGTTTGAAAGTTGACAAGTTCACTATGAGGAATAATTTCAGTTTGTGGCAGATTAAGAATCGAGCATTGTTTAAATAGCAGGACCTATGAACATCTTTGTTAAAGCCTACGCCAAATCCTCTACTTGATGATATCGCCACTCTGGAGGAGAAGGCACATTCTACGTTGATCCTTGCTTTTGAAAATCATATCATCACTGAGGTTGTCGAAGAGGATACCATTGCTGGTATGTGGTGTAAGCTAGAGAGTCCATGCATGATGAAGAGCTTAACCAACAAGTTGCTCTTGAAGCAACGTTTGTTTAGTTTGTGTATGCAGGAAGGTACGTCCTTGAGAGAACATCTAGGATCATGTCGTTTACTTGTTTTTTCTGTGTTATTCACTATGAAAACCCTCCAAATATCATGCTTAAACATAGTATAGGACAATTCATATTATATAATCCAATTTGTTCCTAAAGTGTTCAACTTATATAATCTGAACTGTCTCAGATTGTGGATGCTAGCGTTACACCAAAGGTTTGGACGATTTGTGATGTGTTAAATGAGTTTTAAATGGTAAACTTGTTTCCTTTGACTCAATTTACAATCTTGTGACATTTATGCTATAAATAGGCATGCATCCTTCAACATATACATCATTTTTCACTTCTCATTCATTCTCAATTTTTTTATTTTTAATTTTGAGTGATTTATAATATCATGGTGATTGTTTTCCATTCATACAATTACTTTGCAGATTACGTGGGGATTGTATGTTGGTCAACAAGAACATTTGATATCAATTACATAACCATTTTGTAGGTTACAACTGTTTTCAGATCGTATAATCCAACATTCTCTAAAAAAAAAGTTCAGGTTATATTTTAAGCAAAAAATATTATGGAAAAAATAATAATAGCCAATATTTAGTTAGCCCATTTTGTTTGGACCCAAAAATCATGATCCTACTTGATAGGTTCACATTGCATTTTCATCTTACCATAAAAATAAAAATAATAAAAACCAATATGCGTTATTTATCTTCTGTTTATTCTCCATTTTCTACCATATATAAATAAATCATAAACCGTTCATTTTGGAATTCCATTTTTTCTTCTCTACAACATTGGGATCTTCTGCAGAGACCAACCAACCCAGAAGAAAGTACAAAGGCAAAAATTAATATTGAAAAAATAAATTAAATTCAACCCCTTTGTAAATCCCTTCCTTCAGTTCTGGTTTTTATTTATTTATTATTTATTAATTATTTTTTTGGATTTTGATCTTGCTTTTTCAATTGGGTGTTTTTTGTTCCTAATTTTTCCAAGAAAAGTTACGATTTTTTTCTTCTGATGATGGATTTTGTATAGGGTTTGCTTTGAGGGTTCAATTTACGGTTTGATTTTGAATTGGGGTTGTGATTGGATGTTGATCTTGTGATTGGTGCCATGGATGAAATTTCTGTGATTTAATTAGGTTTTTGAAATTGTTTCTGATTTGGGATTCTTTTTCATATTTTGATTCTGATTGGTTCTAAGTTTTTTGATTAATTGGTGATGAATAAGATAGGGTGTAATTGGAATATTCCACAATTGAAAAATTGGTTTTTTTCCCCTAAAAATTGGTTAAAATATGCTTAATTATTTATTGATGTATTGCTTGGATAAATTAGTTACCCCCAATTTGTTCTGGCTTTCAGAACAAGTTTTTGGGGTTTTCCCCTAAAATTTGGTCCAAAATTGCTTTAGTCTATATGGGAGATTTTTCATTTTGTGATTTATGATCTCTATTTTTGATACTTGTTTACAATGTTATGTTGTTTCTATTTCATATTATTCCTTTGGTTTCATACTTTTTAAGGATATTTAGGTTAGACATCTACGATGTGCGAAAATTATTGATCCTTTGTGATGGTGTTGGACAGGAAGAAATCCTGCCGACCCTAATAACCCTACATTTTTGTGGCAATTATCATTGCCATAAGTTGTTGCCTGGACTTTCAAATTTACGAATCTACCATGATTGATTCCTCTTTCCTGTCGTAAACCAATAAAACCGAGATGATGGACTAGATATATGTCTAACTAACCACCCATGACATCTTTTGTTAGTTGTTTCTGTAACAATAACACATCCAAGTCCTTGTGTTTATTGTTTTCTTGTAGTTAGTGTCAGTTTAATTTGAATTTTCCCATAGGTTGAATTGTGTAGATAAACATAGGTGAACATCTTAGAAGTTAGAAAAGATAACTCCTAATATTGTTGTATTCAAAAAACAGTGTTGAGTTTATGAATCAGATTGATTGAAATGTCCTTAATTCTGTCTTTCTATTGTTTTATCGCTAACTGCTATTTAAATTGAGTTGCTGATGAATTTTTTGAAATGTTGTTTCATTTGACATAGTTTTTTCTTCCTTTTTGGTGGTATACCTGCAGACTTTGTGGCTTGTTGGTGATTCTGTTGTACGAATGTGTTTGATAAAATTACATGTCCAAGATTGTAGTGTACATTGATTCGTTATTTATAACGTACTTTGGAGCATTGCATGAGCGATTTCCCTGTGATTCTTTTGTGAAGTCAACTAAAAATCCTATAGTTACAAACTGACATTCAGAATCCTCTGGTAGGGAATATAGCTAGAGATTATTGTCTTGGTAAGTTTATTAGCAAACGATGCAGCATATTTCTACTATTTCACTTTTGCATTGCAAGCACTGAATCTTGGTTTGAATTACTCAAATTCTCTTTTTTACATGATATATTATCATTATAAGCATTTTTCTTTTATATATCTGTAATGTTATATTTCTGGTTAGAGGGCGAGCCTTGGCGCAACGGTGCCTTGTGAGTTGGAGGCCACAGGTTCAAATCCAAGATACGGCCTCTTCGCTTACAAGGTGTGACTGTGTGTCTGCCCTCCCTAGAACCCACCTAGTGGTAGCCTTGGGCTACCCTTTTTAATAGGAAGTTGATTTTTACTGTGTTAGAAAGTCTTCTTTTTTCAAAAATGTCATTGTATTATAAATCTTAGTTTTAGAGAAGAGATTTTCCCGATAAAATAGTATATTAAACTATGACTTACACAAATTGCTTTTACATTGAAAGTTTAAACATTTGGGTCTCATATTCGTCTTTTTGGTAAAAGATACAATATGCAGCCTAATAATAAATTAAGATTTGTGGTCATTGTGTCATGCCTTCTGAAATTAATTTGGTTCACTGACTAGCAATGATAGTATAGTTCGATTAGTTTAAAAAATCTGTTTGTACCATTGAACTTAAATTGTGATATGATATCCTAGTCACCTAGTCATATACTGGTTTAGAATCCAAGATAATGTTATATATGTCTGTTAGCAATAGTTAAGAGCATTTATTATGTTAAATTTATAATTTCAATTGATGTAATTACTAATTGGACAGCCTAATATTTTAGTTAGTCTTTTATTTTCTTTGTCAACAGTCAGTAGATTTTTGTCCTTTTAGTCATCCTCTATATTGATGTTCTTGTAGTCAAGGAAATGAAATTTTTTGTGTGAGGGAAGTATGAGCATCTGAGGAGAGGACAAAAATGAATAGATCTTGTATATTCGAGTTCAACAGATTAAATCCCTTGATCAGGAGTATCAAGAAGTAGTATACATTGGAGATCACTAGTGCCATGGTCTATATTTGTGATGGTCTGTTCTGTGTTGAATCGTGATGTCACTTGAATCTCAAAATCATAGATAGGAACCGAACTATATAATATTTTTGTTTAATCATGTTATAGGGCAAGAATGGTTTGTGGTCTTCTCTGTTTGTGGAGAAAGGGAAAACATTATCCACGATTGAGAGTCTAAGTCTAATTTTCTAATCATACCTTTAATTCCCTTTTAATTGGAAGGGCAGAAGAAGGGCAAATATAAATTATATTTAGAGTATAACAGGGAAAATGGAGGAAGGAAAACAACTAGAAATTTGCATATTAGTGTTGATGAAATTAATCTTATCAGCTTCCTTTGCTTTTTCTTAGACATATATAGAAGAATTGTTCTTCTACATAATGTTTACCATTTTTTTTGATTTTATGTCGGAAATTTTGTGTACATGTTGTTGTCATGTTATGAAAAAAATAGTTTTCTAATGCGTTGAATATGTTGAGTAGTTAACACGGTGCGAGGAAGATGGCTGGTTTTAAGCGAAGATTATGTAATGATTCAGATATGCATGCTCTTCACAGAGAATTGGATGAAGTTTCATGTCCTATCTGCATGGACCATCCACATAATGCTGTTCTCCTACTTTGCAGCTCTCATGATAAGGGCTGCAGATCTTACATTTGTGATACAAGTTATAGGCATTCAAATTGTCTGGACCGATTTAAAAAATTGAGAGACAACTCTAAGGAGAACCCAAATTTACAAAGTTCTTTAATAAACACTAACAACTCTTCCGGTAATAGTTTTGATATTAACTTTACTATGCAATCTGACATGCATAATGTTGATGAATTATTACTCTACCAAAATGAAATTAATACTCTATTGTCTGTTGGAATTCCACAAGGATCGAGACAGGGTGATGCCCAAGATCCAAGTAGACATTTAGACCAACATGATGAAGGCATTTTAGAAACTGCTGATTCTGAGAACTTGCAGGACAGGGCTGTTCTTGAGGAGGAATTAGATGTAGATAATTCATCCGAGGACTCAAAGTCGAGTTTGCATTGTCCTCTGTGTAGGGGCACAGTATTAGGCTGGGAGGTTGTTGAAGAGGCTAGAAATTATCTGAATAATAAGAAGAGAAGTTGCTCAAGGGATTCATGCTCATTTGCTGGAGATTATCTGGAATTGCGTAGGCATGCTAGGAGAGTTCATCCTACTTCTCGTCCCTCTGACGTTGATCCGACAAGAGAACAAGCGTGGCAACAATTTGAGCGCCAGAGAGAATATGGTGATATTGTGAGTGCTATTCAGTCTGCCATACCAGGAGCTGTGGTAGTTGGGGATTACGTTCTCGAAAATGGAGATGGTATTGGTAGGTTACCAGGTGGTGGTAGGGAGGGGAGCAATGGCAATGGTAATGTACCTTGGTTAACCACTACAACCATCTTGTTCCAAATGATGGATAACACCATTGAAATTGTTAGGGAACCAAGAGCTCGTTCTTCAAATGGATGGTCAAGGCATCGTCGTTCATCTGACCGTCGTCGTTATCTTTGGGGTGAGAATTTGTTGGGTCTTCAAGATAATGAAGTCGAAGAAGATCTACGAATATTTAATGAACTGGTTGAAGATGCATCTCATGTCCCAAGGAGGCGCCGTCGTCTGAATAGGACGAGGTCCAACGAAGATCATTCATGATTGTTGCCGTCATTTATCTGGTAAAATTCATACTTGAGTTTTTTTGGCTAAAATTCAAACTGTTCCTTATTTGTCATCAGTTAACCCCACTTGGTTTCTTCAATAGAATTGTTTGAGCAAGCATGCTGAACATGGTCAAGTTGTATCTGGCAAATCATGATTTCAGACCTATGCATCAACTTTGGACCCTTAGAGTGTGCTGAAACAGCAAAGTTCAGAGTTAATTATGATCAAATCCTTATCACAAGTTTCAATGAAACAAAGAATTTCTAGAATGAATGTTTTTCTTAAGTTTGCTTTTATATGTAACAACATTAGCCTTGGGAACACTAAACTTCTGGGTGGTTTGGCAGATTGTTGCATAGTATGTAAATTATATTGTTCAGTCTTTACATCTATTAAATTGTTTGTTTTCAGCTTGTAAATATTGTGTAATCCTTATGAAGCACATTGTATCATTGTTTACTGGGATGTCATCACAGTATCTAGTGCCTTCAACTGGATTTTTTGTGAATGCTTTTGAGGTACATTGTATAAATTAAGAGCACATATTTTTTAAATCCATTGAAAGATAGGATAAAAAGGTGAAAAGAAACAGCTAAATCTTATAGAGAAAAAAAAAATGTTAAATCTCACGATATAGATGGTTTATGAACTAACATAGTAAAATGATACTATAGTGTGACTTAATTGGATGATTTTGAACTCAAAAATTAATAATTTATAATTGAAAATGATTTTGCATTTTTTCGTTGTATATTCTATCTACAAATAGTTTCTGGGATATTAAAAGTTGTCCGGGAGTTCTCGTGAGTTTAACTCAGTTGATAGGGACAATGCATAATATATGCAAGGTCTGAGGTTCAAACTTCGACCACGGCTAAAAAAGCTGTCTGAGTGGTCAAGCAATTGTTTCTGGGATAAACATCAAATGCCATTAACAAATGCCACTTCACGAAAGGAGGCATAATTTACGTGTACGTTTGCATGTGCATACATGTTTTTAAAACTTGGTAAATGTGTGACGAATGCCTCAAAACAAAAAGTGTAACTAAGTAGAACTCAAGCATGATATGTGTTGATTCTATGAATAGATTGCTTAGACGGAACTAAGTGCATGCTTATTGTTTAAGCAAAATTGTATTTGTAATAAGTTTGATTGAGTCTTAAATTTTTGGAAAAAACTATACTAAATTCAAAATTTATAGTAACATAATAAATATTCACAATTTTGTTTTTAGTTCCTACAAAATAAAATCATACTTTTTAGTCCCCGTGACATTTTCCTTAAGCATTTTAGAAACCAAAAATGTTGATGAAATTTTTTGACAGGGACTAAAAATGTTAATGGTAAAATTTTATGGGGACTAAAAATGCTGATGAAAAATTTTATAGGGACTAAAAAGTGTGATTTTATTTTGTAAGGACTAAAAACAAAATTCTGAATATTTATAGGGACCATTTACTTAATTAACCGAATAAAAAATGAGAAAAGTCATTATTATAGCATACTAGTAGAATATTTCCATAAAACCATGTATTAAATTATTTAAATATTCCATGAACTAGTTAAGAAAAACAAAAATAAAAAATTTTACATTGTAAAGAGTATTCTTTACACTTTTAAGAGTTTGACTATACACGTTTCAAGAATTTTTCTCCTGTGTGAATATATATATATATATATATATATATATATATATATATATTAGTCTCTTAACTATTTCCCAGGAGCACTAATTAGCATTTTCCATTAATTAATATTAAAATATGAACAAAATATATCAAAAGTATGAACTTTTTTTTACACAAACAAACTTACGTCATTTTATTAATAATAACAGTAGCAATGCAAATTGAAATTAAATTAAAAATATTGCGTGAAGCATGGGATAAAGTTGTCCTTGCAAGAGCATGAACGCTTTTGTTTGCTTAACGCCCAGTAAACACAACTGCATGGTTTTTAAAATTTTGGAGTAAACTTATGCAATTAACTATTAAACCATATTTCAAATGATTCACCTTATCGGAATACACATCATCAACTACCATCTTACAGTTTGATTCAAAGAAAACCCGCAGATGACACAAAGTTGCGATCCATTAGAGGCTTTGATGCATCCCCCAAGCTTCACTCTCATCTAAAGTCATAGAAACCTTTAAATCATTTGTCATAGCCCCTACAAACCGTCCATCACTATCTCGTAAGACCGCTCCCATACAAATTGTCTAACCATAAGTGAAAACTGTGGCGTCGACATTGCATTTTAACAAACCAGCTTCGGGAGGCTGCCAAACTACATCATGTGTCTGCTGATGTGTCATGGTTTAAGTTTGATGTACTCGTCCAGCACATTCCCAAGCGTTGAGCACTACTTGTGCATGCTGCAAAATTTGATCAGGTGATTCAATTTTGTTTTCCCGCAATTGCAAATTTCATCTTTTCCATATACACCAAGAAGTCATAGAAAAAGTCCCAAATTGCTTCATTGACAATCCCTGCCACATGTGAGTGAAAACATCACCAAAACTTTCATCCTCATCCATCAATTCTTCCAACAAAGGCTAAAGAGTTATTTTCCTCCAACATTTTATACTATCCACACAAACAAGAAATAGGTGTCAATTGTACTCTATTAGGCATGGCAACAAAACCCATACTCGTGGTTATCCACCCGAACTAAATCCGTTTTGACGGGTTTTCCCCGTTTTGACTGGGTTTGGGTTTTCCCCGTTTCAAGACACGGGTATGGGACGGGTAACGGGTATATAGGTACCCACCCCGAACTCATACCCAAACCCGTCCCGAATGCAGAAAATTACTTTATATTGATATGTCATGTTATTTTGTTTGATAATTGTTGTGTTATGAAAACTATCATTGATATTTAAAGGAGCAACTAAATCAATCGGTCTAACAAGTGTTAAAGTGAGCATATTGCTGGATAATGCATTACAACATTTCTCTTGGGGTTGCAAAAAATCTTATATTTTTTATTAAAAAAAATTATTCAATGCAGGGATGGGATGTGGATGGGGTTCAATTTCTCATCCCCGTTGAGTATTGGGTAGGGTAACGGGTAAGTATATTAGAATCGGGTATGGGACGGGGAATGTAAAACCCGTCCCCACCCCGCCCCAATGTCATGCATATACTCTATATAAGATTGACAAATTACACAATTTGAGGTACACTCTATTATTTTACAATTCAGTTTTGTCTATTCGGTAGACAATCCCTTCTATGTGCCACATAAAATGCTTAACTTTTAGATGAATTGGTAGAGATCAAAACTTATTTCAATCACCTCCTAATTTCCACTCATCTCTATTAATCAACACATCTACAGAAACATGATATGCATTTTCAACCGAATAAACATCTTTCTTATCAAACATCTAAATAATTGCATCATTTTGCTCACGATCAAGTAAAGGTATTTTAGGAATTAAATGACTTACAATGGTTGTTGCTGCAGGTTGAATTGTTGGAGTTTATATAATAGGATTCACCTCATTTCGGAGTCAAGGAGAATGCCAAATCGGAATACTTGAACCATCACCAATTATCGTAACATGTTTTCAACAATATGTGAGAGGACCATATGCTACACCAATTCTCCTAGAATATCCTCATTTGAAAAGTATTTAGCTTTGAAAATTTGAGAGACCATAGCATTCGGGTTTAAATTGTCACCGGTCTGGTTAAAATTTTGTCTCCGTCAAAGTCATTATAAATTATAACTAAGGAATATGTTCCTACCCAGGCTTCAGGGCAATAACATGTTGCAGTTTTGGCGAAGAGTCAAGCTAAGAAACAAATAGAGGATCAACAGAGTAATACATTTTCTGATATGTGTATTGTTGGTTCTTGGAGTGATCAAAGAAGAACTATATTCTATAATATATAAATAACATCCTTACGTGAAGAAATAGATCCTCTCAATTTGGAAAAAATGTGACAATAATGTGGTTATCTTAACCATTGATTTCAACATTATCAATGGTCGATTAATGACAAATTTTATCCATTGATAATGTGAAGGTCAATGGTCAAGATCTCCACATTCTTTCCTCAAATCATTTTCCAATTAAGAGAATTCATTCCATTATGTGAGAATCTTTTAATTTATTTTTATTTTTCTTGTCTTTTTTATTCTACTAGGCTAGGTTTATGTCTTCTAGACTTTTGTTTTTCTTTTTTCATAAAAAAATTAATAGTAAATTGATAATTTAGTGTAGTTACTAAAGCAATTAATTGATTTTACCTTACTTTTATATGATTATTTATGTCTTTTACTATCTCCTTTTATAACTTACTTTCTATTAACTTTCATTCATACGATATTCTTTTCTTTTCTTTAATGACAAATATTACTATGTTAATATTTTTCTCTTGTCATGACTCAAACTATAAACTTTTATCTCATTTAATCTCTCAGCTTAAACCAGCTCAAAGCCTGTTGAGCAGCCCAACCCCATTCTTTCATTTTTCTTACTTTCTTTCATTTAATTTTTGAAAAATGCTCTTCTCCCAACAAGTTTTGCTCACTCCCAACCAAACTCCCGAAAATACACCTAGAGTGAGTTAAGTCACACATATGTTAAACCAGCGTGAGTTAACTCATACGGGGTATCTTAAGCAATTTGGTTGGGAGGGAGCATTTTTTGTTGAGAGAAGAGCAATTTTCTAATTTTATTTTCTCATCCAAATATAGTGTCAATTAGGGTTGGGAATAGGTCAGCCGGCCTACAGAGGCCTACGGCCTGACCTGTTTAGGCCTGGCCTGACCTGTTTATTAAAAAGGTTAGGCTAAGGCTTTTGAAAAAGCGTATGTAAGTAAATAGGTCAGGCTTAGGCTATCAAAAAAGCCTACGAAGCCTAATAGGTAGGCCTGATTATGCATGTTATTAAAATTTATTTTTTATTTATAATGAAATATAATTTATATTAAACATAAAAATAAAGAAACAACTCAAATAATGAACTTTTTAAATAGGCTTTAAGGCCTTATAGTGAAATAGGCATTTAAAGTCTTATAGTGATAAATAAGCCTTACAATGAAATAGGCTTTAAGGCCTATTTAGCCTATTTAAAAGTAGATAAAATGGAATGTTTAAGACTTTAATAATAAGTAGGAATGTAAATAGGCTTTCAGGTCAAGCCAGACTTTTAAATAGGCCAAACCAAAAAAATAGGCCTATGAAAGGCCGTAGACCAGGCTCAAACTTGCGATTTTTTTCAAAGTCTAACGTGGCTTGGCCTATTCCCAACCGCTAGTGTCAATGAATAGCATGAACAAAATGGGTTTTCTAGATCCTTGAGTGAGTATATTATGTGGTTATTCCCAAATACAAGTTTTAAATTCTGTTGTCAAGCTCACCCATGTGACGTTGATAGTTCCCCAATTTGCACCCACATAAATTCACTACTTACTTACTAAAATATCTTATGCAAGCCCCACATGCTCTCTCAACTACTACATATTAAGGTATCTTTTGAGTTCATATGTCACACACATACACGATTCTGAAAGGGTGCACCTACCCACGAAGCATCATATTGTACCAACAAATTTTATTTCTTAATCCTAATCGCTATAATGTTTAGATGAGATAACACAAACATCTTTCAATTTATTAAGTGGTCTCAAATTTAAATCTATGAATTAAATTTATAGTAGCATTAAAATTATTAACAATAAGGTCCATCGATCCAAAGATTAGTGTGCCCCTTAAAACTGTGGGCATTTTCTTTGTGAAGTGTTGAATAAATAAGATTGTGTATTTGTATTCAATTATCTTTAGTTATATGAATATCTTATCCATTTTAATTGTTTATCCATGTTATGGAACATGTTATTTGTTGAGACCAATTTCCGTGACAGCATATAATTATTTTCCATGATTGAGCTTCCTATGTTTTTCTTTGTAGTACATGGTGAAGCAGAATTCATGAACAAAGATTCCTACGCCTTAAAAGCTCAAACTTCAATGCCATTTTGAGACATCATGGGCATAACTCAAAAACAAAACAACATGATGAGATGAGACTATAATTGAGATCCATACTTGGGATTGGTTTTCCAATTTAAGTAAGGAATGTGTTTGAGTTAAGCCAAAATGATGAGTCAACCGAAATTGAATGATTGTTTGTTTCTAAGTTTCATCCATTTTCTTTTTTACCATATTTTATGTAACTTTTTTTAATCAACATGAATGATAAGATTACTCTATCATCAATCTTTAATTTAATGTGAAAGTTAAAATTCGATAAGCATTCATCCTAAAACAAAAGCTTATGGTCCTAGAATCTAGGTCATTCCATATTTACTATTATAAGGTAAGAGTAAATATGAAGATCCATAGTTATTGATAACTTTCTTAAAGTTATAAGTATATGAGTTAGAAGTTTTACATTGGATTATAATGTGAGATTGTTGAGCCACATAAAAAATGTGTTGTCAAAATCATTTATATGTAGTTGTTCTTAGCTAATAAATATTTGTTCTTCTTTATGGGAGAATCAAAAACTTATTCTGATCTAAAGTATTGGAAAGTGTTCTAGAATGAGCTGAGGCCCAACCCTCGGACTCAAGGTTGACTGATAAAGTTAAGGTTTAATAAGGCGTCCAAAATCAACTACATATCACATATGCCAACAAAGAGACACAAGACATTAAATAAGGCGCTCATAGCCAACATGAGCGCTCTAAGCAATCAAGTGGTCACCCGACCGACCTTTGCGTCATAAGGGTACAACTGTCAAAGTTTGTACATTTATGTTCCTCCTAAGAATATATTAATAGATCGACTCACTGCAAAATCATACACACTATCATATCCGAGAAGTCCTCTAAAATACCTTGAGACCTCACATGCTTCCATTATCTTTGACAATATTGTAATCCACTTTAGTCTTATCTTAGATTTAATTGTAGTTAATGACTCACTTATATTAAAATTGTTATTACAATATGAACCAAGTAATAATTGAAAATATAAACTTTCACACTAAGAACCACTAGATTAGAACATTATGCTTCAAATATCTTCCTTGAACCCACACAACTTATACTTAATTATTCATCTTGATTTGAAACTATCATATGCAAATCTCAAACATTGGTTATACATCAAGCTGGGGTCCATACATATATCGTATCAACTTATATAAACACAAACAAGTGTATGGCTAAAAACAGTGCCATAGAGGCTAAAACATAAATTGAATTTTTAAGTGATATTTATCTTATTAACATCAACCACTTGATCATGTTATATATACCAAGTCCCATGTTACTAAGAATAATAAGCCAACTATTCCATTATCACCGCCTAGTTGTCTCTTCAACTTCCTTAGATTCACTGCAATTTCCTTTGTCTTCATCTCACCATTAGCCTAAAAACTAGACAGGAATCTTTAAACATTAAGACAGCACAGATAGATCTGCAGTGCTGTACTCATTTGACTAATACAGTCATCAAACACACACACAGAAATAATATTATAATAATTATATAAAAGTGTGAACAAAAGTTTCCACTGTAGGCATGCAGGTAATGCTTCCTTATGTGTCATTATAATATATATATATATATATATATATATATATTTGAATATGTATCATGCATTATTCACATCAAAGCTAATAGCCCTTTTGGTCTATAATATCAGATTCTTCAATGGCTCTTTAAAAAGGCACAAGAACAAGAAAGAAAGAGAAGCACCTATATCAATGGTAAGATTGATTTCTCAAATAAATGTTTCAACTCTTGTTAAACTTCTTTTCTAATTTTTGGTATGAAAAATGGAATTTTTTTTGTAGACAAATGTTAGTAACTTAGAATTTTGTGTTAGTTATTAAAATTGAACTCCGGACCTCCTATTTAATACTTCTTCGTTGTTGATCCTTAACTCAACAACCGAGCTACCTGAGACGCAAAATGAAGAATGTTAATGCTAATATATTTTCTAAATGTTATTTATTTTTGTAGAACAAAATGGTAAAGGGAATTATAGTGGACTAAAGCATGATGGGTCATATAAAAGGACAAAGAGATTTGTATGGAGCAAAGATGGTTACAAGAATTTGAAGATATTCTCTTTACTATATAGAAAAGACATTCCAAAGGCTTGTTTTTTCAGAACCCTTAGCTTAAAGAGAATAGGCATTAGTAGAAGACATTTTATGTATTCTATGAAAATGAAGAAAGAAGAATCATCTAGTGATGAAGGGATTGTTAACAAGACAGACTCAACAACTCATGGAGGAAACAAGGTTTTGCCTATAACTCAAGAAGCACCATTATCATCTTCAGCTGAAAGAAATGACCAATGTGATAATGCAATAACTAAAGATCAAGTTAAGGGTGATAGAAAGAAGCCTATGTCTAGAATGAAAGAGTTACTTAGATGGGCTGCTGCCTCTGCTAAAACAGAAAAGGGAGGAAAATTCTATGGAAGAAAGGTAATTCTTTTTCAACATTTTTACTTGTTTAGCATGAGATTTGATTTTGTACTCCTATATTTTTGCTCTTTTATAATGTTATTTTATTTTTGTTGCATAATAAAAATATCATTTTCAATTCTATGTTTTAGATATGTGAACACTATGTATAGGGAGATAATTTGTTTGTCCTTATATTATTGTTGTTATGTGTCAATATTATAGCCAAGTTAAAATGCCAAATGGTCCCCTAGCTCAACTAGTAACATCGATATTGTTAGGTTGAACATCTTCGTTTAGATTTGAAGATAAGCGAGTTTTAAGTGGTGTTTGCCACTTCTTCTAAGGACCCAAGATAATATGCCAAATAATCAACAAGCTAACATGCAATAATTAGCCCAAAAGGAATTGAAAAATGGAAAAGATGCCACCCTCTTAACCCTTAAATAGTTTTTAAAAAGTGTTTTCACTTGGCCTCGGCAATCGCATCGTAATCTTTGATATTTACAAAAGTGAAGTCACATAAACCTATTATTTTTTTTTCTCACGATGGTTTAAACCCAAGTTTTTAACCATCAGTTCAAACCAGTTGAATTATCCAATCTTTAGTCTAATCAGATACTAACGCTACCTCGATCTTGATTGCATTGAGGTGGCGTAAACATCAAAAACCTCGATGTTACGGCTCAAATCGCAGAACCTTGTTTAAAACCCTTAACTAAATAGTTTCTCATCTTGATTTATCATTGAATATTTATCAGGTTTTAATGTTCCGGAGACGCGGAAATCTGAAAGCAGTTCAAGATGATGATCAAGTTTCAACTGAGTCACCAAAGATCAGTTTCAGATGGGATATGGAAAGCTGCTCCACTACTTCATCTGCCTACTCAGCTTTCTCAATGGCCTCCTCAACAAGAAATGGACAAAACCAAATTGCAACTTCCACCATATCCATCCCTTCTTCACAAAGTGGCCACTCCACTTGTAGAAGAAAAGCAAACTGGATCACAACAGACTCTGAATGTATGTCACTTTTTGCATGTGCACCTCCTTTTATATATATTTATTACTGCATCTATGGTAGTTTAAGGTTTTTTACACTCATTAAGAAATCATTAATCATTTAATTGAAAAGCTAAAAACACCATGTTGGAGGGAGTATTTTATTTTGTTCGTTTTTATTTTAAGATAAAAAAATGTTACTTCCTCCTCCGATCACTATTATAAACAAATATTTATTTTTTAAAATCATTAAATAATTGATGTATATAATTATAATATAGTTTAAATATATCAGTTATTCAATAAACGGGTGTGGTGCTTGACTAATTTATTTGCCATATTTTTGTTTGATAAACAGTTGTGGTGCTGGAACTATGAAATAAATGTGACAACAGCAGATGTATCACATGTGTGGTGAAGGGGTAGCAGGCAATCTATGTCACAAGTTAATGTTCAAGATTAATTTCTATCAGATATTTAGAAAAGATTTTATGTAACTTAACTAAAGATAGAGATATTGAGAGGTACAAAGAAAGAGATGGGATATCTGTTGTTAATGATCTTAATGTACTAGACTAGATGAGAATGAGAATGTTTGGCATGTATATTATTAGAGGTATAAATTAATTAAGTATTTGATAATGACCTAATAATGTAATAGATGAGTTTAGAGTAAGTGGAACTACTTTCTTTTAATCTCTACTTTTTTTTTGGTGCAGAGTTACGTTACAAATCTTTTCATTTGCAAGTTAAAATAAACATATATTTTACAAAATATTTTACATTTTTTACTCTAATTTTAAAACTTAAAGCGAATAATTTACTTTTCTTTTTAAGATGTTAAAATAGAATTTATTAAAAATGCAATGAATTCTACCTAGCACAGAGAGTGTTAGGTTAGGAGTGTTAAAGTAGAAACATATAAATTAGATTTGGTATAAACTGACTTAATGTATTTACATGAAGTCGTTTTAATACGTATTTATAGACTACTTACTGAGAAAATAACGTGCTTATAGACTGATGCAACCCATGCAGCATATTAGGTAGTGTATGTTTGAGAGCGCGTTACAACTACGTTACAGATTACGGTGGATTGAAATTACAAGTAGGTAGCTTATAAAAAACTTGTCTTTCGATTCGTTATCTTCAAATTTGCAGCGACAAAACTTGGAAACAAACTGACACCAATTTGTTATTTGAAAAAAGGTGCATGATGTGTGTTTAGCTAGTCAGTTGAAAACAGATTACGCCTTCATCGTTACCTGCTAACGCAGCCAACTTTTTTGAGATATCGAATTGTTTGAGTTTTAACCACATAGCTAGTCGGCAGCCACCGCACAATCAATTAGCAACAAATGATTTTAATGAAACTGTGCTGGCAAGTGCATATAATTTGAATAAAATTGCTCAGGCCTTGATCTCTACAATGAGGTACATGAAAATACGGGTGCACACAGTCAATTAAACAGAAGTGTGAGAATGAGGAAATTGGTTTCAATGCAACGGACATTGAGCTCGAAGGAAACTATTCAAGTCCTCAAAACTATTCCAAAGTTACTATCCTTGAAATAGACATCAAAGGGAATATCAAAACTTACTGATAGTGGAGACCAAGTTTCGACGTCACTATGAATTGTCTTGAGAGGATGTCGCCGACAAGAAGCCAAACATCGACACAATTTTCATTGAAAATCAAAGTTGTGCATAAATATTATAAAACGTTTTATATTCACATCAGCATTTTGAAAATCAAACAAGACATCAAATCGACAAAACTCCTATCATGGTTGAGCTACTTCAAAGTTCAAACCACTAAAATAACTAAACCATGCACAGTTCAACAAACTGCCACACTGACATTTTAAAACACTGAAAGTAGCGTGAGACGATTCAAGAGCCAAAAACCAAATTGTTACCAACAAAATAAAAGATAAACAGTACCATGCAATCAACTTCTAAAGTAGCACTGGTTTATATATGAACAAAAAAACATTCAAGAGTTATCTTACACTAATGAGTATATTCAATTTCAGAAATAACACAGCAGATCAGACCATTGTGATCATAGACTAATAGACTAACCTTAAAAACATACACAAAAGGCACATCAAAATAAAGAACATAATGCTGATAATAAAACACCTATGGAATAAAGATCTTTTTAATGGAATCTAAGCTCTCTCACCTCTGATTCTGCGAGCAAGTTGAATATCCGTAACTTATAACTTACTGTGTTTACAAGTCATTTTAATACATACATAAGAGACTAACCAGCCCGTGCCAACTTACAGGTTGTGTCAATAATCTGTTGACAGCGATCAAATATTCACATGTCGGTCAAGATTATTAGCTTATAACTGAATTCTGTTTATTCAGTTGGTTACTGGTTAGTTATGTTAGTTGGTTTAGTTCTGTTAGTTAGTTTAGCTCCCATTTCCTTCCTAAATATTTTTATTCTGATCATGTGGAAAGTATGTCTAACAGACCTATGTTTGCACATCACAATTTTATGTAATACAAACTGAGCTAATTTTACTAAATGTATTTTTAGACAATAAAACTAGTACTATTTGAAACCTTAACTGGAGTTTGAAAATTGTAAACTAAAATCTGGATTACCTAAAATAACTCTAAAACAATTGGAATAGTTATCAGGCTTTCATATTCTACTACTCTTTACTATAATGAAAAGCCCTTCTGGCTCATTGACACAATCCTCATGGCATAAATATGATAAACCAGTTTTTAAATTTCAAATTTACATAAAACATTTAAAACTCTAACCAAACATCAGACAGACAAAATATCTACGTTTTGGTTCAACTACTCCTAAACACTTGAATTATAATAAACAATAATCGAACCAATTAATTCGCTAAATCGTAGATAGTATCAATCAACTATTCAAGAGTTTAGCAAACTGCAATTTTGTGAAAATGAAGACACATACAAATTGTTCCCAGAATATTAAAGATAAAATAACAATAAACAGATTCTTCAAACTAAAATTTAAGGCGTGTACAGTGTCTGACACATGTTAGTGCCCAACACCGATATAAGTAATTACAATGAATTATGTGATTTTCTTAAATTATTTTTTTAATAAGCAAATGAGTTCATTGAAGCTAGTCCAATCACAAGGTGTGATAAGGTTGCAATGCAAGTGTACAATATAACAAGTACAAGCACCAAATCAAATAATACAACATCAACTCCCTATCTCAAAGATCCAAGCTAAAATAAAATACAAATGACATTAGTCAAAGTTATCGAACAAAAAGAAAGATATGATAACACTTAAATCTTGAAGCCAGCCTCCATAACAGAACTAACAGTGCTCAATCAAAATTGCTAATCCCTTGGTGACAATCAAAACTGACACCAGAGCCCTTGAGAAAAAAATTCATATTTTCAAGTAAATTGCATCTCAAAACCATATCAGAACCATACCTCCAGCAATATGAAGAGTCCTGTCCAAAATCTCAGTAGCTATAACTGACGACTTTCAAATTACTCCCCCAACTGCACGGACTGAACTAGCAAAAACAGTACACGCCAGAAAGATTTATATAAAAATATCAGAAATCACTAGCCTAAACCAGATAGAAATCTTCTCTATTTTGAAATTAAATTCCTAACAGCAGAAAAACAAGGCAAGTACTTGGGTTCAAGCACCATTGGGCTATGTGATTCAAAAAATAGATGAGACACCGTTTCTTCTCCTACACAATCTCCAACACAGTTAAGCATCCCTTGACTAATCACTCCTCTCATATACAAATTATCTTTTGTAGCTATCCTAATTTCAAGCATTCTCCGTACCAACATAAATATCCTTGACGGGATCGATTTATTCCAAGCTCTTGACCAAGACGGATTACATGTGTTTGGCACTCCCAACATTAAGACCTTGTAAGCTTCCCTGGCAGGATAGATACTTGTTACTCCGCCAGTCCAAACCCATTAGCCTTCCTCTAAATCATTAAATTCCACCATAAGCTCCCTATCCCAACGTAACACCCACCTACTCTCAAATTTAGATATAAGATTGATGACCAAGTTTCCCTATTTCATAGCTGAATCAAAAACATTCAAGATTTCAAGTTTTTAGGATTTATCTTACAAAAGCAAGTAGATTGATTCACTTTCTGAATTCTGAACAAACATGTGGTGGATCAGAACATCGTCACAAGAGCATAATAGGTTAGGATTTAAAACATATTATTACAAAAAGAAATCAAAATGAACAAAACCTTAACAGAGAAACACCTATGAAATAAAGATCCTTTGAATCGAATTTAAGCCCTCTCACCTCTTATTCTGCAAGCAAGTTGAATATCCTTGGGCATAATAGTACTAGTAACTCTCTTGGTGTCAATGGCACAGAAGTTAGTAACTTTAAAAGCCTTGAGAATGACAAACTCTTGAATAGATGATAAGAAGACAGTCGAGATAATCTTGTTGATTGCCATTTCCCAAGATACAATTGTACTATCAAACCTGTGCAGATTATGACAATACCAAACAATATTAATCACAATAAGGATGGCAGCCAAAAATCATATATATCTACATTGAGAGGACCAAACTGAGCCAATTCCACAAGCATCCAATTCCAAAAACACCTTATGAGGTTTAAACCAGTGACCACTTGAAGACTCCAGCACAGGCTCAATAACTCAGCAGTCAAAACATCAAATATTCTACGGTGTGTCACTTAGTTGCTGCATAAGTCACTTCTGCCATGAGGTTTCATATAACCAGACCCCAAACCATGTCAGCATCTTAGCAAATTCAGCACCTACATTCACCTTCAGCCATCCCAGAGGAGGAGGCTCCCACATAACAATGTTCTAAAGGCTGGATTGGTCCGGTTCTCGGCAGGAGATGAATTAGTGTACGTGTTCCAAATCTATTACCTGTCAAATTTGATTTAGTGTGGTGCTAAAACTCTAGCATTAAAATTGTTTCTAAATTAAAGCTTCCAAATGTAACTTTTCATTGAATTGAAATTGATTCTAAAAGTCATTGTAATATAGTTATAATTTCTACTATCTCTATAGTTACATACTCAAAAGTAATTTTGACTGAAACAAATGAATTGATAGAAATCACTTTCCTTATAAGTTTTTCAAACATAAATCATGTCATGTTTAACTCACATTTCACCTAAAGCGATTTTACAAATTTACAAAATGCACTCTCTATAGACTTTTGGTACACCATTAAAAGCAATTTTGAAGTGATTTGGTTGGGAACTTTGTATGTTTAGTTCTACTTATAGAGGGACCAAAATTAATTCTAGACCTGTAAAAATGATTCTGACACGTTTGGTTTCTTCCTAACATAATTGATTTTGTCTTCAGAACTGATTCATTCTTATCACCTCAACCAAACATATACTTATTAAAATCAGTAGATTTAATAGTGACAACTTTTAATCAAATTTAAACAATTTCAAACTGTTAATTTCTTTAAGATTGAAGAATAATCTAATATCCTACTCTCATCAAATCAAAAATTCTCACAAAGTAAATTAGGTACAAAAAACTAAATGCAATCAACTCATAATTCCTAAACATTCAAGATTTATCTTTCAAAACCAAGTAGTAGATACAAACTGAAAACACATAATAGTTCAAACATTGAAAACACAAAACATAACCCTAATTATTATAAGAACATCAAAGATAATTGTAAACCCTAGCAACAAATTCTAAGCCCTTTCGCCACGAATTCTTCTTGCAAGTTGAATATCCTTAGGCATTATAGTAACTCTCTTAGCATGAATAGCACAAAGATTTGTATCTTCAAACAAACCAACGAGATACGCTTCAGCAGCTTCTTGAAGAGCAGAAACAGCACTGCTTTGAAATCTGAGATCGGTTTTGAAATCCTGAGCGATTTCACGAACAAGACGTTGGAATGGAAGTTTCCTTATGAGAAGCTCAGTGCTCTTCTGGTATTTGCGGATTTCACGAAGCGCGACGGTTCCGGGACGGAAACGGTGTGGCTTCTTCACTCCTCCGGTTGCCGGAGCTGATTTCCGTGCGGCTTTGGTGGCGAGCTGTTTCCGAGGAGCTTTTCCGCCGGTGGATTTGCGTGCTGTTTGTTTGGTACGTGCCATTTTGATTGGAAAGAAAATGGAGAGAAAGAAATTGAAGAGAATGAAATTAATTGAGATGTGATTGCGATGATGGTGGAAGAAGTGTTTTGGGTGTTTTATAGGGTGGAGAAAGATTGAAGAAAAAAATGCGGGAATTGTGAAAATTTGGAGAAGATGAAAGTGGAGATTGTGACCGTTGATGGGAATAGTTATCAACGGTTGTGCGTCTTTGCAGGAAGGGTGATAGGATCGTGATCCGTGGCATGTGAAACCAACCAATAGAATTATTTCTTTTGTTTTTTTTTATTGTTTAGTTAACAAAAGCACTATTTATTGCTTCCTTTTTAAAATAAAAAAATAGTTTCTCTAAAAATTTTAAAAAAATACTCTATTTAAATTTTTTTAAATAAAAATTCAAACGTGTTTTTTCTTCCTTTTTTACATTTTAGCATTTGGACAGCAATCAAATCATTTTTAGACAAAAGTGTATGTTTTATACATTCATATTGTATAATTCGGAGGCATTAAAAAAACCAAAAAACTAAAAAACAAAAACAAAAATATAAATGATTGAACCAATGACATCATAAAAAGGTTTATCAAAATATTCCTCCATATATAAAATGTATTGAGTTTCCTAGTTCTATACATCTTTAATCGGATAACACTTGGGTGACATTGTGGTTGGTGATATTGGCCGACCACAATGTCACAAGTATACAAAAAGATAAAAGAAATCTTGTGAAAGAGCGAAGAAAGTCACTTGAGACATTGTGGTTGACCAATGTCATCGACCATAATGTCACTCAAGTGATATCAATCTTCAACCTTATCCTCCTCAAAATATTCTTGTATATAAAATGTACTCCATCCGTCCCATAATATATGATACAGTTGACCATATTACGTATACTAATGCATAATTTTGAGCTTGAATAATATATTAGAAAAAATTATGAAAATTTGATATTTTGAAAATACTCATCGAAACGAATCTAACAACATCTTACATGATATTACTTATCTTTGTTATTAGTAGAAAAATGTGGTCAAAATAAGTTAGGTCGAAATTACACATTTTCAAATGGATCATCAACTATTGCATATTCAACCTTATCTTCAACACATCCTTGACACTCTCAAGACTGTGATATTCAACTTTCTCAACATATTCAACCTTCTTATTGTTTCGAGGTTTCACATCATCTTCAACTATTGCATCACCCTGTCCATGCTTAAGTTCATTAAACTAACATATTCAAGGAAAATATTTAAACTTGTAGTTCAATGTTTCTGATTGACGGTAATTCTCTCACACTGCACTCATAGGGGGTATTGGATCGTCTTTCTTCAGATATATATGTAATAAAGGTTATGATCGTTACACGCATGCAATGACAATTAAACTACAAGACACATGAGTCAGTAATTTTCTTTTGATGCACCACGTTGATGTTGTTTATAGGAAAGCAAACTAACAAAATTGTTCTTTCATATGTACTTTCATATTGCAATCAATGACGTTAAATTGGGTATATGTTGCTAATCATGTGTTAGAAAAATCAAACAATTTGAATTATGATCTTTAACATTGAATGATGAGAAAATTGTTCTTCTATCTTCAAAAATTACTCTTTAACACCTGAAGAAAATATCAAAATACTTTTAACGGTTGTTAATTATCGTTGAAGGCGAACAACAGTTAACTGTTGTTGTGCTCTGTTATGCAGACAACAACATTTATTATCTCAATCTGGACAATGATTCGTCTAACGACATATAACTCATAAACACAATTGCATAAGTAGTACAACAAATTCAACAATACTCGCTCATAAGTAGCATTATATAATAATTCATAATTAATAACATTACACAAATTCGACATTACATTTACAATATAGAAACAATTCAAATTCAATAAAAGTTGACATTACGAATTTTTAAAATATTCACAACAATACATGAAGAAAAAAAACATAAAAGTCCATAAAATGACATTAAATCTCTAGTGGCAGTTTGGACACTTATAGTTAGAACGAACACAAAGATAAAACTTCTTATTTTCAACCATCGAGGAAAACATGGATGCTACATCATCATCATTCCGAAGAATCTTAGAATGATAAATAGTTTACAAAGGTCTTCATCTATATACGCCCCTAGATCTACGCATGGAACATATACAAACACAAGAGAGGCGATTTTATTTTCACCAAGATAGTCAAAGTATTTGTTTAGTTGCGTCTTCAACTCATCCAAATTGTTGGTACGGGTTGAAAAAACCTTAATCTTCCTCTTGAAAGATTCATATTGGACGCTGATGTAAGATTTTTACATGTCATAAACTATTTACACGTAAGTATAATAGGATCGTATCCACAGGGAGTTGCGTATTTCATAAGTGTTTTCACAATATTCATCACGTTAAGTGTTTGGGTATAAATTATTTCTTTGTGTAAAACTATTGTTCTATTCGACATAACAGTAAAACGAGAAGAGATAGGGCTATTTCGCTTGGTGTCAGAGACATCAACCAAGCGTAACAGCTGCAATCTCTCGACCAAGTAACGGATTCTAGCTTATTAAACGATATTATCACAATCACTCGACAATATCATTCGTGTCCAAATGATATCGTTATTTCTA
>Ga0228710_1000727_pt1 | contig 44902 bp, 34 predicted proteins | sample MedpolnodulmetaG_FD_177995 | JGI IMG/M metagenome (GOLD analysis project Ga0228710, IMG submission 177995) | Root nodule microbial communities from Medicago polymorpha collected in Santa Monica, California, United States - pink nodules | ecosystem: Host-associated > Plants > Roots > Nodule... | reverse complement strand
CCCACCTCCCGCGTATTAAGCTTTCGGTTATAGCAACTTGATATTTTTTCAATGAATTATGTTCAACACTGCTGTGGTTAGTTTGTATTTAAGCTTTTGTTGTTAATAAATAAAACATTCTACTTTCCCCATTGAATTAAGAGCCTTATTTTGGTTGTAGTACAATTGTGAATGTATGGTATTCATCCATAAGTCTATAGTATTTCTTTTAGTTGTTTTTTCATTTTTTTTATATTTTTATTCACTTTCATATCACTAACATCGACACACAAAATTACGTACCAAAAAATTCTTGTACGCCACGAATTGTTATTTGATTATTGGAACCTGGTAAATACTTATCACTTTTCATAATCATAAGAAAAAATATATAGAATCCAAATAAATAAAAGTATACCAAAACAAATTAAAAATCCACCGGTTGATATGACTGATGAGTAAAACCGTAAGTGCACGGTTCTATCGAAGTAGTAAAAAGAGAGTATCGTTTCAACATGGAGTTGGTAAATTTGATTAGCTTTAATTGATGATTAGAAAGAGATTTTAGTTGAAAAAATTTGATTTTTAACGGTAGAAAATAATAATAAAAAGTGTCTTGGGATTATTGGTTCATCTCAATGACAAACCCTTCACAAACAAACCCTAAACCTAAACTTTATATTGGACCTACTTTTTAAAGACAAGTTTCTCTTAAGCGTATCAAAGTTTCTCTTGAAATCATTGAGTGTGTTCCTCTAGCAACCACGCATATTCTCATGATTGATTGCTATTAGAATCCTTGAAGAACGAAACTATATTTGTCTCAAGGTTTGCTAGACTATTCTCATGTTTCGCAATCCTTGTCTAATTTCACTTGTTCCAATATCAAAACTCCGCTGTCGCTTTATGAATTGATATTTGTGATGATGAATTAACAATTACTAACCCTTCGTTGTCGCTTTATGTGTTTGATAATTGTTAATTCATTATATAAATGGTGAAATTAGATTAGAAAGTAGATTTATATAAAATTAGGGTTCAAGGTTTGGTTTGATTAGGATTAGGTCATTAGACTCATCCAACAATCTCAAGACAGGAAGAGTCTACTCACTCATGTTCATCGTAGACATAGAAGAGAAAAAGAAGAACATAAATAAAATAACAAGAAAGTAAAAGAAGAACTTTTATTAAGAAAGACAATTGTCACTATTGAATTCCAAGAACAAAAGATGAAATGTTGTGATAGCTAACTACTCTATTTATAGTTTACAATGACTTCAGCCCTAAGAAATACATCACTAGAATGTTTCACAAAAAACCACAGACTTTTAGGTCAGAAATAAACAAATAGGTAACTTGTCCATGAAGCAGAAGCAGCAAAAGAAGATCATGGGGGTTGGCACGGCCGTGTTGCTGGTGGCACGGGCCGTGCGAAGCTTCTGACTTGGAGAAATATATTTTTATCTTCAAATCTTCGTATTTTCAGCTCGAATCAGCTCCAAATCCTCTTTCTTTTGCTCCAAGACTAAATCTTTCAATTATTTGTTCCTGAAATCAAATAACTTGCCATTGAAGTAAAATAGTTTTAAAAAGGAAATAATATTAAATAAAACGAAATCAAATATAAATAAAAGGGACTCAAATATTATATTAAAAACACTAATTATTAACTCATCATTGACTAACACAACTTTGACTTAATTAAGCAAACCTACATACAACAAGTGTACACATTGTAACAGCTATATAAACGGTTACTTGAGTATCATCTTCATGGAGATTATGTTCTGAAGAATTACACAATTTTGATCGAAAGATGACTAAAAGTAATAGAATTTCTAATCTATATGCAGCTTTATGCAATGTATTACTGTGAAAAATATAATGTGCAATTGATGTAATGAATGAACACACAGCAAACATATCTGAAATCACAAGATCCACTACCAGAATCTCTCGATTTTCCTGTGGAATTACCTGCGGATTTTGGTGAAGTGCGGAAAATGATCCGCATGAATAAATGAGGATTTTGTTGCCCTTAGTCAGACGAGCTTTCCTGCGGATTCAGATGCCGCAGGAACATCCGCAGGTATCTATTAATTTTGCTGAGGATATTCCTGCGGAATTATTATCCAATATTATTTCTTCCTCTCTTTATGAAATTCCGAAGGTATTAATGCGGATTTTCCTGCGATATTTGATATATTAGTTCCTGTGGATTTTCCTGCGGTTTGTTTATTTTGTTGAAATTTGTAAGATTTTGAATTTCTTAATTTTAGATATTGAATATAGATGATATATGATATTTTAGATTTTGTAGGCAATTTCTTCCTATTTCATGATTTTTGTTACTAAACGAGTCAAAAGATCCTCGTAACATGTCTCAACTAGCATGTTATTCAAATAAATGTTACAACTTACAAGATCAATTGTCTTTGTTTGTAGAATCGTTTTCGCCAGGTAATTGATCTTTTACATTCTTTCGTCTCAAGAACGATAAGTTTTCCATGCAAAAGCTATACAAAAGAAGCTGTCCATATTTCAAACCTTATTTTGCCGGGTGATACTTTTTTTTTTGGCAATACCTTCTAAAATTAGCACACTGTATTACACCATGAGCTCAAATCATTGAAGAAGAGTGAAACAAATGCTTGTAGTACAAGTAACTAAGAGTAGTACAATTAGGAAGTAGTAGTACAGTTTCATCTTGTATATATATGATTGTACACACTTCATTAAGCATCATGTTGATGGGTCTATGGAGAGATATAAGGCTAGATTGGTGGCAAAAGGGTATACTCAAATTGAGGGACTTGACTACTTTGACACATACTCTCCAGTTGCTAAGCTCACTACTATCAGGGTGGTTATTGCTTTAGCCACTATGAACAACTGGCACCTTCACCAACTTGATGTCAACAATGCATTTCTGCATGGTGACCTTCAAGAAGATGTATATATGATCATTCCACCAGGTGTTCCTCAATCTCATCCCAATCAAGTTTGTAAACTACATAAATCTCTATATGGACTCAAACAGGCAAGCAGAAAATGGTATGAGAAACTGACATCCATTCTTCTGCAACAACATTATGTTCAAGCTGCTTCTGATCATTCTTTGTTCACTAAGAAAACTGATCATAGTTTCACTACTATCTTAGTATATGTGGATGATGTCATTCTTGCTTGCAACTCCCTCACTGAATTCACCACTATTAAGAATATACTTCATGATTAGTTCAAAATAAAGGATTTAGGTCAGCTCAAATACTTTTTGGGACTTGAAGTTGCTCACTCCTCCAAAGGTGTCTCTCTTTGTCAGAGAAAATATTGTCTTGACTTGTTGGATTATTCAAGTCTTTTAGGTGCCAAACCTGTTACCACACCATCAGATCCCACTATCAAATTATACCATGATTCAAGTCCTCCTTTCAATGATATTCCTTCATATAGAAGACTTGTAGGAAGACTACTTTACTTGAACACAACAAGACCTGACATAACTTACATTACACAGCAACTCAGTCAATTTCTATCTAACCCTTCTCAAATTCACTATAATGTTGGTATGAGAGTACTCAGATATCTTAAGGGATGTCCAGGTTCTGGTATCTTCTTTCCCAGAGACTCAAATCCTCATATCCAAGGCTTTTCAGATGCAGACTGGGTAGGATGTAAGGACACTAGAAGATCCATCTCAGGACAATGCTTTTTCATAGAAAAATCATTGATTTCTTGGAGAACAAAGAAATAAATTACTGTTTCTAGATCATCTTCAGAAGCAGAATATAGGGCACTTGCATCTGCTTCATGTGAAATGCAATGGCTGTTGTATTTGATGAAAGATCTACAAGTTGAATGTAGTAAAACACCAGTGATCTATTGTGACAATTTAAGTGCTATTCACATAGCTGATAACCCTGTGTTCCATGAAAGAACCAAACATTTGGAGATAGATTGTCACATTGTTAGAGAGAAGGTGCAAGCAGGTATCTTGAAGCTTTTGCCAGTTTCTTCATGGGAACAAGTAGCAGACTTCTTCACCAAATCTTTGCTTCCTCAACCCTTCAATAGTTTGTTGTCCAAGTTGGCAATGGTCAATATATACCAATCTCCAACTTGTGGGGGACTATTACACCATGAGCTCAAATCATTGAAGAAGAGTGAAACACATGCTTGTAGTACAAGTAACTAAGAGTAGTACAATTAGGAAGTAGTAGTACAGTTTCATCTTGTATATATATGATTGTACACACTTCATTATCAAGTAATGAGAATCAGTTTCTACATTCTATAGTTTCATAATACACTGATTTTATTTTTTTTACCAAAAGCACACTGTGATTTGTTCTTTTCTCATACATACATCTATTTATTTTGTGATTTTTCTTGCAGATGATGTACACTCTGTCAATCTTGTGTTTGCATTCTTCTATTTTGATGCTACTTCTACATGACATACACTTTTACTTAGCCCACAACGAACATGTGCAATCTCAAAAATCAGTTGGATTTTTCCTTGCAATTGTTTTTTATCTCACTTCTGAGAAAATTTGAGGATAATCGAGAAAGAAAGAAAACTGGTCATTGATCGGTTCGAACATAGAGGCTTTGTACATTTGGCCAATATCATATAAAATCTCTAAAATTTCTTATTATATAAAGGATAAATCAAGTTAAACACATAATTAGTCTGCATAGTTGCGCACAGAATACCGAAAACATATCAACCTATATAAGAGTTACAAACTCATAAATATTAAGATTTTAAGATATATAATAATACTAACAAGGCAAGATCTGGCGTTTTGATGGTCTCTTTAATCCAAGAATAACAAGGACCAATCCCAAATAATCATAATTGTAAGAAACCTCAAGTAGTTGAAACTTATTTGCTGTCCATGGTGGATATCTATACCAAAAATCAGTTAAGAAACTTCTTCTAACAATTGCTTTTTGGTGACTGAATGTGTCAAAAGAGAATTTCCCATGGTACATGCCAAATCCACTTCCACCTACTCCTCCAAATGGTAGACTATCTGCTGCATACTGCAAACAACAAATTTTGCACATTAAGTTATGTATTTGAACATTTATAAATTGGTATGTGAAAAATTGAAGTGTGTAGAGTAATACTTGTAGAATTGCATCATTGAAAGTTACACTGCCAGATGATGTTTCAGATATCATTCTGTTCTGCAGTGTTTTGTTTTTTGAGAAAACATAAAGGGCAAGAGGTTTAGGTCTAGAGCTTATGAATTCAATACTGTCCTCAATCTTATCCACCTGCAAAATAAAATAAAGGGGTAAGACTTAGTGGTAAGAGTTTGATTTTGTAACGTCAGAATCCATACGAGACATTTATAAAATAGTCATTAGTGTCGCCATTATTAATAATAATAATAAATTTCTCGTTTCCCAAGTTTTTTTAAAAACCATGTGGTAAGTCTATAGGCTATTTTATGCAATGAAACTTACAGTAATAATTGGAAGTAATGGGCCAAAAACTTCATCTAACATTATTGCTGCATTAAGTGGGGGATCCACCAAGATTGTTGGCTCAATAAATCTGCACATATTTGAGCACATGTTGTTTTTTTGTTTTTTTTAGTAATAGGAATTTAGGAATATTAGTTTGTGAAAGGTAGGGTGTTATTTACAAGTTTTCTTCATCGATTGAGCCACCATAAACCACAGATTCTTGAACCTTTTGATCATCAAGAAGTTTCTTTAATCTAGTTAAGTGTTGTTTATTAACTATCCTTGCTATAGTGTTGGAATGTTGTGGGCTGTCTCCAAACATTTTCTTGATCCACACCTTCATCAATTCCACCTTATAAAAATAAAATAAAACAAGAGTAAGCTTAATGAATTAAATATAATATCAAAAACTTACATAATAGTGAACTTGAATACTTGAATTTACGAGATGTACCAATTTTGAACAGCAACTCTTTTCCACAATGACATAGTCAATTGCTATGCATGCTTGACCAGCACAAGTTCCATATTTTCCCACAAGAATCCGCTTCACAGCCACCTTATAATTACCAGAAAGTGTTACATTGCTAATTAGAATCAACCATAACTTAATAAAATCTAAATTGTTGGTTTCATCTTTCATTTTAGTTACACTAGGTTACACAATGATTAATAACATAGTTAGGCCAATTATGCATACATCTCCAACAAGTTTGCTATTGTTGTTTTCTTTTATCCGATGAATTAAGGTAATAGATGTTAACAATATAGAGAATCAAATAAGGAGAGAATAACACAACAAAAGTGATGGCCAGGGTTTCATCAGATTACAACGGCATGACATGATAAAAGTTACAAACAAATATATAGTAAAACCCGATGGACTAGACAACTAACTTAGAAGCCTAAAAAGGCACAACAATAGAGCTTTATTTAAATATTACGATTTGGTTTACAAGTTTACTCTTGAAGTGTATGCTCTTGCACTTTCTGCCACGCTCGAGCGTGTTATCAAGGATCGGGACGCTACTATAGTGAAAAATGAAAATGAATCAACTCACCTCTAAATCCCAAGAAGATGTAAGTGAGTCCACAACTGCAGGGCATTTTCCACCCAACTCCAGTGTTACAGGGGTCAGGTGCTTCGCAGCTGCTGACATCACAATGCTCCCCACTCGTGCACTACCTGATATTAGTTTTTACAATAAAAAAATCATCAAATATTGTGACAAGAGACTCATAACAAGGTTTTAAATAAAGGTCCGCGACCATAATTTGCAATTGAGGCCACATTAAAATGAGAATGCCACCGTTATCGTGGCTACAATTTAAAACCTGCTCAAAACCTAAAAGTCGTGATGAAAAATATTTTGGTAATGTTGACCTGTAAAGAAGATTTTGTCCCATTTTTGCTGTAATAATTGGTCGGATTCCTGTGGTCCCCCTTGGATAACCTTAATGGCTTTATTGTCCAAGTAAGTGGCAATGCCAGAAGCAAGTAGAGAGGAACATGCAGGAGACAACTCTGAAGGTTTTAACACTGCTGCGTTTCCAGCAGCTATAGCTCCTATCAGTGGCTCCAAAGACAATCCTGTGTTTTTTTATTGGTTACATAACTAGCCCAAACTTATGAACACTCAAACAAAATAACGAAGAAAATTAGAGGCGGAAAAAATAAATTCGGTCAGTGAATTTAGCATCTCTAACACTTATCGACGGAATTGGAAACAAATTTGCAATTTTCGTCTCTAAAATTTTGTCATTGTTCCAACTTTTTCTAGTAATTAAATGAATGTGATTATGGTTTAAAGCAATAACAATAAGTCTATTGTAGTATTTAAATAACTCACCAAAGGGTAAATTCCAAGATGAAATAATGAGGACGAGACCTAGTGGCTCATGAACAATTTCTGCACTTGAAAGCAATGCTATTGCAGGTAGTGGAGCCTATATCCAAGTAAATTATTTCATTATTAGTGGCTTCACATGTACATATTTTCTTAACATTAGTTTTACATGATAAAAATTATTATGACAATTTGTAGGAACAGAACATAGATCATACCTTCTTGCTTGACATCCAATCTTTCAGACACTTTAATGCAAGATTTAAGGTCTTCACTAACGTTCCTATCTGTGAATGGATTTAGTAATTAGAAAGTATATAATGATAACAATACATTTGTAACTTTAATTTGTTCGTCCTTGTGCAGCGGAGTTGTTTTGCTTTTCCGCCTTATAACAGTGTTTTTTCGATTCAGATTGTTAGATGACTTCGATCTAATGTAGATTCAGTCAATGATTTTGTTGTCGTCAACGTTACAAATTTGGAGCCGTGATTATTCTGGATATATGAATATAATCATATCTGTAGACTTATATCCCTTGTTGCTTTATGTTATAACATGAACGTTGTGAGTTTGTTCGCAGATTTATCGTTATTGGTTTTAGCAAATTTGTTTTATATTCATATATTCTATCTTCTTTGGTCAAGTAGTCTATTGGCTATAAATTTACCTCTAACGTGAATAAGTGGAGAATTTGGATTCAAACCCCAACTCCTAGAGATATACGCTATCAAATGAATATTGTTTATTTTTTGTGGAAAAATGTTTATTATGCTTTTACATTTTTTGTAGGATCGGGAGTTAATCTTATTCAACTAGCCAACATTTATTACTAAATTTTACTTCTTCAAATAAATAAATATATATTTCTTTTTATATCTTAATAAACTATGAATTGTTTAACTTTCCTTAAAAAAATATTTAACTTTTCCTCTAAATTCCGTTTATTTTTAGGAGATATACTCTTTTTTGTAAAAAGATGTCACTAATAAACTATATATTTTTTCTTTTGTCGAAAAAAAAAATTATATCTTTTTTCTACTAAAATCGTTTTGTTTGGTTGTATGGTTTGTAGCATATATCTTAATAAACTATGATTGTTTAAATTTCCTTACAAAAATATTTAACTTTTCCACTAAATACCGTTTATTTTTAGGAGATACTCGTTTGTAAAATGATGTCACTAATAAACTATATCTTTTTTTCTACTAAAATCGTTTTGTTTGCTTGTATGGTTTGTAGCATATATCTTAATAAACTATGAATTGTTTAAATTTCCTTAAAAAATATTTAACTTTTCCACTAAATACCGTTTATTTTTAGAAGATATACTCTTTTTTGTAAAAAGATGTCATTAATAAGCTATATCTTTTTTCTACTAAAATTGTTTTATTTGGTTGTATGGTTTATAATATGAGGAATAATATTTGTACAACTATTTCTCAACAACTTTCGTAACAATTTTTTTTTCACTCTTTTTATTGGACAAAGATAATAGAAATATGAGAGAGAGAGAGAGAGAGAGAGAGAGAGAGAGTTTGTCCCAAAAGTTGTCAAAAAAATGGTTATACAAACATCAAATTTTATTTAGGGAGATGAGGTGGATAGTGTGATATTGGTGGATCACATAAATTTTATTTCGTAAATTTTAATTTAATATTACTTAGTTTATATAAAAACAATAGAAAAATTAGTGTTTCCTAGATAAAATTTAAACATCACAAATGGTAAAAGACTGCAGATATACTTGACAAATCTTGAAGTGCAAATATACCTGACAAATATTGAAACGCGGATTTGAACACCACACTTCTCAGTCATTTAGTGTGTGTAGATTTTGTCGTTAGACTCTTTACAAAATAAATGGAAAAAAAAAACTTATTTTAAAGTACTTATTTAAATAGACTAATAGATCATTTATTAATCTTTAATACCAAAAATAAAAAACTTTAAAAAATGAATAAGTTAGGGATAAACAAAGGCCAAGGCTTTAAACATTTTTAGTGATGCGGGATAAACAAAGTTATGCGAGCAAGGGTTTAATATTAATAAGTTAGGGATAAACATTTTTAATGATCTATCTCTAAAAAATTACTCCATTCGTTTCAAAATACATGTCGCAATTTTGCGATGTATAATATTCACATGACTTACTTTGATCATATTTTTTAATTAATATATAAACACAAATATTAGCATGTAAGAGGTTGTTTGATTTTGTCTCGATAAATATATTCAAAATATTAAATTTTTATAATTTTTTACTTTAGATAATTAAGGATATTAACAGTCAAAACTGTACAATGACATGTGTGAAATGGTTGATTATGATGTGTATTTTGAAATGAATGAAGTAATAAGTTATGGATAAACAAAGGCTGAGGGTTTGTCAAGCAAAGTTATGCGGGCCCTAGCATATTCTCGTGTAAATGCTAGATGAGAAAGTCTCATGTAATCTATGTTATTTCAATGCTTCAAAATGTTCAAAATTTTAATGAAGACCGACAAGTTCAATTTATAAGTCATTTGTTATGTCCTTAAATTAAGACACAGACTTGATTGGTGTCGCTTTAACAAAAATAATGGAAAACAGATATAAGTTGAATTTTGAATCACTAATATTTATTTTTTTTCTTAACTTTTTCATGGACAAATAAATGAGCTTTTACTTGTACGTGGTTATATTGTTTGAGTTTTAAACCATTTTCAAGCATTGATCCATATAGATTATATGGAACACTACTGACTCACCTTAAATAGTGTTTTATTCTCTATAGATAAAGGTGCACAACTTTTTATTAATGGTTACTTTATGGATATTTTTTTTTATATAGAAGGATATCCATATTGTTATATATCTTATTTCCTAACTAACTAGATCGTTTTGTCCTCATGAACCATATATGTGTGTACGGATCATTTGGTTGAAAACCTTAAAAAAAAAAAGAGAAATGATATTTGTACAACTACTTTATTAAAAAATTTTGACAACTTTCTCTCTCATACTCACATTATATTTTTATTCTCTCTCTTCCTTTTTCTCTCTCCATTGTTTTGGACCAATGAAAATAGAGAAAATGAAAGTTATCATCAAAGTTGTCTCAAATGGTTGTACATATATCACTACTCCAAAAAAAAATGCATTCCTAGGATTGGAAAATATGTCTACATATCTTGAAGAAATTATATTATATGTAGAAAGTTTAGAAATACCTCGTCTCTAAAAGCTTCAAGACGGTGTTTCCCTAAATCTTGCATGAGGGCCATGAAGATATCATTCTCTCTTTCCACTAGGAAACGACGCAAACCTTTTAGTTGTGATTCTCTCCAAGATGCTTCCTTTGTTTTTCCAATCCTAAAATATTCTCTCATATTCTTTAGATGATCCATCTCCAAACTTCTCATGATTTTGATAGCACTTTGGAGTTAATATTTTGGTTATAGACACGACTACACCTTGCAATTATATTTATATCTCTCTCAGCTAACTACCTAAGAGATTGGTTTGGCTTTCATAAAAGAGAAAGGGTCCTTTTCTATTTTGTCGTATTACATATGATATGATATTTAACCATCTAGCAACAAGTTGCATTGTATTAATTTATCTCTCACATCTTCTCATATTGATACGTACAACCAACATTAAATTCCAAACAAGAACCACCTTCTATTCAATTCAGATCTGTGTTTGTGTTTGGTTGGAAATTTTGCACTTTATGACCGTAGATAATTGATTTTGTGTCGTACTATCTAGCTAGAATTTTTATTTTTTTTAGGGTGGGATTCGTTGAATTCTTTATGTTTACAAGAGTAGTCAATTTTACTATTCAAATAAATTATTTATTTAAAGACTAATGTTGAGTGTTATGAGAAATATATAGTATCTGCAGTAAAATGATAATTACCTTTTTATCCATTAATTACTTTTGTATTTACCACTTCACTCATAAATGATTAGCTTATTATGGGGATTGGGTAACTTGACTGTTCTAGTTACAAGTTAAAGAAGTTAATGAGTGATCATATAGTTGAAGTCACGTCTAAATAAATAAAAAATGGTTAGTTTTATTATGTTGCCGACAAATTCCCTTACTCAACTTTAGCAATTACAATCTTTTTAAACTCAATTCGTTTAATATCAATCTTTTAAAAACCAATTCTACCAAAATCTAACTCAAACAAATTTATGCAAGCAAATGTGAATGGAAGAACCATCTATCATCTATATTATATTATTCAAGTCAAATTTACATAACATAGTTTGAGTTCAAAGATTATATTGTCTCACAAATAATTATAGTTACAATTTTATTTTATTTTTTAGAATGAAGTTAACTTTCTTCCTTATTCATGTTCTACCATTTTTCAATACCAGCTTCAAGAAATATGAATTATCAAAAAAGCTTTCAACAAATATGAGCAAGATATTGCGTTCAATGTGTGAGTTTTTTCCCCAAAGGAAGTAAATAAGGAAACCTAGCTTTCAACCAATTTGAGACGTTCTTTCAAAAAAAAAAACATATTTGAGACGTTTATTGCACATAAAACATATTATAGTATTTTTTTTTAAAATATAGTATTTGAAAATGTATTGTATTTAAAGTGATAAATAGTATTGTGTGTTTATTATTTTATAGCATTTAGAGAGATAGTTAGTCGTTTAGGAACGTGTCACCCGCAATCCACATTGGACCAGACTCAGGTAATATAATTAGAGTTGATATTTAAACCAGGCTTCGATTGGTCCAACTGAATAAAGCTCGAGGCCCTTTAGGGCCAACCCATTAAGGATTGGATAGTCTGTTTTTGCAGCTCTAATTCGATTCAGAAATTAAGACTCTAGATGTAGTAGTAGTGTAGTAGTAATGGAAAGGAAAACGTCTATTTTTCTTCCCATAATCCCATGATAAAGGGACCAAAATATACTATTGATCCCCGTGAAATGGATGGTGTCCCATAATTCTCCATAGTTAATTGTAGTCAACATCTCCGTCTCGTGCAACAACGATTTGTCAGTCAAGTATCAATAGTCACTACTAAAAAAACAAAAATTAGTGAGGGATATTTAGTGAGGGAAAACGTGAAATCCCTCTCTAATTCCGTCACTAAATTTTGCGACCAAGGAATTTGTGAGGAATTTCATTTTTTCCGTCACTAATTTCCCTCGCTAATTTTGCTTTTTTTTAGTAGTGAGTACGGGTGAAATTGATGGTGCCACAACCAACTACAGTAAAACTTATGTCTGGTAAATGTTGCAGTGGAAGGTACTACATATGGCTGAGAAACTAGTAATCTCATTAAATTTTTCAACAGCTTTTGAAGGATGTTTGATGTTAAAAAGTACGAGTTGACTTAAAAAGCAATTTGAAACGTGAAAATTAAAAAGCACTTGTTTGCAATTAACCACTTGTTTGCAATTAACCTCATTTTTTTCACAGTTGAATTCCTAGGTTTCTTCTCCTCTAATCTTAGACTAAGGTTTTGAGTCATCCCTTGGAATCTTGTACTATTGTTTGGTTTTATTTTCCCTGATAGGTCCCGGCCTTTCAGTTTCTTCACCTTTAAATATAGAAGGGCCTACAAGAAAGTGGTTGGAGTTTTCGGCTTCTAAGGAAAAAATACCAATTTTAATGGTAGAATACTCCTGATTCTTAACATATGTTTTGAGATCCAAAAAATGATCCATAAAGATTAGGATAAGGAAGAATGAATGGAGAAAGGGATGATAGAAGTGAAGACCATAACCAAGTGGTTCATATTATTTATTGTAGAGAAGTCATCCAATCATTAAGCAGAACAATCGCTTAACCATTTGAGAAAATCAAAATAATTAGATGTGTAATTGAACTGGAAATAATTGAATATGATTTGACCATTTGCAAGTCGAGGTAGGGTTTCTAATAGTTAGTTATCATTATATGTCACAATGATAAATGCGCTCGACAATTTCAGTTTATGTCGCATCATTTCATCACCCAGAGTTAATCGACAATGCAACACAAGACGACATTTGTTTGCACCTAAACATAATCATCATGTTAGTCAAAATTGGCATAAAGGTGATTTAAGGTTAGGTAAATTTCCCTCGATCAACAGTAGGTTAAGAGAGCGTTGGTACAATCAAACATGGGTCATATGAATATTTTTCGAGTCTAGTGAAGTATATGAGTATCATCAAGACATCATACTTAGTTGGACAATGAGCATTTAACTTGTGTTTTATATTTATTACACCACTATTCGTATGAAGTGATGAGCACGCAGACACGTTCTATAGAATATTGCACACATGTAGACTTTGTCAATGGATCACACCACAAAGTGGAAGACTGTAAGTCAAACATGGGGCGTCACATGAACCCTCAACGAGGGAAAACTCACTAGTTTAATAGTCGAGCAAGGTTAGTCTCAATAGGCCATATCATTTTGGTCATTAGTTGCAGTGTTTGTCCATAAATATTGAACTTATACATTTTGTTAAACACACACAATCAATAAAACGAGTTATTTATGCATTTTTGTCTCTTTATCTTTCTGCCTTTATATTTACTTTATACATTTGTTAGTATAGTAACTCAACGTCCCTAAAATACTATATTTAACACTCTTTGGGGTAGTTAAGAAAACTATAGCTAACAATCAGAGTTTTTTCTCAACGTGATTGTTTGAAGAAAAAAAGTAATAAATGTTGAGAGCTTTGACGGATACCTTAGCTAACCTCGTTAGCAAGATAAATGTTGAAAAAAACGTGATTTTTGGATAATTTTTCTTGTTGATTTATTAACACATATACTCTTACCCCCGTTAGCAAGATCAAAACATTTTTAATACCCACTTATATAATTAAAAATATTTAATAAAAAATATTACATAATTATTTATTTTTTTCATACACTGATTGGGAGACTTACGTTATAACTATTAGTGGAAATATGGGCATGCTCAATAGTATTTTAATCTCTTAAAAAAAATCTATACTATCGCATTTTGCTTCCTTCAAAAAAATTTTTTATCGCATTTTGCTAATGTATATATTTTTTTTTAAAGAAGCTCATGTATACATTTTAAGAAAATACAACAAGTTTTGTCAAAAAAAAAAGTAAATACAACAAGCAAATAATTATGATAAATAAGATCAAAATAAACTCATATTCCACTAAAAAAAAGCCTTTTTTTTATATGGTGCATATTGTTCTTCTTTTTAAATAAGATAATGCTCATATTTACGCTAAAGAGAAAAAAAATAACGTTCATTCATATTTATTTATTTTTCACAGAAACAAATTTAACTCATTTCATTGATAATAACAGTCTTAATACAAGATAGCATATGATCTTGAATGTGGAAACTACTATAAGATAATGACACATTTGCTAGCAGATGGGTAACATTATTTGCTTGTCTCCTTATAAAACTTATTTTAAAGTTTTTGTGGATTCTAAGTGAATCTTTGTAAATATCAAGAATAGCGCCAATCATGGAATTGATGTTGAGTCTCCTAGCTATGCCGTCAACCACTTGTTTGCAACTAAGTTTGATAGACACCTTAGATAGACGCATACTTCCAAGTCATTTTATCGCCTCTTTTAGTCCCCTAGCCTCCGCTTCGTGTGGTCGTGGTACTCCTAAGAACCAAGTTGTTTTTGTCTTTATGAAGTCGTCGAGCCTTCCTTTGCTCCACTGCTCATGGTTATGGCCAGGCCCGGCCTTGGGGGAGTGCAAGGTGCTCAACTAGGCCGAGCCTCCAAATGTCATGGGCCTCAAACAAAAAATTAAGTCTAATACCTACCCCCACTTAAATAAAAAAAATATATGTTATATCCTTTTCTTTTTTCAGTACACATTTGAGTTTTTTTCTAGACTCTAGTTCTCTTTTTTTTACATAAATCTGATCCTATCAAACCACCATAATTTGTATAATCACTTAATCATTCAATTTGAAAAGTTATTTCATTGAAAGAATCACAACAATCTTTATTTTTCTTCGCATAAACCATTCATTTTACCCTTTTTCACAACATAGGAGTGACAAATCCAAACGACACCGTTAGATAAATTTCACCTCTTTCACTTAATTTTTTTTTAATTCCTTTCATATTTAGAAGTTCTTCTGATTTTGATTTTTTTTAATGAAGTTTATCTGCACAAAAAAATTATGTTTTATTTTACTAGAGGCCTATTTTAAAAAAAGAGTCGAACCTCCTATTTTACAGGAACGGCCCTGGTTATGGCTAGTTACTCCGTTGGAGTTGCTCGCTCCTGCTTCCCTGCGGGTTGTGTGTTCACGGACTTGCTGCCATTCCAACAAAGTTTTGTGCGCCATATGCACATACATGCGAGGGTTCGTATATGTCACTTCAAAGCTTCTCATTTCTTATCTTTCATATGCACCAGAAAGTCATTACAAACATCAAACTTGTTGATGAGGTAGTTGTTTGAGTAGTCGAAAGAAGAGAGATATATAACCATCCGCTATTTCTAGATTCACTTTTTAAGTTTTAGTTGAATAACTGATTGTTTGGGGTTCAAACCTGACCATTATACGCAATGTCCCCAATATTATCACGAAAAATATGTACTTTAACCATTCTTTTTACATAAAATTCCCGTACTGATGTTTTGAGATGACAAATAATTGTTGAAGTCTTGTCAAAAAAAAAATAATTGTTGAAGTACAACGCTGAAGCCGAATTTATTTGAAGGATGAATGACAAGTACTCCCTCGAGTTTGGCCTCTGGTCTGGTTCCATCCATCGCATTCCTAACGAATAATGATTCGAAGCAATGATAAATTCTGGATAAGATCCTATAATTAATGTTTCACACTACATGTTTGGATTTTTTTTAGAAAATGTTGATGAGTGTCTCTACAACACTTTTTAAAGATCATAAGTACTAAGTATTTATATAAATATATGTAATTAATGTCTTAGAAATTAAAATATTTAAAAAAAAAAATTACTTATTTTAAAATGCTTAAAATATCTTGGTGACACTCATTAAGAAGACTTTTTTTTTTTAAGAAAGAATACGTGGGTATATTTTATTACTATGTCCTTTTCATGAGTTTAGGTGTGAAATTTACGCACATCTTAAAGGGAGAGTTTGTTTCATAGGAAAGAAAAGATTTTTGCGTCTATCATATCGATCTACTTAATTAAATATAAATAATATTATTTATTAATATTGTATTAAATTTTGTACTTTAAATTAAATTATAACGTGTTAGCCTTTTCAATAATTTAAGTTTATAAGTCTACGTTATTTTTCACAAATTTAAATGTAATATTATAATTGAAATATGATATCATATATTGTCAAATTTTTCAAAAAATCATGTTATATATCAAAATCGAGTTTAATCTCATTGATCTATTAGTTGTCTCGTATATTTAAACAAATAGTAAATTACTTATTTAAATATGTCTATATGAAATAGGTTTCTAAAATCTAAATAGACTAACAAATCAAAATAGACCTTCAAAAGTCAAACTCAAACCTAAAAAAATAAGCTTAGGCCAGACCACAAGTTAGATTTGCCTTAAAAAAATTTACAGGTCAAACTTAAACTTTACAAAGTCTAACTCGGTCTAACTTATTCTCATCATAATATCGAACCAATTGAATTACCTCGGAGCATATATTTTTTTACAAAAGAGTTACTATTGTGCTAAAAGTAGTTACTTTTTCGAACAAAATAGTAGTTACTACTTAAATACTAGCTCAAATACCTTTTTTGGTCTTTTAAGTTTAACAAAAATACTGGATTAGACCTTTCAAAATTTTAACTTTTAAATAGGTATTTTAAGTTATTAATTTAATACACTGGTGCTCTTTTAAGGATCTCTTTGAAACTTAAACACTTAAAAAACTTAAATGAGTGTACCACATTAACAACTTAAAGGATTTATTTGAGACAAAAACTCAAAGGACTATTCCGATATTTTCGTCAAAAGATCAAAAAGGTATTTGGCCTAAATACTGCTAGTGCACAAAAGTATTACTAAATTTCTTACACCACTTCTGTTACCTGCTCGATGTAAATGCCGATACAATTTGACCACAAAAAGGACTGACCATAATCTGTCATTCCAACCATATCCATGATGGTCGGTTCAATGCAAGTTTTGGGGGGAAATTACACTAGATTTTCCTTGTCGGTGTATAAAGCGTAGATTATTAGTTATGAGAATGCCTGGTGTATTTTAGGCAGCAATAACTCTAAATATCAAACAGTACGGGAAAGAGATGCAAAAAAAGCCAAATACACTCTGTTGTGAGAAATGTCAAATACACTCTGTTTATAGGCCAGAGGGATTATTTGGTCTCTTAAATCACTTGTGTTGTAGGTATCAACTAACAAATACATGATGAGCTGAGAAAAAGTAGGTCACTTTTGTTTATTTTATTTTTGTCCAGTAATCTAACTAAAAATTCATCTTTTAAAGTGAATAAGTGAAGAACTTGAGGTTCAAACACCTTCTGCATATTTGGGGAGCTATGCTCAAGAGGACAAAATAGGCCACTTATATTTCAAACAGTACTCGTAATGAATTTAATAACTATCTAACAAAATACATAAAATCATTGTGATATTATTTTCTAAAATACTTTCATGAATATGTATACGATTAAATGTGATTAGACGGCTACTTAAATGAATGCTTAATATTATTTTCTTTCTCCAAATGATGAACATGATACATTTACAAGATAATATTTTCATTTCTCCACCCATAAACAAAATTACTAGCAATTGCTGAGCAAAAGTTTCAGCATCATTCTGAAGAGTAAGACAGTGCAATCACTAGAAAATATCCAACTTAACTATTTGAGGAAAAAAAAAACAGAATTAAAAACCCAACTACTTCTAAAGATAAATTTACTAGTTATTGAGGATGAATGTGCTAATACCTCAAACTACAAACTTTGAAATGCCCACTAAAACTACCAAAAGGATCACGATCACTGTAAATGAAAAGATTATCATCCAAACTTCTGGCACTCGTTCGTACTTGTGGAGCTTTTACTAACCTTGGTTAATTTCAGGTAGCTGAATCATTTGAGTAGTCCCTGAAAATACGGCATTCGCTTTTCCCGATTCAAACAGAACCACTGCCAGCTCTTCTATATGATAAAATGTCTGCTCCTACTGTGTAGCTGATATCAATTTTCGACGGTGTGATGAAAAATTATCTTTAGGCCTTGTCACCTTTTTTCCTGTAAGCAAATCACATATACATACATCACTAGCAATAGTCCTGGTTGAGGAGTCAAAAACTTTTTTTAAAAAATGAAAGCAAAAAACACAGGATGTAGTAGTAGTAGTAGTAGTAAAATTATTGATATTACCAACACTAAAAATAAATACTGACCTTCATCTTTTTCCATTTTTCTTCTGCTGCGCCACAAAAGCCGAATGGGGGTACCAGGAAATCCCGCATTTGAACGCAGCTGCTTCTCCATAAAGCGCCGGTAAGTTTCAGGAAAAAGTTTTGCATCATTGACAAAGAACACAAATGTAGGCGGCCTTATAGCAGCCTGCAAGAAGACATCTAGTAAGGAACTAAGAACATACAAGATACCAAGTAATTATATATTATATAATTTATAAGAGCATAAAGCTCAACCGAAGGAACTCATGGGTAAGCACTACCGTTGAATGGTGTAAATACCTGAGTGCAATAGTAAACACGCCCTCTTTTTCCACCTCGTGTCCTGGGAGGAGGCTTAAAAGTTACTGCTTCCCGCACTACTTGATTCAATATAGAAGTACCAAGCCTTCTTGATCTCTCCTTTTCGACTTCACTAGCGGCAACAATGATCCTTTTGTTCAAAACAATAATAACTAATCAGCTACTCACTTAGGGGATTAGCAACAATAAAAAAAATCAGACCTGGATAAGTCATAATTTTAACATTTATAAATTATAATACAAAGTTATTGTCTAAATCCAAGAAAACCTATCAACCACAGACTAGTTACATGATACAGCCAGAAGAAGGAAAAAAAACAAAGTTTGCCCAAACCCAAATAGAAAAGATCCCAAAAACAGCCGAGTTCTTGAATTCATTTCCATGTGCATCACTTGAGCCCCAGAAATGACAAAGGAAATTTCTTTTACCACACATCAAGAAATACTAGTATATAAAAAAGGGGTAAAGATTGATGAACACCCTTTTAATTCATCCACCCCATACCACTGCTACGTGGCAGTTTTTTTTTTGTCTTCTTCAACCAAAATATAATAAAATAATATAACATTCCTCTTCTTTTATTCCAAAAAAAAAAGAAAAGAACCTTTCCCTTTTCTCTGTTCTCTCTCTTCTCCCCACACCCACCTCAGACCTCCACCTTCTGTCGGCCCACCCTCTGCCGGCCGCCTCTGTCAGTTTCTTCTCCTCTCCTTTCTGCTCTTTCTTTCTCCCTCACATCTGTCACCACCACCCCCACCGTCGCCTCACCCTTGTCTAAATCGGAAGGAAATCGCTCCATAAGTATGATTAACACCCTTGAATTCTCATATGGTCCATTTCAGTTGACACACCATAACATTTATCAACCAATCAATGGTGTGACATAGCCATTTCAATGCTTCAATTGTCATTTTCTTCCAGATAGTTTTGCAGTCAAATCACTCACACTATACTAAGCAAGGCTTATACGAGATCTAATGGTTAAACTTGATTAGAGATTGTACTTCTCACCAATGGACTTTATGGTGAGGTAGGGTGGACGGTACAGCAGGGAGACGGTTGTGGTGAGAAAGGGTGAACGGTGCAGTCCAGCGACGGTGGTGGTGGTGTGGGAGGGTGGGGGTTTGATAGAAGACAGAGAAAGAGAAAGTGAGGGTGGGAAAGTTACAGCTTTCTTTTGGACAAAATTGCCCCTTATATTATATGAATGGACAAAATTGCCCATGCCACATAGTGGGTGTAGAGTGGGATTTGCCACATGGGGGTGTCTGTGTATAATCACTCAAAAAAAAAAGAATAAACTCTTAATTTGATCCTCTGGAAATTAGGTTGTCTCCATTTTAGTCCTTCAAAAAAAATTGTTACCAGATTAGTCCTTCAAAGACTATAACGTCATCATATTAGTCCTACAAAGATACAAATTGTCACCAAACTCACATCTTTAAAGACTAATTTAGAGGCAAAAATCATTTGAGGGCTACATTCTCATATCAAATGCCATACCATCCTAATCTTTGGAGAACTAAATTAAAGATTTATGATAGGATACTAGATTTGGGCTTTATCCCAATTGATGTGGTAAATGGGGATAGTAGTGACGTGGCAATATTTTTGTTAGGAGGGGTTTTTTGTTAAAAAAGAGAGGATAGGGGAGTTAGTAAAGCGCTGAGAAAGTTGTTAACACGCTGTTAGGAGAAATTATTCTCTGGTTAGGAGTTCTAGCAACTTTGGTTTATCCTTTTCTTTTGCATTTTCACCATTGTAGAGCTCTTGAGTTCATCTTTACCATTCAATAAAATACAGATTTGTTACCTTGAATTTATGGGTTCTATCAATTTCCTCTCCACAAAATTTTGCAGAGACAATGATTTGACTACTACATAAAGTCTACTATGACCACTACATTGCAATTGCTAATGTCAATTAAATATACAAATTTAGGAATCATTCACCATGTGTGTTCAAATTTGTATTTGTTTACAAATATGTATGCCTGAGAAGGGAGAAATTGTTTTCAAGGGAAGATTGGGAGATTTCAAAGAAAGCATGAAATTAACATACTATGCAGTACTTTTTCAACAAAAAAATATAAAAAATACTAAGCAATGTGCACCTTCAATAAATCAAAGATTTTCCAGCCAAAACTTACTTGTCAACATTTTGCCCAGCTAGAGCAGTAGAATAAACAACTGGTGCCCAGTCAAGTAAGCGAAGCTTCTCTCTGACATCTTGCTCATAGTATAAAGCAGTCTGCTGATTTTTATTTGGTATTGTATCCCACTTGTTTACAACGATCACACAACCTTTCCCTTCTTTTTCTATCCTTTCAGCTATCTTGTAGTCCTTTAAGATATATGAAATAGTTTCGTAAAAAAAAATCTGAATGATTATGAACAATATTGATTACTAAACAACTGGCACCCCATTTACATCAGTAATGCCTTATTGTAACCAGAATTAAAAACAGATCTGTGTTCATCTACAATAGCATTTATTGGGAACCTGTTCAGTGATACAAGCCATGGCCTCAATGACAAGAGCAACAACATCGGAACGCCTAATAGCACGAAATGCACGATTCACTGACAAAGCCTCTGTTGTACTTCCAGCTGAGGCTACAGTTGTCCTTTTCCTGATTCCAGCAGTATCAATAAGATGGAACTTCTAGAGAAGGAAATTAAAAAAAAAAATTATCATACTGAACCAAATTCTAAAAGCTTACCAATTCACTATTACAATCTAGTAAGATCAAAAGTATACAGCCGTAAACCACCAACGTTTGGATGGGGAAAATATTATAACTAACTAATCACTTTTCAAAGTTTCTTCCTTGCAAAACATGCTATACATTATAAGTAGTCACTGGGTTTTTCTGTGGCACTAGAAACCAAATAAATGCTGGTTAATTTGGTTAAATGTGGTGTCTTTAAGGTGAGGAGGGAACCACCATGCTCTTGGTGGCCGGGGGTGAGGGAGTTGGAGGAACATCTCTTTGCAAAATGCCGGTTCTATAGCTCTATATGGTATAAGGCTTTTAATTAGTTAGGGGCATCGATGGTTATGCCTGGGGATCTTTTTGTGCTGCTAGAGAGCTGTTGTTTTCATCTCAGGCAGGATATCGGAGTTTTAAGGGGCTATTGCGGATATGGCACTCGACACTTTGGTTGATTTGGAAGGCACGTAATGAGTTTATTTTTTCTGCAAAGTCAAAACAATTCTTGGCAATGGCTCTTGGCTAAAAAAGTGGGACAACCCTATTTGTATTATGAGTGGTTTGTTGATCCCTTCGACTGTATGATTAGATAGGTTTTTCTGCCTTTATTTTCTGTGTTCTTAGTTTGTGAATCAGTGCCACTTGTACTCATTCCCATTCTTTGGGTTCAGTACCACATGTACTCTTTTCCATTATAAATATATTGAAGTTTTTGCCATTCAAAGAAAAAGGTGCTTGTTAGTCACCAAAAGAAACAAACCTGGCCATCTGGTCCAGTAAATTCAGTATCAATAGCATCACGTGTAGTGCCACTGATGGGGCTGACTATTGTTCTATCCTCACCAACCAGCGCATTCAAAATGCTACTTTTGCCAACATTTGGTCTACCAACAATTGAAATTGCTGGAACATAATCTTCTTCTTCAACAAGATTCTGTGGCTCCTGTTGTATAGCATAAAATGAAGTATAAGTAAGAAAATCAAGGGTTTCAAAATCAGATTAAAACAAATTGGTCCCTGGTTGTATGGTGATGAAAAATGCTTCCAAATGAATCAACAATTTATAATTGGTAGGCGAATGCATAATATAATCAAATCAACCTGCTACACAATAAAAAGTATCACCTAAAGTTACTCATTATCGATGATACATGCAGAAGATAATTCAATATTTATGGAAAACAAACCTCAACTTTCTGTAACCCTGAACAAACAAGGTCAAGAAGATCTCCAGTTCCAGTCCCTGATATAGCTGATATTGGAATTGGTTCTAACCTGATATGTCATTAACCATAGCAACGAACTTGTTGATTAGAACATATGACACTTGAGGACGCATCAGTAGACAACATGATGCAAGAGCTTTGAACTATATGTTCGCATTAACAGTATAACCACTCAACCATGGTGTTGAAAGCATAAAATAAGGTTTTGTGCAGGAAAAAAAAAATATCATTTGATGTTTTATACCAAAATCAAGTTTGTCCTCAAGTCAAAACCATTCTAGTTTAGAGGTGCAAAAATTTTGCTTGTGTGTTGAGTTGAGAATTTTGGACCAAGTTTTACTACAAAATTAGTTTTAATGTAAATCATTTCAAAAATATATCACTTCACCTCAAACATAATATTAACCAAAATCGATTATAAAAAAAAATGTTAACCAAAATCAATACTGTAAAACAAGTTCATTCAAATTGAAGTTTAACAGTAGCTCGTCAAATAACACTTAATTGTCAGACACAATGTGAGATAATGGTTTGTCTTGTATGTTCAGGATGTATCAAGATGTTAAACATCAACAATTTATATGACTTCTAAAACGTCCAAATCAGCCAGAGAAATGAAGTTTCTTTATTAAATATGTAATAGCTGTAATATCTTGTATCTTCATCACATGAATATATAACAAGATAACCAAGATCTTATGTCTGAGCATAGTTATACCCTACATACAATTACTCAAGCAAACTATTAAGAGGAAACATGAGGATGCACCTGGTAAAAAATGAGGTAAATTTTAACGCATAAGGGTGATTCTATAGTTTTTTAAATTTACCAAAATGTAAGTTGAATTAACCAAACTTAGTTTAACATTAACCACATCATAATTAAATTAACCGTTCGAACTAGCTAGTTATTAAAAAGAATTAACTGTCGCGCCAACATAGTATATAATCTGACATCTCTAAAGAATTAGTCTAGATGTTGACAAAGGTGAGGTAAGTGTGTTCAAAACCATCTTTGACATCAACGGTCAATTGAAACCGATACGCAAACAATTCATGCCAGTTGAGGCACATTGAAAAACCATATCCATGAATTTGACAGTGGGCAACGAAATAACAATTTACAATATATCAAGTTTAAGTCCTAAGGGACCATGTGAAGAAAACATCAGAAGACATGCATTTTTTTTTAAAGTAGCTAAGTGTCAGGACCAAGTTCTACGGTGTTTTTTCACACCTCCAGCATGTATCTACCACCGATATAGCTTACCCGAGGGACCAAAATTCAGACACCTGCATAATTCTTTTCCGTGGAGATTCGCACTTGTTAACTGCAAGAATGATACTTTTATTTGAGTAGTTTTTACGTAGCCAATCAGCAATCTCCACATCAGCTGCTGTTAGACCTGCCTGTTCAGCATAATTATCATTACTGTCTTCAGGTTATGGTAATTGGTAGATTCAAGAAAAAGTTTATCATATCATGCACTTAACAAGTATGAACAACGAAAACTGTTATCTCATTTTGATAGTGCACAACTATGTTATCTGTGGCAAGATTGGTACCACAAATAATTAAATGGAGAAAAACAACTAAAAGCTTCGAAGATTCAGCCGGACTGCAGAACCACTGGTAATTGATAACCATCAAAACAAGTAAAAATCACTTTTTAAATATTTTGTTATCCTTTTTATATATTCATTATATTAAAATAAGGATCAAGATAAAGTAGGTACATGCATGGAAGAGAAGGAAAAACATTAGATTTTATATGCAAACAAACAATTACCTGACCATCAACCAGGAAAATGATAACAGGTGATTCTTCCACAGCCGCAATCGCTTGTCTCTCAATCATTGACGGCATCCTGGCAACAGCTGCCTCTCTAGAGGCAAGGGGAATACCATCCATACCGATGGTTGTACTAATATCCAGATCTTCCATAACAGTAGTTTGTGATTTTGAAACAGTGAGAACACCACCAGTGTCCACCACCATGAATTCATGATCTCCCCAATATGATCGCCCATATAAACGGTCCCTTGTAACTCCAGGCTCATCCACCACAATTGCCTTGTTTCCCTACAAAAAAGAAACAACTATCGTAAGGAATCACTTCCACCATTCAGATTTCAAAAGTCGAAATTTCCAAAAGTTAATTTCCCCAAAACAGGACAGAATCAATAAGAAAAAAAACAAAGCTATTAAAAAACATTGAATACCCCAACGAGACGATTAAATAATGCTGACTTGCCAACGTTCGGTCTTCCAACAATAGCAATCCTTGAGAGAAGATTATCAGGGATCTGCCATTCAAAATATATAAATGTTCAGCAGATAACCCTAATTTATTTTGATCTCTTTGGGGAAAAAATACATATTTCAAGTTCTAACTAGTTACAAACAAAATGTGGCTGCCTCAATTTTTATGGTAACTTATGATATCAGTCTATATATCAATCTATGTAGCATCACACTTCTCGTCAAAAGCGTGTCCGATGTCCACATGTCGATATCCAACACTGACGCATGTCATTTTCTCAAATTATTACCGGTGTCATATTTGGTGTCCGTGTTCGTGCTTCATAGTTGTTAAACATTGAATAGAGAGTAGAAATTGGTAAGTTGAAGAATATACTAACAATTTTCCTCTTCGGTTTACTCCTCTTGGAGTTTTTACCCGTTTCCTTGACATCACTTCTCTCATCTTCTGAAATCGTCAAACACACACACACACAGAAAAAAAGATAATTATTGAAGATTGCAAAAATAAGTAAAAACTCAATTAACTACGAATGAAGCAAAACTCTCACCGATAGTCAAAACGCGAGATAGAGAGGTTGAGTACTCCAGCGCAACTTCCTTTGCTTCTCGCTCGAGTGCAGCAACATCAACATCATCGTCATCGGAATAATCATCAATCTGATTTTCTAATTCCTCCGGTAATTCAACCGATTCCTCTGGTAAGTCATCGTCGTCGACGGTGGTGCCGGAGAATTCACCGGCGCTGAACTTCGGGGTGGATAGGGAGAGGCGACAGCGAGGGAGAGAGATGGATTTTGGTTGAGAAAATGAGCGAAGAATTGAAGTGGGAAAGGGGAGAGTGTAGTGAAATGAGAAAATGGGGGTTGGGGTTTTAGGGGTGGTGTAGTAAGAAATGGGGGTGAGATAGCGTAAGTGGGAGAGATATGCCATGGGTGAAACTATGTGATAAATTGTGAGGATTGAGTTGAAGATTTGGCGGGGTTTATGTTTATCTTCTTCCTTCCTTGCATGTTTAACCGGCTTTCGTGGAAAATAAATACATATCCTCTTCTTACAACCAAAAACAGTGAGAAACGGTTTTAACCGGAAATAAACTAACGCTAAAATTTAATTTGATAAAGAATTACTCTAAAAAAAACATATCTTATCATTTTTTTTAAATATTTTTTCCTTCCATTTTCTCTTTTTCTTTCAAACCTTTTGTGTTAGAATTATTCGTATCCATGACTTGGCAGCTTAGGGGAGAGAGTACAATGATACAACAAACTAGTATTAGTATTAAAATGTTATAAGAATCTATCTCACAAAAAATTATAATTAGTATTAATTTTTTAATGTCAAAAACTTAAAAAATCATATGTAATTTTTCTTTTGTTAAAAAATTCTAAACTTTTGTAAGGAAAAATTTTATGACGTATCAAACATGCAAAAAAAATCAAATTGAATGACTATTGTTTGAAGAAAAATGAAAAACAAAATTTGATATAATAATAAGAAACAAAATCTTATTTAACTCTTTTTTTATTTGAGTTTGATATAATTAGAAGAAATAAATTCTTATTTAACTCTTATTTTACTTGTGATGGAAGGTCTCATTATTGGGACGCGATCTCCAACCTACATTTTTTATTTTAAACCTGTGATTGAGGGTCGCATCATAGGGATTCAACCTCCAATCTACGTTAGTTTTTAATTTTAAAACAAAATGAAATTGATTAAAAAAATAGGAAAGGAAAATATAGCCATGTTTAAAAGTCACATCCGCATATTGTGAAGGTGGAAGAAAAAAAAGTATTTTAGAGGGTGTTTGTTTCATGGACTCAAAAATTATTCCTGGGAACAACATACTCGGAAATATAAAGACGGGAGTTTTATTCATGTGTATTTAAAAAAAAAAATATTGTTTGACACACTCTTGGATATTCCTAGAAAAATTGGAAGGTTTTTTTAAGAAAAATAAAGTATACAAAACTTCATACTTTCCTATCCTTTAACTTGATAATAATTTCAAAGGAATGTTGAAAGTTATGGAAAGTTTTTTCATTCTAAGGAACCTTTATGCAAGAATAATGATTTCTCAATCTTGCAATAAACATGAGTACACTCATTTCTTACCCATGTATTTCCAAGAATGTAAATTTTAAACCTAATGGGGTATTTTATTTTATTTTTAAAGGGATATATTCACTACGGTATGTTCTTTTATTATTATTTTTAGATATTAAATATATATCAAAATATGAACTTAATAGTTAAAAATTTATCCTTTAAAAACCAAGTCGCAAATAAACCTTCAAAATTTAGTCTAGTGATAAAAAGAAAAAACAGTCATAAGATTGAAAGGTTCAAGATTTGAGACTCGTAAGTAAATACCTGATAAGCGAGGTAAATGTAAGTCCTTTTAAAATCAGACAAGATTGAAAGGTTCAAGATTTGAGTCTAATAGATGATAGATTTAGATCCTTTATTATCTACATATGAAAGAGTAATGTGTAATCATCTATCTTTAATTTGTATAATGAGAGAGTACACATTACTCTCTCATGTGTAAATCAGACATAAGAGAATCTAATAATTCGAGTAGGTGATTGAACTTCACCAACCATTTTTAGACAAGTTCATGGCATACAATTAAAGGTCCAAAGTGGCCCTTAACAATAAATATGAAGATATACTTGTTCTCTGGAAAAAAAAATCTCAAAAAAAATTAAATGTCAGTCAAGTTAATTCCATCTTAGTACTAAAGTTTTTTTTTATTTGTGGTAGCCGGGATTTGAACCCCGGACCTTGAATATATTATGCATTGTCCTTACCAACTGAATTAAGCTCACAAGGACAGTATTAAAATATCTCTAAAAATTATTCGTTGAAGCCAAATTTATTACTCCCTCTGTTTCAAAATGAGTGTCGTTTCAGCCAAAAAAAATTGATTCAAAATGAATGTCACTTTCAGTTTCCAATGCAATAATAACTTTTTCTTTTCAATTGTACACTTCAATTAATACTATACACACTACTTCCAAAGTATTATTTTTTCTTTAAAAAAAAACAAACCAATAGTTGATTAAGATAATTTGGTAAAATAACATCTTCCTTTCTTTTAATTAATGTATTCCTTAATATGTGTGTAAAAACTTTAAACGACATTCGTTATGAAACGGATACTATTTTTTACAAGATAGATCAGGAGGCAAAACCTATTTATTTATGGGGGCAAAATAACATTTCAAAAAAAATGGTCAAGTAAAACAATTTATTTTCTCGGGGCAATTGCTTCAACCTTGATCCTTCCCCTAACATCTCTTTACACTATCTATCTCACAAACTCTCCTCTCTCTTCAAATTATTTCACCTCATTCTCTGACTTGCCGTAGAGGATCCATTTCCCCTTCTAAAACGTGTGCACAGGATCCCTACCACCTTGCATTGCAGTTTAAAGTAACATCCCTCCCTCCAAAAAATACTTATTCTCTAAAGAAATGTTCCGACAGCCTGATGGAAACCAGTACCTAGCGTTTCGTTTTTTTTACATTAGTGTACAATTTCCTAACACATATATGTATGCCCATGCCTTCCAATTTTTGGATGCCATATAAAAGGGAATCTGGAAACTGCATTCCTCTGACAAGTCTGCATGTTTAGTTTTGTGGGAGCAACACTAGAATTTTTTGTTCCCCTATGATGCTTTACTTGCCAATTCTACTGAACCACACACTTCTTCCAGGTTATCCGGTTTAACTTTTATCTTAACTGGATTCCCAATCTTTGATTTATCTTCCATTCTTGCAATTTCCAAAGCTTTTGCGCATACTGGAAAACTTTGATCATCCCCGGACTCCAAAATCACACCAGAACCAATGCATGTTCTTCCCTCATAGAAGGCTGTGAACTGCCCAGCTGCTAGGCCTTGATCATCTTCAGATATGCGGACGACAGCAGAGTCAATTACGTTATCTTCACCAAGTTCCATTTGTAAGCTACAATCATAGAACCCAGGACCATGTCTCACCTGAAAAGGTTAAGATACTAGAACTTGAAGTACCGTAAATATGAAAAACATTTGTAATAACAGGGAACAGAAGTTAATGTTCAAGATATCCATCCACCTTGCATCGAAGCTGACTTGTCTGGCTAGGAGGCAACCCACTAAGCCATTTAAAAGACCCAACACGGAATATGCGCCTTTTTTTGTCAAAGGAAAAGTAGTTTCTGGACACAAAAACTACATTGTTTTTAACATCCTTCTCAATTACATACCTGCATAAGATGGCAAGAGGGATATTTTTTTAAACAAGGTCCAAATTTGAGTAATAGGAATGCTACCAAAGAAAATTTTCAAACGACTCAAGGTGGAGAAAAAAATTGCAACCTTGCAAATGAATGATCAAGTTAAAAAGTACATTACAGCTAACTAACATAAATTCAAACTTCCATGTTTCTACACCTACATGATATGAACCAACAGGTATTATTAAAAACAACCCATGTTTCTACACCTACATGATAGGAACCAACAGGTATTATTCAAGACAACGAGGAAGAATTCCCTTGATTACAGAATAATGGCAGCTCATCGAGGGTCTGCCCACATCCCTGTGTCAACAGGCCCTAAATCAGTCAATTAACAAGATACCGACTCTCTAAACTCTCCTTACTTATAGATGATAAGCCTTTTATCATCTCCTCTATCTACCTCAACCTACTTAACTGACTAACCTCTAAACTAACAATAACAGATCTATCATTACAATGTGGATCTCTCTTCAACATAAAATGGGATGTATAAAATGTGACAGGAAATTCGTCAAATCAATACAATAAATGCAAGAAAGAAAAAGAGAGGGGACAAACCATGGACCTCCAGGCAGCCGTAGACCCTGGCGTTGACCAATAGTATAAAACCAGAAGCCCCGATGTTTGCCAAGGAAATCTCCTGACTCAGCTTCCAAAATGATACCTTCTTTCTCCCCAATATGTCTTGCAACAAATTCACTGAATTTTATCTGACTCAAATTGCACAAAGATAGAATTAGAAAGTAAAATTATCTTCAAAACAATTATATAACTTTGAACAAAATAATGGCATTGAAGTTTTATAAGTTAAAGAATAGTTATAAATTATAATTTATATTAGACATTACCATAAGTGTCATTTTATTTTTACCAGTCTCTTTCAAAACTGATCAGAAAATCAAGAGTATCTATAATGAGCCGTATATTTATCAAACATTGAAATAGATATGGAATAAAATACTATCTGTTCACTACTAATACCTTGCCCAAAAAGCATATTCCTTGGGAGTCCTTTCTATCCTTATTTGGTAGATCAAATTTTGTGGCAAGCCTGCGGACTTCATCCTGCAGATGATGTGGAAGGAGACAGGGTTAGAGTGAAAGTTTCTCCATCACATATGCAGTGATATAATAATACTGCCAGAATTCTCACTCTGACATAATAAATGACTAAACCTCTGAAAAAAGTTAAATGAAATATCAGCATTGGAAACAGAACTAGTCACAACAAACCTTGGGAATAGAACCAAGTGGAAAAAGAAGTCGCTTCAGCTGGGACTGAGATAGGTGTGATAGGAAGTAAGTTTGATCCTTTACCTGAAATTTCAAACCACATTAGAAACTAGCATGTAAGAGCACCTAACAATGTTTTTCTGACTAATGCACAGGCAAGCATATAAATATGATTTATTTATTTTTTGGAGGGATATGAAGAACTTGGTATTAGTATAAACAATTTACTTGGGTTAGCTAATCCGTGAAAACTCTTCCAAGGATATGGAAGTACAGAAATAAAACCTACAAACCACAAATGCAAACAAGATCTTGTAACCACAAAAGTATATCTCATATCAGTACCGTGTCTTGTGATAGTTCTAGAGCAGAAAGCCCATCGATCCCATCTGCAAATGGGTGGTTAACCTTTGCATAATGCCCAGAGGCAACATAGTCAAAACCCATACCACCAATTGCATCCAAAAATGCACCTAACAGGAAAAAAAAATCATTAATAAAACAGAATAAATAAGAAAAACACACACACACACACGAACACAACAAACTACAATTTGGTTTAGATTGGATTCAATGCATCATACCAAACTTTATTCTTGTATTGCAAAGAACATCCGGATTCGGAGTTCGACCACACCTATACTCTTCAATGATGTAGGAAACCTGATAAACAGTTCAATAAGTCAAATATGAGACAGAGCTGCAATGGCAATACTCAACAGCGAAATTGCAAATAGAACATATTCATTAACTTAGGCCATGTTTAGATAAATAATTTAATTAAAGGCTTATCATATAAGTTCTTTGGCATAAGCTACTTCTATAACCAAAAGATAAAATAAAGTCAAATTGTTTTTGAAAAAGCTATCCTAAATAGTTTATAGAAATAAGCTGAAAACGGCTTATGTATACATGTCATAAGTTGTTTCCATAAATTCTCTCAAACATTCTCATATGTGCTTATGCTAATAGATAAGCTCAAATAAGTCTATTCAAAATTACAAATAGGCCCATAAAAGTCTAGTTCTGTCAAAAACTTAAATTCCTAGTAAAATGGTACTAGCTGAGTTTAGAAGGACTGAAGGGCGTATTGCATACCACGTTTTTCCAATATTCATCGGTCAAATGAACAACTTCCAGTGGTACTTCAACCTGTAAACAATGAAATAAATACAGATACAGTTTGAGTTTACATTGGTAATATGATAGCATCACATTAGGTGTGTGCTTGATTATGTGGTGACAAAAGTTGATTTTGTAAAATTGATTATGGCTAAAAGTAAGCTGCATGTTAAATGATTTATGTTTGAATACATATTCATCTAACAGCAAGTTGAATATTAAACACGCGACTAAAAATCAATGCTGGAGGCAAAAGATACAAATTCTAGCTTAGAGTTGAAATAAGTTCTGGGGGCAAAATTCTCTAGAATCAATTTTGCCTCCACCGTGTTTCATTATGCGGAGTTGGCTTTCACATGTTTTGTTGCTCTCAACTGTATAATTGATTTCACCTCGAGAATTGATTTTAACTAGAAGGTAGAATTTGTATCTATTGACTGATTTTTACACTCAAAATTTCCGGACTTCACAATCAACTCATTTTTCACTTAAATCAATTTGGCGAAATCAATGCATTCAAAATCAATCTTTACAGCTGCAGAACCAAACAGACACTAAATAAGGATATGAAAAGACCTGATTGCAAACGTCTTTAGCATACTTCAAATCATCTTCCCAAGGACATTCCGTCCAAAAGTTCTCAAAATCATCCTACACAAAATCACCAAAGCAACAAATCCCAATTTCATCCTAATTAAAAAAAAAAAATTATGGCAGAATTTTCGAATTTATCATGCAAAAAAATGGAAGAAAACATACTTGGAACCATATCTTAAGGTAAAAAGCAGTGCAAGAATGACCGGCGGCATGAAGAAGCCGGAGAGCAACGCTGCTGTCGACGCCGCCACTGATAAGAACAGCGACTCGGAGTGGGTTCTGTTGCGGCATGGAACAGCGGAGATATGGGCCGAGTTCGTCATTGAGAGAAGGTGAAGGTGATGTTTGAAGAGAAGCGGAACAGAATAGTTTTGAGGTGGTGAAGCGTAGATTAGGGTTTAATTTGCGGAGGTTTTGGTGTGTGAAGTGAGATAGCGGGAGAGAACAGAGTTGTTTCCAGTTCAACCGCGCTGCCGTTTTCAACATCTTTCGTTTCGTGTTGATGGCTCATCCATGTTTCTTTGTGATAAAGGTTTTAATAGGTTTTTATTTTAAAATAACTTAAAAAATAATTTGTTACTAACTAAATAACTTTAAATGACTTTTAATGTAATTTGTTACAATTTGCTACTTAAAATTGCTCGATAAACGATTTAGGGACAAACAAACTTCTCTTGGTTGATAGTAGGTTAGGTGAACGTTAACACATCCGAGCAAGGATCGGCTAAACATCAACATAAACAAACGATAAGCATAAAGGCGCATTGAGTGGAGACTTACACACATGTGGATTTTGTCAACGAATCATGCAACAAAGTGAAAAACTGCAAGTCAAATGTGGGGTGTCGTGGATTTTAACTCTCACATTACCTACCTAAATGATCAGTCAAGACTAATCCAAGTAGGTAGCGTCGTTTTGGCTAGTATGAATAGTCTTTACCTATAAAAATTGTACTAGTACATTTTATTCAACATGCATAATCAAAGAAATTTAGGTATACTTTCTCTCCCAAAGAAATTTAGAATTTTGTAACAAAATATAAATTTTTAAACGCTAAAAACATCAAAATTTATATTTATTTCTTCTCTTGTTAAAAAATATTAAACTTTTTTAAGAGAGAATTCTATAATCAATTAAATATGAGTGTATAAAAATTAAAATTTGAAATAATACACATGAGTTTACTTAAAAACAAAGACCATAATTGGTGATAAAAAAAATTGCAAGACTAAACATTTAAGAATTTTTTTACAGAAATTAAAAACAAAATTTGAATATTTATAGGATGAAAAGTTTATTTAACTCAAATATTTATCACTCAACCTACAACTTTTGCAAGAGAAAATTGTAAACCCTCTCATAAAGTTTTCTAGACAAATTTGTTAACTCTCAACTCTCCCACAATTGCAATTTTTACAAGGACAAAATTGCAAGTCTCTCAATTATAAATTTTGCACAGAAAAATTGCAAACCTCTTATGAAATACTATGATACTACTACACAAGTCTTGAGTAGACCCAAGAGACTAGATATATTGTGGTGAAGATAACTCAATATAACTTTATATTTAAAATAACCTTTTACCTCTATGTTCTTCTCACCACTTGATGGGGGACTTAAATGAATATCAGGCTTCATCCAAAGTCTCACATTTCTTTACTTTGTAGTCAGTTTCATCTTCAAAATGTCAAAAAATATTCTCTTAACCATATTTGCAGAAAGATTATTCTTCAACTTTTTGACTTCTCTTTCAAGCTTCACAAACCGTCCGTGATTTTTGGACTTGTGCATTGTCATAAGGAGAAGTTCATCCTCCCATCAAACAAAACTACATCCAACTTCAAAGTAATCATACCACTTGCTAAGAGAAACACACAAATAAGATGATAATTAAATTCTTTTGAAATTAATGGTGCAACATAACTTATGTTTCTCTCTTGATCGGAACCTATGTTCAAGTGTCATTTGTTGGGAAAACCACCATGTAGAAATCTCTAAACAAGCGGAAGCACAAACACAAAAAAGACAAAAATAACTCACAAGACACTTTATACATAAATCCACAATCTTTCAATAAAATATTTATTACTCAACCCGTATTTTTTTACACGAGAAAATTGCAAAACCTTTTATATAATTTTTTTGAACAAAATTGCAAACTCTTATTTTAATATTTGCTTGTTTCTTTACTCAACCACCATAGTCACGTATTTTAGTAATTGTCTGTTTATGTACTTTTGTCCCTTAATTTTAAAATTGTTTAATTTGATCCCTTAAATTAATTTAAAAGTTTAGTTTAGTCTATTAACTTTTAAATAGATCAATTTGATCTTTTAATTTATTATGTAAGTTGATGCAATTTGGTCTTGTACTAGCATAAATAAATAAATACATCTTGATCCCTCAATAGATAAATATAATAATATATTTTCATTCGGGATAAAACTGAACTTTTTAAATAAGTTAAATGATCAAATTGTTTGGCTTAAATATGATTTTCGTCCCTGTAATTTGGGCGCGTTTTTTTAAAGAAATTTTTTTTTTGCAAAGAAAATTAAACTGACCTTTTTCAAAGAATTTTTTTTTGCAAGGATGTTTTTCAATTTTTTTTCAGGGACGAAAACCAAAACTCGCCCAAATTACAGAGACGAAAATCATATTTAAACCAACTTTTAAAATAGGTTGAGGGACAAAATGATGTTTAAGCAAAAATTAATTAGTAACAACATTTTTGAAAGCTTAAAACTAAAAATTTCCCACCATTGCCACCGTTCCCTCCGAAAACGTTCCAAACCCTCGCTCACCGTTCCACTCCATAGTCCATACCCTTTCAACACCATAATTTGTTCCTCCAACACCTCATTTCCCTCCGTCATTCACCCCAACTTGTTGACCTCATTACGCTGCAACATCAACTCTAGGCTTCAGGTAAGGTTTAATTCAACGCTTCCTTTGTTCACCACCTAGTGGCACACTTCCTTTGATGCTTGTTTGATGATTTTGTTAACAATAGAAATGACAAAATATACGAAAGAGAACAAATCTAGGGGCTCAATTAGAATGCATAATAGTTAGGAAAATAAGGGTTACAAAGTGAATTCATAGAGTTGGATATTCCACCTTCATAGCTGTTCGCCCCTAAAGTATTTATAAAGTTATGTCAGCCCTCACCTTACAAATCGGTTTTGTAAGAATGAGTTAAGCTCAATATAAAAAACCTGAAAGTCAAGTTATTATTTAGTCAATTGAATTTTATTGGAACCATAACATCCTTTAGATGTTTCTCCTTTTCTCTTTCAATTCATATTGTCAACATATAGTAAAGCATAAGTGAACTATTATCTAATAAAATTTTCAATTTCTTCGGATCTTGAAGGAAGGATCTTATTTAGGTATACTTTCTTCGTAGATTTTGGTTCATGTTCTTTTAACTTGTTTGCCGGGGATATGTTAAAGCTTCGTTTTAACTGTTGTTGGACCAGAACTTTGAAATGGAGCTTTCTTATGTGTATGTCTTATGCTTGCTTTGATTTCAAGTTCTACTTCTCCCTTGGTTATAGTTTTGTAATAGTACTTAGGGTTTGTTAAATGATTGTTAAAACAATATGATATACGCCACAGTTAGCTACTCAAATCTATTGTTATAGTCTTATAAAAAATTTATGTGTAGAATCCAATCAAAGTGCCTGTTTTAGTGGTTGTTTACCCCTAAATAATTTTCCAAGCAAAAACTCTCTTTTATCTTCTTGCACCCTCTATTTGAGTTGTAGCTAGTCTTTTGCTTTTATTATGGAACGTGAATATTTTATTTTATATCTGCTTTGTGATATTTTGCCGTCGATGTTCTGTAATATGGTAGACCTTTGTCATATTGACCTTTTTAAAAAATGTAAATATTTTTGCACTTAAAGATTACCTATTTGTGCTAGGAATCTTGATACATTGTCCCTGTCTATAGTAATTGACATGTCGCATATTTTCAAATAGGAAAAAATGGAAATTCCCGAGCATCGCAAGTGGATGGTTAAAAGGATAGGTCCTCATAGAAGAAGAGTTACAGATGGATTTCTGGCGGGGGTTGTTGAGTTTGCATGTGCACAAGAAAATTACAAGGAAGGAGGAAAGCTAAGATGCCCATGTGCAAAATGCAAGTGTTTGAAGTTTCACTTTGTTGATGATGTCAAAGGGCACCTTTGTATGAAGGGGTTTAAGAGTGGTTACTATTGTTGGACTAGCCATGGTGAAGGAAGGGCTCACATTCCACCAATGGTTTCAAACAACTCTTATGGAAGTAGCGGGGATCGAGAACACTGCAAGTACTACGAGGAGACGGTAATGGATGCCTCTTGACTTTCTCTTGGTACTTATGTTCTGACTAGAGATAATAATGAAACAACGAAACATTCTTACTAGATAATACTCCATGCGGTTGCTAAGAGACAATTGAATCAGCAAAAGTTGGTGTATTTAGTCCTGATTTTGGACTAGAAATATCAACTTTTGTTGATTCAAGTGTCTCATATATTTAGGATCGGAGGGAGAATTATCCTTTGTTTCTTTTTTGTATGCAAGCATTGATCAAATTACACACTGCACATATTTTAGTATGCTCGCACAGTTGTGAGTTTCTTTACTTTTATATATTTTAGTAATTGTTTGTTTATTTTCACGTCAGTTTAATTGAACTTATCAAAATTTCATTTTATATATTGCATATAGATGATAGATAATGGTAGAAGTAGAGGAGGACAAAGAGTTGCCTCTCAGACCTCTCACTCACCTCAACTATCTATCCCATCTTTCCTGACTGAACATACACTCGACCCATCTCCTCAGTCCCAAACTAGGCCAACACCAGTCATATCTCAACCTTCACAGGGGTTCCCCTGCATCTGCCACACCTCTTCATTCTCATTTCCAAATTAGACCTACATCAGTCATATCTAAACCTTTACAGAATTCCCCTACATCTTCCTCATTTTCGCATTCCCAAACAGGGTCATCCATGAAAATTACATCGTCCTTAACATCGGAGAACATCAAGTGGGGGTCAAAGGATGTAGATGGACGGATTTGGATCATGCCCGCACCTGGAAACAAGTAATTCAAATTGTATAATGTAATTCATATCGAAAGTATATGTTTAATATTGCATCTCACATAGATATTGCTTTGTACTTTCAGCTTTCACCCAGAGCTTGAAGTGAGGGGCGTCATTACAAAAATTGTCAAGAAAAAGTTTGAAGGGGCATGGACATCTTGGAGTAACGTGGATGATGACATAATAGACAAGTGGTTTGCTGACTTTAAGGTATTGTGTGACATTCCATACCAATAGAAAGCAAAATATGTATGATATTTTTATATTTTGATCCCGAACTTATTATTCCAAACAGACCAAATATGGCAATTATAGGAGAGGTTTGCCTGTTTGGCAATGAACCCAATTTCGTTTTGTTATTTCGTTGTTTAAAAATAAGTCAAATGTTGTTCATATCAGATTTGTTCAGCCCCTTATAACATTTTTGTCATTTATTCACATGATACAAGATGATTTTGGTCCTAAATCTTCTCTTTAACATCAAAACTGGGTAAAGTTTTAGATATGTCGATCCAAATCAACTATGGACGTTGGAGAAATCCTGTGAGGAATTTGATTGGTTGTGATTTTTTAGTTCTGACGGACTTCGATATATTAAGATTAGCTTTTAGAGTGTGAAGTGTGAAATTCATACTCTTATACATAGAATAGTACCAGCTGAATATGTTCATCCATATATCAGATTTGCTCTGCTACTTTTTTTTTTTTGTCATTTACATAATCATATGTAAATTTGCACTTAAACATGACAAACTTAGAATATTATGGTTTATGTCTTAACAGTATTGGAATTTGGTAGCGAAATTACAGGAAGATACTAATTCTTGTGACTGTTTAATGTATAATACATTTTGGTTGATTAGATTATTTATCTAACCCAATCTAGCGCATGTCTTGTTTACTACTTACTCATTGGGATCATACTATCATATCTATGTTGGGTTCGAACTCCCATCCTTATGCCTCCCAACCCTTTATGCCCACACCCCGACCACCTCTCCTTCAACATACATGAGAATCCAAAAATGTGTTCGGGATTTTTAGAATTTGTTTAGAGTCGTGCTTTATGTATATTTTGCGTAGAGGTTATACGTACCACATGTTTTTAAATCTTATGACTAAATAACGGCTTCATAAGTACATGAGCATATAACAATTGCAAGTGAACAAAGGAATCAGGGGCCAAGACATTGAGAATCTTGTCTGCAAAAGGCTGACCAATGAAGTTTACTACAAATAAGGGTTTCTATTATTTTCTTTATTCTTGAATTCTTACTTGAAAAATTGAATTAAACATCTCCACCGCAATTCCATAAGGTAAAAGTGCTAAGAGTTGATGTTTCTTTCACATAAACCTTCTGAACAAAGTTTAAGCCACAATTTCAAAAGATGGTGGTGTAGTGGAACAGAAAGATATTTACCCTTTAAACTTGGCTTGAATTATAAAGAAATCCGAGTTTACTGCAATTTGAGGACTTCTATACAATTTAGTCTACTGCAAAGTGAAACATAGTTACAATAGCTTCTAAACTAAAGTTAATTCTGCTACCCCATTTGCACCAATTGGATTACTAGTCAATATCGTTTCACTAAGACAACGCTAAAAAATCTTTAAACTGGTCTGATCATCAACAAATAACTTGCTACTCTTCCTAGCCCCACTCTTCAAAACACTTTAGTCTTATTCAAGTTTCAGAATTGCTTTTATGCTGCGATACAATTGATCTTGGAATTGTTTTTGTTTGTAGGCCAAGTACAAGTGGCTTGAACACGATGAAGACAAGATTAAAAAGAGCTTCAATAGCAGGGGATCCTTAGCACTAAAAAATGCTTTGTTCAAGGTGCGTAGTGGTAAGGATAAGGGTGGTAGGATTGGCGAAATTTTTTTAGAACGATTGAGGGTTAAATGGCAAAAAGTTTCTACGATGAATAAGAAAAATAGGCAGTCTCAAGATGGACACAATGCCCATAGTGGAGGATCCATATCTACAAGAGAACATGCCAAGAGAATGGTTAGTAACTCTTAATGATAGCATGGATAGTTAACTAATTTTGCACTAATTTAATGTTTGCTTTTGCTTGTTATTCTTTTAGAAGATGGAAATGAATAGGGAACCAACATGTTTTGAGCTTTATGATCGACTTCATAGGCCAAAGAGAAAACCAAATTAGTGGTTCAAGGACTAACAACTAAATGTATGTATATATGCTAGTCTTGAAAGTTTTATCTCTTATAAATATAAAAAATAAAAAATAAATATAGACTAACAACTACATTTTCAGGAAATGTAACAACACAAATATCTGAGAGACAAAAGAGTGGTGAGAGTAGTAGCGAGCAATCTACCCAATAGTCTGACAAAATCATAGATTTGGTATCAGCAAGAAAGGACACATATTTGGATTAAGAGCTCAAGTTGTAACTGTCATAACATCTCCATTTAAATATTGTCAAAATCAAATATTAACTTCCTTTTTATGTTATCATGAATTTATGGTGTGACTCCTAAACTAATTGCAAACTACTTTCTGTAATTTATGAGTGTGTTTGCTTGTTAGAGTTCCAAAATGTGCACCTGATTGAAATATGAATGATTTGATGTTTATTATAGAGTCACCTCACCTACATGTTTGACTTTATTTTTATTTTTTTTATGGAAAGAAGGAATATTTTGATTTTAATTTAGAAAAGGTACAAAAATAGATAATTTATAAAAATAAAGATAAAAATATTACACACAATATCATATTCCCCTCTTATTTTTTTGGTTACAAAAGGGAAATATTCGTCTCTAATTGGAGATAGACTTTAGAGACTAAATCATTGATAAATAATAAATGTTAGAATTGGGATTTAAAGTTCATCTTCATAAGGACAAATTATTCTAACTTAAACATTACAATCTTAGTATGAGACGAGCCCGTCTCTTTTCAAGACATTTGCATTTTTTATTGTCCAATGCTAGTGACCACTGACCAATATGTCAAGTAAGTTAGAGATAAATTTTGTCTCTAATTTAGGATAGACTCTGACATTAAATTTGAGACTTCAGTTTTTTCCTTGAATAAATGTTTGTTTTTAGTTCTATTTCTAATTTGTTTATACCTACACAGATATCAAATAAAAACTTCGATGTAGTGGAAGTTGACTGCAACTACCTATTGTAGTCGGGGGGTTTATCCTTAAACTTGAAACCGGGATATTTTAACATTTAAATCCTCTTATGATGTCGACAATTTCTTATCCTATTCAACAAGCTTTGTGTGCGTCCTACAACATTTCGGATTATATAATCTAAAACGTGTAAAAATACGCTAAAAACATCCTCCAACACCCTACATTTTTTCAGGTTTCATAATCCGAACCAGGTGTGGAGGGTGCGAAAAGAAATTGTGATAAGTTATAATGTGTGCTATGTCGTGATTCTACAGTGGACATGTAATTGGACTTGACCCTTCTCTGATGGTACAACGGATAAGCTTCTCTAGTTTGAAAATTGAATTCTGCTCTTTACCCAAACCATTTCGCTCATTCCCAAAGTAAATGTCCAAAATGCCCTTACGTGAGTTAACATGCGTCGCGTGACTTAACTCACGCTACGTGAGTTAAGTCACGCTGGGTACTATTTCCGTTCAAAACCCAGCAGGCAACCACACATCTCCAGTTTTTCTTTACCTCCACCTCCAAAAACCCAAAAAGTGCAAATTTTTGGGTCAAAATCTTCATTCCAAATCATTGCAAATAGTCAGGAAACAAGTTTCTATGCTCATCAAGCATCAAAGAACAGGTAATGTACCGTCAAAACTCTTTCATTTTTGTTGGTTTTGCTGGTAGTTTCGTTTTTCATTTCAGTAGGTGTAGGGCTCAGCGTGAGTTAACTCACGCTAGTTGTAAGGGCTGCGTGAGTTAACTCACACTACTGTGATGCCCAAATTTTGAAATTTTATGCCACTTTTTTTACTTGCTTTACTTGCCGCACAAGTTATTTATTTTTTCTTTCTTTCTTATTTTTTTATTGAATAGACATTGAGTGAGATGGTTGAAAATGTGGGGAGGATGACGTTGAACCTAAACCGGCCAAACGCAAAGCTTCCGGCGTAGGCGTAGGTTCCGGCGTAGGATCCGGCGATGTCAAACCAACCAAACAAGTGGAGTTTAAAGTGAAAATTCCTTTTCAAGCTCACATAGTTCACAACCAAGCAAAACCGGTACCTACCGATAACTTTGAAGAGAAGCCTAAACCGGTACCTACCGGTGTTTGTGTTATTGAAGTAAACATTGGGTCATTTTTTACAACTATTGAAAGATGGAGAGATCGTGAAGAATTACTTGGTTGGGTTCGTCGACAAGCGGCAAGGGCCGGATTTACTATTTCTATAGATAAATCTAGTACAATATCGCCATCCATGACGATGCAATGTGAGAGGAGTGGTGAATACAAGCCACCTAAGACGAGGAAGAAACCGAAGCTTGAAGGCACGGGCACAAGGAAATGTAATTGTCCGTTTAGGTTGAAATGCTTCTTTGATTAAAAAAACACAAGATTGGTGGATTGCAATGCTTTGTGGAATTCACAACCATGACTTGGCGCCAAAGTTATCCGGCCACCTTCTTGCGGGTCGACTAAAAGCGGAGGAGAAGCAAAGAGTTATCGACATGACAAAGAGCTTGACAAAGCCTACGAATATTCTCACGGATTTGAAGGAAAGAAACAAAGAAAGTGTGACACTCATCAAGCAAGTGTATAATGCGCAAACTAGATGGCGCAAGGGGCAAAGAGAGGACAAGACGGAGTTGCAATACTTGATTACAAAGTTGGAGAAGCATCAATATGTCTATTTCACAAGAGCAAATAGCGAAGAAACCACTCTTGAAGACTTATTCTTTGCTCATCCGGATTCAATTGATATGCTTAACACTTTTCCCACCGTTTTGGTCATGGACTCCACCTACAAAACCAACACCTACCGAATGGCGTTATTTGAGATTGTTGGTGTCACCTCTACCAAAATCACCTACTCGGTTGTGTTTGCCTTTCTTTCCTTTGAAAGAGAGAATAACTTCATTTGGACACTTGAGATGTTGGTTGGTCTTTTGACCTCAAAATGCAACATGCCTAAGGTGATTGCCACCGATAGGGACCCCACTTTGATGAAAGTCGTTGCCGAAGTTCTCCCTAAAACATACCATGTACTTTGCTATTTTCATATTGAGAAGAATGTCAAATCTAGGTGCATAACGGATTGTAGAGTCAAATCGAAGCCTTCGAAAGGAAAAGTTGTTGACAAAGATGTGAAGGAAGCGGATGATGACAAGCATTGTGAGCTTGTTAAGAAAATAGTGAGGGCTTGGAGAGATGTGGTTAACTCTCCTACAGAGGATTAATTTGCAATTGCATGGTTGACATTCAAAGATGAGGTATGCAGACCGTTTCCATTGTTTGTTAAATATGTTGAGGAATCCGTTTTGCCCCTTAAGAAGCATTTTGTGAGGGCATGGACAAATAAATACTTGCATCTAGGGTGTAAAACCACCAACATTGTTGAATCGGCTCATGCATAATTGAAAAGATACTTGAGGAGTAGTGTGGGAGATTTGGTATCATGTTGGGATGAAATTGACAAAATGTTGAAAAACCAATTCAGTGAGATACAGGGGAGTTTTGGGAGGACCATAACCGTCATGGTGCACAAATACAGGAAAAACAAATTATTCTCAGAATTGGAGGGGTATGTCTCTAAGGCCGCTTTGGGTTTCATCTATGAAGAATTTGAAAGCTCTAGGAGATTCGGCTTTGCTAAAGAAGATTGTGGTTGTGTGCAAATGACAACGTTCGGGTTGCCTTGTGCTTGTATTCTTGCCGAGAAGAGAAAGAAAAAATTGCCTATTCTTTTGGATGAAATAAACCCTCATTGGCGAAGGTTATGTGTAATTGGAGAAGAGGTTGATGCCAATTTTTCCGTTATAGAGGAATGGAACGCCATTCAAGAACGTGTCAAGAGAGCCCCTTACAAGATGAAACTCTTCATCAAATACAAGTTGCGTGAACTAGGATTTCCGGAGGAGACAATGTTAAAGCCACCTCCGAAAAAAGTGGCCACCAAGGGAGCACCTAAAAGGGTGAAGTCTACACTGAAAAAGAGGTCTACCGGTCGAATCCCTTCTAGGTGGGAGACTATTGATGCTCAAAATCCCGATAGTCAATACTCTCATGGCAAGAGTAATGTTCCAAAGAGTAAAGGTTCACGTCTTGGCACTTGCTCCCGCTCACAAGCTTCGACTCCTACTTCAAAACTAAAACCTTATTTGCAAATACCATACATTTCACAAATTCCACATCTCATGAGACCTTACGTTGAAGACATTGTGAATGTTAGAGGGGATGATAATTGTGGTTTCCGGGTCGTAGCTAGGCACATGGGATTGAATGAAGAAGATAATGTTTTGCTTCGTCATGCACTTATTAATGAGTTGAAAAATCACAAGAGTGACTACTTGCCGATATATGCTACTGAGAGCCGTTACAAACTTATCTTGGATGGTTTACACCCTCCAACAAGTAAAAGTGGTATTGCGCCTCCATAGAAGTGGTTGACCACTCCGGATATAGGTCACATCATTGCTAGTTGCTACAATAGAGCGGTTGTTCTATTGACTTTGCCCGAAATGGGTGGTTCATGTGAGACATATTTTCCAATCCGGAGTGCTCCACCACTTAAGCCACATTCCAACATAATGTGTCTTTGCTTAATTCCTGACCACTTTCTTCATGTGAAGTTGAAAGAAAATTGTCCGCTGCCACCTCCTTGTAAGGAGTGGACGATTCACAAGATTGGTGAGGCGGAGCAATGGCTTTTTGAGTTTTTGGATAGACAAGCCGCCTTCGATGAGCTTATGTCTAAGGAGTCGATGCCGCCAAAGAAACCAACAAATGAGCACAATCCTATTACTTGTGACACTCCAACTCCGGAAAAACCAAAGCAAGATTTCGAAGTCATGGATGAAGACGAAGATTATGCACTATCACTAGTCTAGTTAGATAAGTTATGACACTTTTGGGTCGGTCGGTCGATGTTCGTCCTATTTTTTGGTGGTATTACACCCCGACATATTTTTTGGTGGCCGATTGTGTAATTTGGATATTTATGGTCAATATGTAACTAATATTATATATTATATAAATATATGAAATGAATTAGTTTTTGGATCATTTACATGTCATTAAGTGTGTTTAAGTGATTACGGGTCATTACCGGCGAATTTGTGAAATTTGGACCGTTTGGATCATTATGTGTGATTACGTGATTGTGAGAAAAACGATGTTTTTGTGTAATTTTGTTCGA
>Ga0228710_1000726_pt1 | contig 44910 bp, 21 predicted proteins | sample MedpolnodulmetaG_FD_177995 | JGI IMG/M metagenome (GOLD analysis project Ga0228710, IMG submission 177995) | Root nodule microbial communities from Medicago polymorpha collected in Santa Monica, California, United States - pink nodules | ecosystem: Host-associated > Plants > Roots > Nodule... | reverse complement strand
TTTCGATTCGGACCCTCTTCTCTCTTTATCTTTATTTTTTTATTTACTTTTATCTTTTAAAATTCCATCTTTTATTAATTCTCTTTTATTTTTAATTTTAATTTTAGTTTTAATTTTAATTTTAATTAGTCATTTTTCTTTCTTTTACTTTAATCACTTTTATTTTAGTTTTTACTAATTGTCCAAAATGTCCAAAAAATAATAGTGTCAATGTCTAATAGGTCACAAAAAATATATCCAAGGTCCAAAAATATTTCAAGTCAAGTGTCAACTTTGACATTCCTTTTCAAAAATTCACCATAATTGTCCATCAAAAACCATTAAACAATTTTTCCATTTTCATCAACCTCCTCACCTATAAATAGAGCTCTCATCCCTCACAATTTCACACACCAAAAAGTTCTCTTGAGTTGTCAAAGAACTTTTCTCTCTTCTCTCTCATTTAGCTTGTGTTGACAAGCTATTCTTTTCTTCTCCCTCTTTTTTCTGTCCCTTCGGAATTTTGCCCCTTCGGTAATTTTGTCCTTTCGGAATCTTGTCCCTTCGGTAATTTTTTCCTTCGGTTGTCCCTTTATTTTATTTTATTTTATATATTAAAAAAATGCAAAAAATATTAGGTTAGAAAAGGGTTTTCGTTGTGATCCAACGTCACTACGGAAATTCCTCGTACTTTTATTTTTTTGTTACGTTAGTTTTATTTTATGTTTTAATTAATATTCAAAAAAAACAACAAAAACATTCAAATAAAAAAAATCACAAAAAATCATTTTCATAATAAACCTTGATCCAAAATCAAGTGATCGTTCTTTTTATTTCTTTCTTAATCAAACTTCCAATCCATTTAATCATACTTTGAGTCATCTTTTAATATAAAAAATACAAACCAATTCATATTTGCAACTTGGCTTTTCATTTTAAAACCTTTTTCAAAACTAATAAAAAACATACAACCAATCAAACGTCAATTTCTACCTCAAACTATGAGGTTTTGATCCCTCACGGGTACGTATGCAAAGGATACTCGTCCTTCCAAATCAATAAAAAATGTAGATAAATAGGTCTCTTTTGTTCCTTCACCACTTTAATTCCTTTTTTTTTCTTCTTCAAAACAAGCAAGTTATAACACATTAATTAAATAAAATCAAGAGGTTCTCATAGAATACTATCGATATTTAGGGTGCTAACACCTTCCCTAAATATAACTAACCCCCGAACCCTTAATCTTTAAAAATGTGGTATTTGAACCTTTTTCCACTTTCTTTTGAAAAAATTAAAAGTTCAGTTGTGAAAAAATTAGTGAGTCTAACCAAATAGCCTTGACCTCCGAAAAATGACGCGACATAGTGCATTTAAAAAATAATAATTTATTGGTGGATTAAAAAAATAAAGGTATAACAGAAAGAAAAAAAAGGCTCCAAAAACTCAGTTCCTTAACTTCAGGTTATTGTTATAAAACAACAGGGGAGTACTAAGAAAAGTAGTGGATAGTCTAAATATAAGAGAAGATTATTTTTTCAGGTTCATTGAATAAATGATATATTTAGCTTATATTATGGTCTAGATACATTAATTCTTTAATGAACCTAAAAAAATATGTTTCTCTTATATTTAAGACCGGAGGTAGTATATTGTTAAAGAGTCTCAAATGTTTATAAGTGGGGATAATCCTCACCTCACAAACGATTTTTGTTGGATTGTGTTAGACTCAACCACAAATTTTAAGATACACTTTATGTGTAATTATTATAAAATTACCCTTTTTTTTGTAGTGTTACAAAGTAACGAAGAAAAAAAGGAGGAGAGACAAAATTAAGTTCCAAACTTATCTCTCAAAATGAGAGATTTCATGCCAAACAGAGGTAATTGCAGCGAACAGAGCACCTTGCATGTGATCCTTCCTTAGCCATAAAATCTGCACACATATTTTGTTCTCTAAGAGCATGCATTAATGTTGTATTTCCATTTCCATGTAAATCATCTCTAATATGATGGATGTCAGTAGCATAAGTGTACAAGGACTTTATTTAAGGATACTTTTTTTTTCCTCTTTCAAATTCTTATAATTAGGAGTGGAGAAAGTATTAGAGAAGGGATATGAATAATTCATAGAGACTTCTTAACTCTGTTGTCTTTTTATGTATTTTTCATTTGGTATAGATGAAATATTTTTTATTAGAAAAATATATTTGTATAACCAACGATTTTGAGACAACCTTTTTTACCCTCTTCTTTCAGAACAAAAACAATATATAAAGAAAAAAAGAGTAAGAACACAATAAAAGTATGTGAAAGAATTATTGCTAAAGTTGTTTTAAAATAGTTGTATAAATATCATTTATTTTTTATAATAGTGTATCTATTTTGCAATTAGAAGACATGTTGTATTGGAAACGTGGTAGTATTAATACTAGTAACTCTATGTCTCCATCTCGTGAACCACGATACACATTGTCCAAGCAATATTATGTAAGCAAATATTTGGTTCAACATTATTTTCATATTCTATTATAAATCTAAAAACGTCAACTTATATTTTTTTGAATAATAAAAAAATGTCAACTTATATATACAGCTGTTTTAATTTTTTTTTTGAAGAAATACAGCTGTTTTAATTGTTATGTCCAATAATGGATTAAATTTTATAAATTTCAATTAATTATTTGTTTGATTTCAATCAATCACTTTCATATAACTTGCTTGTGGATGGAGATCTTGTACTTTTAATTTTATAATCAAATAATTATCACAATTAATCTTCTATTTAAGGGAATGTATTTCCACCTAATTACGAGTAACCTATATTCTCTTATATATCTCTAAACATTATAGTATAAACAGTATTAGAGATCAGAGACATGGCTTTAAGTGGGAAAGTGGAAACTGAAGTAGAGATTCAAGCACCTGGTGCAAAGTTCTATAATATTTTCAGAAAGCAACTAGAACATCTTCCTAATATCACCACAGAAGTACATGGAGGTAAAGTGCATGAAGGTGACTGGGAAAATATTGGTTCTATCAAGCACTGGGAATTTACACTAGGTAATTAAGGTCCTTATGTTTCATAGTTTTACTATTTTATATTGCTCATTAAAGGTAGAATACATCAATGAACGCACAAAAAAGAATATATTAAAAAGTATTGATGAACCCTTCCAACACTCTTTTGTTGATGTTAATAAACTTTACAAGATTTGATTATCATCAAAAATAATTCATTCAAAATTTTAGCTTGTATTCTCCAAATTATCATTTATAAACACTTGATCAATGATGTTGCACAAAAAAAAAACTTGCTCAATTAAAATAAAAGATTAAAAGTATTATTAAGAAAATAAAATATATACTCTTTTTTCTTTTTCAACTTTTATTTTTAAATATTTTTTTTCGTTTGCTTATAAAAAAAACAAGGTATTTCAAACAATAACATCATTAAATATGTTTTGTTTACGTTGGTCTCTAATTGCTATTTATTTATTTTCCCTAATCATTAAACTCTAATTTTAAATACTTGTAAAACCCTACAGAAGGAAGAAAACAAAGTGCTAAAGCAAAAATTGAGACTATAGATGATGACAATAAGATAATCATATATAGCATTTTTGATGGAGAAGTGAGTGAGAATTACAAGAGTTTAAAGGCAATATTACAAGTGATTCATAAAGAACATGGTGGTGGGATTGTTAAATGGGCATACGAATATGAGAAGCTAAAAGAGGAAACTACAGGTGTATCTCCTGATTCATTCTTGGACCTTGCTGTAAAGGTCACAAAAGATATTGATTCTCATCTTGTCAAGGAATAGCAACAAAGATGAAGTGTGTTTGGCTTGAGTGTTATTGCATATTAAATAACTTTTTGTGATGAATGTGTTTAATACAGTATAGGTAAACTTCTAATTTTGGGATTCAGATTCCTTGCTGCCAAGGGATCCCACATTCATACATTTTGAACAGCGATAATCGTTCGATCGAGATCAGACAGTCCAAAAAATGCAGTTCTTGTTGTTTATTTTATGATTAAAATACCAAATTTAAATCTTGATTGTCCGATTCAGATCAAACAACCACCGATGTTCCAACTGTGTGAATGCGGAGAAATATTTCTGTAGTGGTAATTGGAGACAAAATAAGAGTTTACTCTTGTTTTATGTTTTTCAGTCACACATGCTTGTTTCTTTCACCAAAGTCACTCATTCTAGTTTGCGATGCAAGAGAGGCTTTCTGATTTGATATATTGTCATTTGATGTGTATAAATGGCTACTGTGTGCTTGTAAAATGTTTGATTTAAATAAAAGATTACTCTAGCTCTTATGCACACTCCTTAATACACTAAACTATTGGCTAAACATATAAATGAGACTCATTAAATTATAGGTTTATAAGTGTGATTAGTCCCTGCAGTTTGACCATTTTTTGGGATTGGTCTCTGCACTTTTTTTTGTTTGGTTTAGGTCTCTGCGCTTTAAAAAAATTTCATTTTTGGTCCTTCCTGTTAGTTCACTGTTAAAAAAATCCAAAACTAACGGAGTTGAAAATATGTGCTAGAATGAATTTGTCTTCGAGATCTATGTATTCATAAAACGTCTTTCTGAATGAAATTATTACATATTGTTGGGGGATGTTTAGGAGTTGTGTTCTAGAGAGAAAGGAGATGAAACTTATTTTTATTTATAAATTTAAGAAGGAATTAAAGGATATGTATATGTACACACTCTAGTTAGGGTAAAACACCACGCTACTTTTGTATTGTTATTTCGAAACGATAGGATGCATGACATGAAAAATATGGTGGTCTCTTATTAAAGATTAAAGTATAATACTAGTGTACGACCAATGCGCGGACGCGCGAGTAGTTTTTTTTATACTACAATAGCAGCACGTACATGCGTTGGTCAGCATGGACACACATCGGTCAACACGTACATGCGTCGGACAACACGTATAACACATACACGCGTCAAATTATGCGTTTCTCAATATTTGACACGCGTCGGTCAGTGTTCGACACCAACACGACACTGACACCTATGATTACATTGAACGATGTTATTTTCTCAAATTATTAATAAAGTGTCAATGTATCGGTGTTCATGTTATTTTTGATGTTCGTGTCTGTGCCTTTGTATCATAATTTACAACCATAACTATTGTGGCAATGGTAACGACAACATCACAACTTTTTCAATAAATTTGTGATCCACAGCCACAACATTGCATAAAAAAATAAAGATTACAATGTGTTGATCGATATATACCAAGTAGCAAGGAAATTATTGTTGTAAGGCTTTTGCATGGGTGGAATTACCGTCAGCCACATACTACATGATGTCACCAAGACACATGAATAAAAACTAAGACTATGAAAGTTATAAATTTCTTGGATAAGTTCTTGCACCAATTATGTTAGGATAACAATTACATTTTATGACATTCCTTGTATTATTTCTGTTATATTTCTAGTTATGAAATTAATTTTAAGTTTTCTAACGTATTCTGTGATTACTTGTAGTGGATTGAATGAAAACGATTGTTTGAAGGTGAAGTTTCACTAATGTAGGAATGTTAATGGGTATTCATGGGTACGAGTAGAAAGAAAATCGTGCCTACCGTATACCCGTGTAGGTATCCATTATACCGCTAATCCACGGGTATTGAGGTATCCAAGGGCATTCACGGGTGTAACCACCCGATTTTAGAATTTTATTCAACTGTTTGGTGTGTTATATTTATTGGTTAATTAGGTTTTGGAGATATTAAGGGTATTTTGGTAATTTGAGGAGTAAGGGTAATTTTGTAATTTAGGGTGAAGGGTATTTTAGTAATTTTGGGTATGGAGAGTTAATTAATGAAGATAGTAGTAACTTGGGTAATTAATAGAATAGTGGCATGTGAGTAATAGTAAGAGTTTTATTGAAGAAATTGTGAAGTAACAGGGATGAGAATGGGTGCCCTATGGGTAGGGTACTAAAATGCACTTCCTCATACCCGCATTTTTTAAAAATACCCGTACCTGAGCCCTTTCTCTTGTAGGAAACAACTTTAGTGCCATTCTCCATACCTTACGAGCACCTTAGTGCTCATACCCGCACTCATTACCCGTACTTTAAATATGAAAAGACAATAAAAATATTACAACTGAAATAAAACTATTGTTTAAATTTTTTTAAATCAACTCATAAAATAGTACGAATCGTAGTATTTAACAAAATAAAAAATATCCAAAACATCCTTCAAAAATTGTACACCAACAATAAGGATCAACTATTGTATTTAGTAGTTTTTAGGTTTAGACTTAGAGTTAAATAGCTAAATTAATTAATTAATTATACACAAAAAATAACAAAATTATTTATCATATTATATAAATATGTATATGCGGGTTGCGGGGTTGGGCAGTATAGTACCCTTACCCGTACCCTTACCCATTAAAATTTGCAGGTAATTCTCAGACCCATGAAAGCAGGGTATTACCATACCCATTGCAGGTATTTTTTGCAGGTACCTATCAGACATGTGTCCAGTTGCCATCCATAAGTAACATTTTGTGAGTGATAAAAAGTTACTAAGTTCATTAGTGAGTGTGACTAAGCTCAAGAGTATATAAGAGAAATAGTCTTTGTGAGAATTAGGTCAAGAGCTCATCATGTCATTTTAGAGAAAAGAGGCAAGTTGGGAAAAAAGAGAAAGATAAAAAGAAATAAGAAGAAAGAAGAATTTCAAGAGAAGAGAAGATCTAACTTTGTGAGAATTATGGGTCGTGTTTGTTTTTATGAATTTCATGAAATTGATGTTGTGTTAAGTTGATTTTCGTGATAATTAATTATGCTAGTTGATGAACTTTATGAAATTAAGTTGTTTTTGTGCTTAAACTTGATGTTTGATGATATAGCATAAGTTGTTCTTGATATTTTAATTTAAATATGTGAAAATTATGATATTGTTGATAATTATTGCTCAAACTATGTTCTAATTGCTTGTTGAGTGATTGGGTATGTTTGTATGTTGAAATCTATGCAAGTGATTGTGTTAAAGGTGATGTTTGGATTAAGTTGTGGTTTGTTGTGAACTTTGGACAATTGGGTGAAAAATTATGAATTTAAAAGTGGAATAAGTGTTTTGATGTGTTATAAATGCTTTTTTGAATTGTATTAACTATGTGTAATTTTCATACAACAATTTTGGGAATTTTTGGGAGGGTTCCCGAGAGGGAAACCCCATATCTGGGTGACCAGGAACAAGGGGCTCGTTGAGCGACCCTGTGGCTCGCCATGTCGAGTTGTGCAGAAACAACACTTGTTGCTTTGCATGTTTCGGTCCTTCAGGGATGTTTCTGGACATCCTTGAGTACTCCATATGTGATGTTTTTTGCTATGTTTATCGACTATAGTTGGCTGCATTTTGTTAAAACAAGAGTTCTAGCGAGATGTGGGACAAGATGTCTTGACATGTTGGTGCGACATCATAGCGTACCTTGTTCTGCTTTCTTGGTGATTGTTTTTAATTGTGAGATCCCTGAAGATTCTTTGAAGATATGATTCACGTGGAGAGTTGACCAAGAAGCGTGTGGTTTCTAGAAGCAGAGCTAGGTGGTTATTGTTGAGCGTGTTTCTTAAGTATAATGTTGTAACGTTTAAGGAAACATTATATCTGCTTCAAAATTTTGTGCTGAAGACCGTGTGATTCAGCTGGATGTTTGGCCCTATTTGTGCATCAAGCTCATTCTGCATTCAGGTTATATAAAGGAAGACTGTAAACCTAATTCACTACTGAAGCCGTCATTTACAAAAGTGTCATTTAGGGTTTTAGTCTGTCCTTGTTATTTTTGAGCCATTCTTGTATCACGTTGGTACCGGAGATGGATTATAGTTGAGTTGTAAACTTTGAATCACTCGTAAGCTTTTAAGCAAGAGTGGATTCTACTATCTAGGAGTGTGTCCCCATTTCTGTTGTAACTGTTGAGTCAATCACTGGGATTGTGGTTGAGAGGAAGTGAGAGGGAGGTCTCATATCTAGGAGTGTCTTAGATAGAAATTACACGGGTAGTGGTTAGGTGTGAAGCTAGTCGACCAGAGATAGTTTTTGTGCATGCTTCAAACTAATACTGTTATAGTGAATTTCCTTCCTAACTTGGTAGCCCCCAAACGTAGGTGACGTTGCACTGAACTGGGTTAACAAATAATTTGTGTCATTTACTTTTTGCTTTTTTGTTAAAGTTACGTTGTTATTTGTTTGTTTGTGTTGTCACGATGTCTTGACATCTTACTTGACATTTCGCGTGTCTTGACATCGTGGTCAATATCCTTTTTATGTGCCAGAATTTCAGTTTTGATGAATTAAAGTTATGTAACCATGCTCGCTTGAAAATGAAATGAATGATGGGTTTTGAGACAAACTTTAACTTAGAGCTTGAACATAAACATGAGTTAAAACAAAGTAATGTTTTCTCGAATGAAATGATGATGTTATGCTTTAATTACTGTGATAATGAACATAGAAGAAGTATGTAGGGTTGACAAGGATGTATATGATTGTGAATTTTGGTTTTTGATGAAATATGTGAAAATAGACGAACTTTGAAAAAATAGACGGACTTTGGTGAAATGATGAATTATGACATGATAGCTTGCAAATGATTTTATGCACATGATAATATAATGAATAATGTTTGAATTAGTGAGTGATATGCACATGATGTATTGATTAACTAGGTGAATATGCTTAATCGCCTTTTAATGCAAATTATGCTAAATGAAGGAATGTTTTTTCTTGATGTGGTATATGTTTGGTGATGCATATGTTTGATGGGGATTTTGGTGAAGATGATTTATTGGTTATGATAATTCATGATCTTGTGTGTATATGTATAAAGTGATAATGAATACACGTATGTAAAATGAACTTTATGATGGTGATGTCATATGTTCATGCATTCATGAGTCTTGGTGTTAGGATATTTCAATATCCAAGTGTTATAGGATCCCTCAAAGATATACTTCTAACATCCATGTGGAGACAGGATCCCTCATAGATATACTTCTGAAATCCAAGTGGTGGCAGGATCCCTCGGTAAAATAACTATGATATCCAAAGAATGGTACCACATGCATATAGAGTCGTTCTAGAACATTGCATGCATTGAGTTTATGTGAGATATCTCATACTTGGTTATGTGAAATTATGTGAACTATGTGGATTATGTGAATATTTGGGGAGATGCGTACATGATTATGTTTGTTTTTTGTGATACATGTACATTTATGATGATGGTGATGAAATGAGAATGATGTAAGAACATCTTGGTGATTTCATTTAATGATGATTATTTTGGTGATGGTGATGAAGTGTGAATTATATGTACTTGACTTGATGATTCTTTTGATGATGATGACTTTCTTGTTTATACTCTTGAGATGATGATTGTGTTCATTTGAGATAACTAGGTTAGGATATATGTGAGTATTATATGTTTATGAAGAACATGTAATTGAAAATGTAAAAGGTGATGATATTTTTTTTGATAAGAAGAGATGTAATAGTGTATTTATGTGGTAATATGTCTAATTGAAGTTGTGATGTTTGAAGATGAGTTTTGTTAAGTTAAGATCTAAATTATATTTGTTTTGATTATTTGTTACCTTGAAGTTGTTAATTGTAATTGAAAATGAATATATGCTTATCAAATGTTAGCGAAAACTTGTAGACTTTATAACATGAAGATATATGTATATGTGGAATATGATTTGATACTTATTCATGATGAAGTATGAATTCTGCGAGTTTAATTGTTGTTGAAGTGATGACTTTAATACTTGCTATATTCTTGAGATTATATCTTATTGTTGATGATTTGAGAATTATTGTATCTACTTGATATGTGTATGTGTGTGTGTGTGTGTGTATGATGAGATTGCATGCGAATATAGTATTTTTAGGAAAGTGATTATATGTATGATGTGAAATCCTAATATACTATACTTGAATTCGTAGTTTCTTAATGTTGAGTGTAAACTTACCCTCCAGTGACTTTGGTCGCCTCGCCAGTGTAAAATGGTGTAGACGTGTAGGTTGAGAACGCATGAGATGGCGTGAGTACCGATGACTAGCTTGAGGCTTCTTCATTTCTTTGCTTTTGTAATCTAGTCTAGGCTCTGATTAGGACTTTATCGGGGGTTATCTTGTTTATATTTTATGTTGAATTTATGTGGAGAACCTTGTCGTTTTATTTGATGTATTCTGATATTGAATTGTGATGCCGAGACCATGAGATGATTTTGTAGATGTGTTTATTCCGTTGCAAAACTTTAATGAAAAATGTATTATGCATGTTTTGAGTTTTAATGATGTAGCACCTTGATCTTAATATGAATTAATTGTTGTATTTATATTAAATATTTATTGTGGGGTCAAGAGTGTTATAACAGGTACCCATGAATTTTTTTTTATTTTATTTTGGTACAAAGAATAATATTTTTTTTATTGTCTAAAAACTTCAACTTTTAAACATTCATACATGATCCATTCAAATTTCATAAATCATATGATAATCGATACATAATTTATGATTCTTACATAATCCATACAAATTCACCATACCATAATACATACAAAATGCATGATTCTTACATAATCCATACAAATTATTGAGACGCCATATATATAGATATAAGGATATTTTAGTAATTTACTTAATATATTATCGGGTACATGTACCCGCAGGCATGTGTATCATCAAATCTATGTATGTACTCATAAAGTAATAGGAAGTTAAATACTCGTGGAGCACGTCTAACTACCCGCATATGCCTATGACGAATTACATCCGCGGGTATACATGGGCACGATTTTTTTTGCCATCTCTTCACTAATGTTAGGAAAAAAAATTGATCAGTTTATTGATAGGCTAAATGATAATGCATACACAACACCACTAGTCACCATGACACAGGATTGCAAGGTAAAACTATTTAAGTTATTTTTAAATTAAAATTTGGACATATTGCTATTAACACCACCATTCTTATACACCCTCCAGTGAAGTAACAAAAATTCGGCCAAACCCAACATCCCTCATCAAACCCTTCTCCTATGCTCAGTCAATCATCCATGATTCTTCTCATCACAAACCCTAAAACAAAGAGCTCATTCCCTTACCATCGCCACCACATCAATAAAAAACAATACGCAATGCGTAAATCCAAAAAACAAATACAACGTGCATTGAACCAAAATCAAAAGCAAACCAAGCATGATAGGTTTAAATTCAGTTGATTCTAAGAATCTTCAAGAAACTTGTAATAACAAAATAAAAATACAAAAAATCACAACAAAATATGATATTCAAATCAGTTATGCGTCAATACTCTTCTAAGATTATGAAATATTGATCGTTAATAATAGTGGTGAATCATCTAAGTGTATATTTATTATTGTATGAAAAGAGGTCTTCCAAAAGATTTAATACTTCTCTCCCTCTCTTTTTTTCTTTAAATTTTTAAGATAGATTAATACAATACATGTAATAAAACAATACAACCTTGCTTATTTAGTCAACCAAATAATCTAACCTAATGCGACACCAGTGCATTCACACAAATTTGTTTATCATCGATTTACAAACAAAACATTTGCTGCAAAAACAACAACACAAAAAAATTTAAGAATAAATCTATGTTAAACAAACACATCATTACATAAAGTAAGTTCAAAAGAACACATTATTTTGTCCGCAAAATGCATATATCGCTAAATCGAACAATGTGGTCTTGGTTTGGACCCGACTCCTCTATTTACGTGTGAGAGTTTCTAATGATTCTTGCTACATACAATTTTAGACAAAAAATTCAAACATAATTAAAAAAATCATTTTTTTTACAACAACAGCACGCACACGCATCGAACAGCACATAAATGCATCAGACAACACGTACATGCATTGAATTATGCGTTTCTCAATATGGGACACACGCCAGTCAGTGTTCGACACCAACACGCGGACGCACAAATCAATTTATTGTGTGCATGCATATCATTCGCTATTCATTTTCAACACACCTCATGCATATCTTTTGTCCAGATTAAACGCACATCAGTCACCGTTCAATATCGACAAACCACATACGTATGTTTTGTCCGAATCAACCATCTCAAGTAAGTGATTGTTGAGTACTATCAAAATTGTTAAGTGTAGTTGTTATGTATTTTATTATAAGTTTCTCTGTGGCCATAGATTTAGCTGCCATAGACTTAAAAATAGCTCAAAGGCTCAAACTCCATAGCTTCAAAACTGAGTTTCTTTTTATATTTTCTTATACTATGTAGTAGATTCATGCAAACTGAGGTGGATTTTTCAAATCCCTTAATGGAATATTTAGCTATGTATTGGCCTTGAAGAAGGTTAGTGTAATTGGCTTAGTGCTTGTATCTGCCTCTTTTATCCAACTTTATCTTTCTCTAGCTCATCCATTAATCATATATAACTATAAAATTTATGTTAGAATATAAGAAAGTATCTCAAAATATCTTATATTCTAACAATTTTTTGGTTTGTTGTTAACTTCTTGACCGTTCAGGGCCAACTGGTCTTGTAATTCACATCAATTGTTGGATGTGTGAGCATGAGTGGCGGTAAGATACCGCAGTTGTTACAAAGTGGCTATCAGGTGCTTCTCTGGTATGGTGTTAACTTTTTTTATGTGCAATGTTTAAATTTCCTTTACATTGTCTTTGATGATTTCTTAAAAAAACACTATTTTGTGTGTGCATTTTTGAACTCTATTAGTTAATAAACATGTAAGCACATATATATAGATATTGTAAAGTTTAATATGATCTTTTTTCTAATCCGAGTTACTTTTTTGAATAACAGTATAGGTGGCTTTCATCAAAATCAAGTGCTCCTACCAATTCGAAGTCAACAATTGTGGAAAAGTTTATTTCACAACAACCTCAAACTTCATGTCAAAAGGATAAACCTGAAGTTTGAGGTTGTTGTGAAATAAACTTTTCCACAATTGTTGACTTCGAACTGGTATGAACACTTGATTTTGAAGAAAGTCACCTATACTGTTATTCAAAAAAGTAACTCGAATTAGAAAAAAGATTATATTGGACTTTCCAATATATATATATATATATATATATATATATATATATATATATATATCACATTTTTATTAACTATTAGAGTTAAAAAAAAAATGCACACACAAAATAGTGTTTTAAGAAATCATTGAAGACACTGTAAAGGAAATTTAAATATTTCACATAAGAAAAGTTAACAGCATGCCGGAGAAGCCCCTAATATCCACTTTGTAACAACTGCGGTATATTACCGCCACTCATGCTCACACAACCATCAATTAGTGTCGATTACAAGATTAGATGGCCCCTGAACGGTCAAGAAATTAGCAACAAACCAGAAAATTGTTAGAATATAAGATATTTTGAGATACTTTCTTATATTCTAACATAAAGGATATAGTTGTATATGAGTAATGCAAAAGCTAGAGAAGGATAAAGATGGACAAAAGAGGAAGATACAAGCACTAGGTCAATTACATTAACCTTCTTCAAGGCTAATACATAGCTAATTATTTCATTAAGGGATTTGAAAAATTCATCTCAGTTTGCATGAAGCTATCTCATATATATATATATATATATATATATATATATATATATATATATATATATATATAAACACAGTTTGAGCCTTTGAGCTAAGTTTTAAATATATGGCAGTTAAATATATGGTCATAGGGAAACTTATAATAGAATACATAACAATTAGACTTAACAATTTTGATAGTACTCAACAATCATTTACTTGAGATGGTTGAGTCCAAATAATTACTCTTCCTTGAGAATTTGCTATCATTAATGCACGTAGACAACAAACAGGAGACCATTGAATAGACTAGACAGAACCAAGAGAAGAATCTGGAGAAGACCTTTAGTGTAGCCAATCAAATTTCCAAATATATAATGAAGCAGTTCATAAACAGATTTATAGAAAAGGAAAACAAAAGTGTGAAAATCAATAGTTTGGATTACCTTCTTAGCCCAGTTTTGGCATGATTTTGTAAAAGAGAAGTAGATGATGAAAGATATGTATCAACAAGGTCGGATTTGTTGGAAATTCCATAAAACAATAGGACCCACTTTTCAATCTTCTATTTTATTGAATATATTTGGATAGAAAGATAAAGAAGGTTGAGGAGATATAGAAAACATGGTTTGTTTGTCGAATCAAGGCAGATCTCGCCGGCGACGGGGGAAAATCGGCAGCAGTTGTTGGCTAAGGGAGAGATCACTTATGTGATTTAGGGTTTCACAATATGAAAATAAGGGTGAGAGGAAAGGACCATATTTGATGAGAAATATTGGGCTTGGCCCAATTCTGCTTAGTTCTAAGGGGTGTATGCCTAAATTGGTGGCGAGAATAGCAATATGTCCAAATTGCATTCTTTTTGTTGAATTTTATAAAATAATTTCAAAATTAAATAGTATATCGTTTAATTTTCAAAATATCCACACCTCCAAATATTTCCCCAAGTAATGTTAATCAGATCTGCATTACTCACAAAAATTTCCGCCAGTAATATACTTCACCCTTTTTTTGTGATCCCTTCCCACAATTTGATTTTAATTAGAGAAATAAAATTAATTAAACACAAATAAATTAAAAGAAAGAAAATTTTAATTTAAAAAACAAATTAATTAAACGACATATCATCAAATTATTTGTACAATCCATAAATAAGAGAGGTAGTGGTGGTCTCTCAAAACTTCTTAATCATTGTGTTTTTTTGTTGTTGATTACAATGATAATAGTACGAAGTTTCCATTGTCGCTTAGCTGTAATTATTCTCCGTCAAGAAACATGTGGGCACACAAGGAGGGTTCTCTGCTCCAAATTGAATTTTTTTTCATACGCATGAGTTAAGAATTGAACCCATGACTATATAATTAAGGGGTTCAAATCTCTTACCACTTAGACAAATCTATTCTTGATAGTCATCATGCTTCATGAACCACAAATTTGGACATCACTAACCATAAAAAAAAATTGTGTTTAAATTTACATGTAGTTGAATATCTAAAAAATTATAGTTACTCACTTCCACATTCACGGTTAGTGAAATACATATATGATGTACTCCTTCTGATCCTTATTATAAAAAATTATTAAAAAAATAATGAAATTGGTCCTATTATAAGAAAACTTTTGAGGTGTAATTTTTGTTTAAAAGACGTTATACATTTTGTTTAATGTTCAGTATATTTAATTTTTCACAATATTTTATAGTGTATATTTATAAAAATATTTAAAAAGTTACATAAGTTAATGATCACATCTATTTTGATGATTTTTTATTTTTCTTTTATAACAAGGTTTAGAAGGAATATACAGTGATTATCTACGTTTTTTTTTAAAGAGTAATCATCTATATATCTTTTTTATCCACAACATTATCTTATCTTAAAACTTAGGGGTGTATATGGGTTGGGCCAACCCAGAAAATTCGGTCAAATTCACTATAAAAAAAAACAAAAAAGTGGGTAGGGTTGGGCCATTTGGTAGGTATTGTTGTAGAATTCTGCTCATTATACAACACCTTTTGCTCATTCCCAACTGAAATTCAAATATTATCCATGTGTAAGTTAACTCACGTTAGTGTTAATTCTGCGTGAGTTAACTCACGCTGCGTGCTGTTTTAAAGGCAGGCATAACCTCATTTCCTCATTTCCAATCTAAAATCCAAAAATCTCTCTCAAATCACCCAAATCTGAAATTCCTTCAACTTCAAATCAAACAACACTCCAATAACCAGTAAGTTTTCATAATCAAACACCATTAACCTTTTTATGTTGATATGTTAGATTTTTTCTCTTAAATTAGATTTTTTTTAGTTTTAGGGTTTTGTTTAAATTTTGATTTTTTTTTTGCAAGAAATGATATAATGTTACACGTAAATGACTTATATCACTTAATTATTTAGATGTTTGCATGTTTATGTTCTAGTTACGAGTTTTAGGGTTTATGTATAATTTGCACTCCAAGTGTTTGATAAAATGTTTGAATGAGTTTTTCATTGATTATTTAATTTTTTATGTTGTAGGTTTGAAACAATGACCGATTTGTTCAGTGTTTGCATACGCTTCAACAGTGGAAATCCTCAGATGTTCAAGGTTCGGTACATTAATGTCACGTTAAAATGTCTCAAGGATCAACCGGATGAAATTAACCAAGGACTCAACCCCGGAGACACAACGAGAGTGGAACACATTTGGTATGAACGTTCAACGTTGGTCGACGGAAAAATAACGTTCAGTCGGCTAGAATTAAAGAACGAAGACGACATGAGGAGCATGTTCTCGATTTTTTGGTAGCACAACATGTTCCCTCGAATCAATATGTTTGTCACGTTGCTAAGATTGCCTGAAGATATTCTCAATAATTTGATTCCTCCTGAAGATTATGATTAGGTAGCATCATTATTATGTAGTGTCTTGGAATGCATTCTTTTCTGTGATGACGGGAATGCACCTCTAAGAGGTTTCTTTGAATTGGATCGTGCTCCTCTGTTAATTGGAACTTGTCAGTTGACAGGGCAGTAAGATTCAACTCAAAGTAACCTCTTGGAATGCATTCCTTTCTGTGATGATTCATCTTATATGAGAGAATTCGATGTCAAAACATATATAGATGATTTTGTAGAATACATGTGTTGTTCTCTTTTTTTTTTTTTAGTTTTCAAACAGAGTAGCAAATTTTTACACTAAGTATACGACACTTCAATTCCGACATTTTCGGCAAACTTTCAAGAATTAAATTTAAATCCAACATCATGATGATACCACATATATTTAGGGAGAATGTAATGTAATGTAATGTAGATGAAATTAACACTAAATAAAATTGTGTATTTTTTTTTTATTGGTTTTGTGTAATTGTGTCACTTTATTTGAATTTATTTATTCGATACACAATTTTTAATCGAATTCACGTTGGGTTTATTTAGTCTTTATTCGAATTTATTTATTCACTTTATTCGGATTTATTTATTCAATACGCAATTTTTATTCGAATTCGCGCTAGGTTTAATTAGTCTTTATTTGAATTTATTTATTCAATACACAATTATAAAATAAATGCAAATATAAACAAAAATAATAGACATAAAATCTCATTTTATTAATATAATGGATACATTTACAATGGGATAAAACTAAATCTGCAGATTTAGTTTTACGTCCAACCTTCTTGGGGTAAAACTAAATCTGCTTCTTTTTACCCTAAGAAGGATGGTCACCAATCATCTCAAGTTCAAAGTTACCTCTTGAAATCTTCAAACATGCCTCTTTCTATGAAAGGCCAAGGATGGAAAAACAACATTGTTGTTGTAGAAGGAAGAGGAGAAGAGTGAGAAGGAGAGAATGCGAGAAATGGTGAAGGTTGAAAGAGTATTTATAAGGGGATTGTAAAATATAGGTTTTAACTACACTTAATGCAGTTAAAAAACGTGTAAAACCTTGTAAAAAAAACGTGTGAAATACATTAAAAACCTTGACCACCGTCCAAACAAACGTGTTCTTTGTGCATAACCACCGGCCAACCTGCGTGAGTTAACTCACGCCACCGATCAAAGGTGCGTGAGTTAACTCACGCATGGGCATTTTAGGAATTTCAGTTGGGAATAAGCAAAATGTGTTGGGTAAAGAGCAGAATTCATAGTTTTAATAAATGAAATACCCATAACAAATAACGGATTTTGGGGGAAACTAGACCCAACCCAATAAACACACTTACCCAATAATACCCACATTTTAATTTTATTTCCATTGGAACAAAAGAGAATGCTAAAAGTTTTGGTCATAAATCAAGTTTAATTTTCGAAATTGACATAAAGTATCATCTATATTGAAAATTAAAGCATTACAAATTAGGATGTTGCACTTTTTGGTTATTTTAATACTAATGCAATTTTATGTCATGCAACTTTATTTTGTTGCAAGTATTTTGTGATAAAATTTATTATTAATATTATCATTTATTATTTTATTATGCTAAAATATAGTGAAAAAATACAATGACTCATTATTTAGTCATTTAATATTAACAAAAAAATAGAAAAATAATTTGGGTAACCCAACCCAACCCAAATCAAAAGTTAGTGGATATGCCAACCCAACCCAATAATGTAACTAGTGATTATTTTAACTGACTCAAACCAGAATACCCTATATGATTTGGATCTTGGATTTGACTAAACTCAACCCAACCCAAACTAATTCACGTACACCCCTATTAAAACCCACTATTTTAATTGTAGTATAACCAAGCTATTTCAAAAGTTTTGTAAAGAATTTGTCCAAAAATAATTTTTCTTTAATTCATTTAGGATAACATCTAGGGACGTGGGACGTGTATTCGAAATATGGTTGGTAGTTGGTGCGTGAATCACAACAAACATAGATGGTCGAATCAATATTATGTCAGCTAATATTTTGGTCCAACATTATTTTCAATTTTTTTTATCAAATATGTTGGTGTTTAGAAATTCATTTTAATAAATAAGCTAAATTCTTATTTATTTATTTTGTCAAAAAAAATAAGAATTTAGAGTTTGAACTTTGGCTCTTGTATACTATGTCTCTTTCACAATTGTATTATTTTATACTCTATTTACTCTAGCAATCTTAAAATGTCAACTTTAATCGAGCAATTAAGCTCAATTGGTAAATAAGTTATATTAAGGATAAATCGTTCAGGAGAACTCGAGTTCGATTCTTAGGTGAAATATTTTTTTGTTAAATTATCTTTACCTCACGGCCGAACTTCAAGCTACTATGACTCATTTCTTTAAGAAACCGGAGAGTTAACGAAAAAAGAATGTCAACTTCAAAAAAAACAAAAAAATTGTAAATGTCAACTTATATATACAGCTGCTTTGTGGTGTCACATTAATAGGTAAATTTTATATATCTCAATCAATTATTCTATATATTCTTTGATATCTCTAATTAGTAGAAACATTAGAAAGCAAAAACATGGCTTTAAGTGGAAAAGTGTTCACTGAAATAGAGATTAGAGCACTTCCTGCTAAGGTCTATAATATTTTCAGGAAGCAACTTAAACAAATTCCTGATATCTCCCCAGATCAAGTACAGGGAGCTAGATTGCTTGAAGGTGACTGGGAAAATGTTGGTTCTATCACTCACTGGGAATATACAATAGGTAATTAAGGTTGTTATGTTTCAAAGTTTTATTTTATTTATTGCTCAAAGGTAGTAGTACTAGTATTTATCAATGAACTCACCCTCCTTAAATATAAAAACTATTAATGAACTCACCCAACACTCTTTTGTTAATGTCCTTGCTTGTATATACTTTGATTAATTATAAGCAAAAATACATAAATTTATGCTAATTTACAATTTTAACTATTATTACAATTATTATGTTGGAGAGGTGATAGTATGTCTCTCTAAAAACTTTTTTTTTGCCAACTCGAGGGAAGAATGGGTTAGATTCATCATGTCGATCCGTACACCAAGACTTGTTTGGAGGAGCGTTGAAATTTTGAACCAATCTAATACATGGTTCATCCCACTTAACTTGCTTAAAAATGGGGTAGGACCGGTTGATCAAAATAAAATAAAAACTCATTTTGGTACTTCTTTAATCTATAAGCCGACTCATTTTATATTTTTTTTTATGTTATAAAAATATTTTTTTTACAAGTTAAAATGGAATATATTACGATCACAATAGACTCCTCATCAGCACAAGGTGTGCCGACAAAGACATCAAAAGTATACAAAGTAACCAGTCACAAGGGAACCATAACACAAAGTGATTAGCCGATGCTCAAACAAACAAACGGGCTCGACCATCACATATGAAAATTTAAGCTAACATTAATATTATCGACCTTCATCCACCTAAAAGAATATATCTTTATTTTTTCTAACAAGTGATGAATGTTGCTTTCCTTATTCTTGAAAATTCTATTATTCCTTTGGTTCTATATAAGTCACACACAACACAGTTAAACAAGCTGCATAAAACTACGGCGCCGACGCGTACCCCCAAAAGCATAAACAAATTGAAACAAATGAGCCTGCACATTACATGGCGCAATGGTAGAAGTGACAAGCCACGCCATAACTGCACCCCACAAAGAACCAAAACACGGACAATGAAGAAACAAGTGTTGCGCCGTCTCGATGTCACCGCAATGTGAAATACAACTATGAGTCTCAGAAGGAATGATGCCCCGGGCCACCAAATCGCCTTTGGTAGGTAGCCTATTTTGCATAAGTCTTCGAGCAAAAATAGACACCTTCAATGGAATATATTATGTCATAAAAATATTAATTGTATTATTCGATTTATCGTCGGTTATAAGAACTTGCTCAATTAGAATAAAATAGTTGCTAGAAAAAAATATATATAAATAAAATGTATTTAAGGGAGTAATGCCACTAAATATAGTATTTTTCATTGCAAGTATAAAGTAGATACAACTCACAAGTCCTATCTCAACTTGTAAAATGCTGAAATTGTTAGGCCGGACTTCATGGTTGAGGTTCAAACCCCAACACCTTCATTTGTGTATGAGTTTATAATGACATGTCATTTCATTTATCTACCCAAAAAAAGTAGATACACGTGAAAAATAAATAATTTATCATCGGAAAATAGATTAATCACTAATTTTGACATTTTTTAACACATAGTTTCGAAATTAAATATGTTTTTGTTTGTCTCTAATTTATTTTCTATATTTGTCATGATCAATCAACTTTGATTTTAGATACTTTGAATCCCTGCAGATGAAAATGAAGAAAGTGCTAAAGTTAAAATTGAGACTATAGATGATGAGAATAAGGTAATCACATTTAGCCTCTTTGATGGAGATGTGAGTGAGAGTTACAAGAGTTTCAAGGGAACATTAGAAGTATTCGATTGCGAATTAGATATTAACGAATATGGTTCACTTGTGAGATGGACTTTTGAGTATGAGAAATTAAAGGAGGATATTACAGGTGCATGTCCTGATTTATACTTGGACCTTGTTGCAGAGGTCACAAAAGATATTGATTATCATCTTGAATTGGAATTGGAAAAAGATGAACAAAGATGAAGATAAACATGTGTTTGGATAGAGTGTTATTGTTTATCAAAAAGTTTTTTGATTGTGGATGCATTTTTTTATGGCCAAAAGTTATTTGAGTGAAGCATTGAATTCGGTTTTCCTAAATAATTTGTTATTGACTACAGACTACGGTTCATTAGGAAATGGTTTGTTGTGTTGGATGAGTTTGATTGCCCAAGTAAACTTCTATTTTTGTCTCTAATGACAAAATATTTCTTATTAGTTTTCCATATTCATTAAGGAAAACATGAATAAAGAAAAAGGTTGTTGATATATGTTTTGTTGGGGTGAGGTATATGCTACATTTTGAGATTTAAAAATATTTTCTAAGTTAACCACTATTTGTAAGAATTCATTATCAAAAAGGTTTTTTTTTATCAAAACATTTAACTTTAACAAGATAAGTAGTCAATCTATTCTATCTAGAGTGATTTTTCCTTCTAACCTTAAAAGGACTTAATCCACTAAGATACTCCGTATCCTAGATTTTTTTTGCATTAAACCAAAGGACTTCCTTGCCTCAAACCATAAGACTTCTTTGAGTGTATAATGTTTTTTCAAACCCCCTTTTTCAAGTAAAGGTTGTTGTCACTACATGGCGATAAACATATGAAGGCTTAAGTTTGTATTTGACTGATACAAAATCATAGCTAGGATAATTACTCTCTAAGATGTGGTGATACGTTCAAATCTTATATCAAAACAAGAGTATCACAACTACTTGATTAATTTACATTGTGATCTAGTTGTTCTCGTATGATAATTTTACAATGTCTTCCTAAATCATGTTCTTTGGCTTTCTCTATATTTTTCTTTTAATTTCTATAATAACATAGCATTTTTCTTTCTAAGTTTGGTGTTTTGAACACCTACATTGCTCTCTTTTTTTTTCTTCAAATATTTCTTTTTCATGAAGACTAATAACATCAAGACAAGTCTATTTTAAGGTTTTGATATATCCCCTTTCATACAAGAGGAATAACACCGTTGAATAGTGAGACAAAAGAAAGAGTTGTTCTATAGATTGTACAACGTTGTACTCCTATCTTATGTCTTATTTTGTTTGAGCATGATCTCTTTAAGATGAAAGATTTTTTTAGAGAATCACTTCATTGAACTTGAAAGATCATCCATATGTTATTAAATCAAAGCTTACCACTTGATCTTCAGTTTGATCCTTTTAGAGGATCGTATTTCTTCTTGTATCAATCATCGAGAGGATACACTATTAGAAAAAGCAAAATTGGCAAGGGAAATTAGTGACGGAAAAAATGCAATTCCTCACAAATTCCTTGGTCACAAAATTTAGTGACGGAATTAGAGAGGAATTTCACGTTTTCCCTCACTAAATATCCCTCACTAATTTTTGTTTTTTAGCAGTGATATCTTTATTTTTTTCTTGTATCAATTATCCAGAGGATAGTTTTAGGTCAGATGGTTGAACTTTGATTTTCTTTTACGCTGACCAAACAGATTAAACTCTTTAATTTAAGCTGCTTTCTTTTTTTACTTGTTTGATCTTTGCCGAATGGTATGTTCAAGAATCAAATTGTGGTATAAGTACTATTCATTGGAGTAACCAGTGATTTGATTTGTTTATCAAAGAAGCATGATAAACAAACCGACAGAGCCATGTACAAGCAGGGTATTTGTATAATTTTATATAGTATGGATATAATTTTCTTATGAGCAGGTAATAATATGGATATAATTAATCATTGTTAGTGTTAACTTTTATGATTGTACAGGGAGGATGTTCCTATGCAAATCAAACGAACCTTCCAAATGTAATTTTTTAATTAAAAAGTTGTACGCAAGATCAAAAGGTATTGGAAAAAGATGCTCACAAAAATGGGACGGTGGATGCTCCCTTCCAGATGCTATAAATCCAACTGAAATATTTGTCATCCTTAGCTTGGTAGCTACTAGTGATATTATTTGCAGAGATTCGGATTTGAACTCTGGATTTCTCACTTCTCTACATTTGATGTGTATAAATCTTACCATTAAACTACTTTAAAAAAAATAATATAGGATTCTATAAAAGAAATAAGCATAAAAACAGATTGGTGTACACATAAATAAAAAAAATAAAATTAAAAATTGACATGACATTTTCGTTAAAACTACAAACTAATTTTCATGAATGAAAGTTTAATTTTCCTAAATATGAGATCTAGCTATCTTATCTATCTATCTAACTTGTTTGAGATGAGAACATGAAAAAGTTCAAATTTAAATGAAAAAAAATACTACTATAACAATAAACATTTAATTAAAAATGATGTTTACCATTTGACTAATAAATGTTTTTCTTTTTCTTCTTTTAGAAGAAACCAAACTAGTCCACCGAATTTTTAATATCTTTATGGATTTGATTTGGTGTTGTAACTGCATGGACGCAATTACTATTTACAATTGTCTCATTCAAATCAACGATCGAGATTGATTAATTATGTTATAATTGATGTGTAATCTCAACCGTTTGATTTCAAATAACAGCCTAAAACTACATGTATTTTTACAACAACAAATCTAAATCCGTATCTTTATATGATGTTGGATACCAAGTCAATTTGTTTTTATGTTTAAATAACATCACTCAAATAACACTACCTTCTTAGGCCCTAACAATTGAGACAAAACTAAATTATAGTTTGATAATAAGGAGAATTAGTTGGGATAATAAGGAGGTTAATTCAATAATAAGCAAGTAATGTATGACTTTGATGACTCAAAAGCTCCAAATGCGGGTAATGTCTAAGGACCACGCCTACCCTCATGTCCCCTTTTGTAAGGGTATAAGATAAGCCTTGGTAAGGATGAGCCCTACAATTAGGTTCAAATATAATAATAATTAGCATCCATCTTATGAGTCAATTCTATGGACTAAAACCAAACATGTGAGAACAACGTTTGTGACTCTCATACCGGTCATTATCTCTTCATTTTATCTATTTTTAATCTTCACATGTATCATATAAATTTGTTCCATTAAATAATTTTAGGACATGTGTAATTTCATATTTGCGATTTATACAAATTAAAATTTTATTTATTTTATTTCTAATTTTCTTATTTTAATATAATTTTGTCTCCTTTTACGGTTTTAAACTTTTTTATAATTTTTTCACTAACTTTCCTACAGTTATTTACTAATTTTTGTTAGAGTAAATAGATATTAAGATGTTTATATTTTTAGATTTTTGAAAAGTGTGCTTTTTATCCCTTAAAAAAGTGTATATATTTATAAATAAAAGTTGTCTTTAAGTGTTTAATTAAAATCCTCTAAAAAGATCCCCGTGAGCTTAACTCAGTTGGTAGGGATCGGGGTTCGAACCCAAACACTCCACTTCTCCACAATTAAATTGTGTGAGCTCTAGCCACTAGGCTACTTAACAAAAAAAAAATCCTCTAAAAAGAAACTATTATAATTGAAATATGTTAATGAAGCTATAAATTTCAATATCATTTTTTTTTTTTGAGCAATAAATTTCAATATCATTGTCACTAATATTTCAGAAACGTAGCATAGATTATTATTAAAAGTTATGAAACGTATTTTCAGAAAGAATAATTATGAAAGTTCTTAAATTTTAGAATACTATAGTCAACGACTTTGCTTACTATATGTTTTGCTCTGAAAACCATTCGTAGAATGCCCATATACTCACCACCAGAGAGGGATGGACCATGTGAAGTCATGGAATCTGCACGAAACAGAATATGCAAAAATGAGTTCAAAATTCATTTTTCACTATAAAGAAAATGAGTTGTTTTATCATCTTTAGATTGGTGTATTTGACGTGAGAAATGTAAATAACACATTCTTTAACATAGTTTTCATGTGCAGAGAGGCCTTTAATATTTAGCCTATGTAGCCAACATATGTTGGTTTATTTGTCAAAAAACAAAACACATGATGCTGTAATTGGTAATTTTTTATTTTAAATAAAGACATAAATAGGGATGTGAAAATATGGTGAATCAAGTTCGAACTTAAAATTCAACATAAAATATCTTCACAGTCAAATAAATATATTATATCAACGGTGAAGTTGATTCGTATCTTACAAGAATATAAGTTCAACTATAATGTCAGTATATACCGATTTTGTTAATAGATAACTTGTGAGTGCATCTTTCAACGTTCTTTTGAGAATAAGACATAACTTGCTTCTAGTGAACTTCCTATACTCAACTCATCTAAACATTTTATTTTAAAATAATAATATATTGGGAATAGAAGTATCTTTTTGGAGCATATATTAACCATACCGAAGTATTTTCGATTTTGTTTTTTAACATATGACCATAGAAGTCATGCAAATAGAATATGGGGGGTAATTATGTGTCAGAGAAAAGAAAGAATGTGTGGGTTATTTCTTATTTGAGCCAAGATTATAACCTAATTGTGCAAAAATTCAACCACCAAATGAAGCCAAAATCAAATTATTGATATTGAGGTGTGAAGGAATGTGGATTTATGCGCATGGTGGACCCCACATTTTACACCAGCCACATGCTAATGGAGTTCACATTTCCAAAAAAGATAGACCACTCCAATAAAGGACAATTAGAACAAGTGTCTCTCACTCCAATTTTCTCAAAACCATAATTAAATATACCTAAACCCAAAAGTCCCTTTTACCTATACATACTTTACATTTTCATATGTACCTAACAACTTAAGAAATCCTTTACTTTCCTCATTTTCTTCTAATCCTTACAATTCTCACATCAAACCATATCTAAACAATTGAATTCATCATCAATTCCTATCAAAAACCATAATGGATCCTCAAAGTAAAATTCCACTAAGAATCCTCAATTGGATCTTATTACTTGTTTGTGTTACTCTTCCAATTAATGCTATGGAATCAAGAAAGCTAGTTGAGAAGTGCACACCATGTGGTGACACTCCCATATATTCACCACCTCCAATAATATACAATTCACCACCACCACCAATTGTATATCCATCACCACCACCACCATCGTCACCGCCACCAATATTATACTATTCACCACCACCACCTTCACCTAAGAAATCGCCCTCGGCGAATTGTCCTCCACCACCATCATCATCATCACCATATGTATACATGACTGGACCGCCGGGGAACCTGTATCCAGTTGATGTGAATTTCAGTGGATCAGGAGCAACCCCCAGCAGCCGCGCAAGTTTTGGTGGATTCTTGCCACTTTTGGTTTGTTTATTGAGCCTTCTAGTCCTTTGGTGATTAGTTTGAGATTGAAGTACTCAACAAATGAGTAGAAGAGAATACATATCTATAAGGTAAGAGGCAGGAGAAACTATAGTGCTCAAAATTTAGTGTTTAACATGTACCATATGCTTTGGTTAAATATGTGATCCCAATTTGTTGATCATGTATGTTTATTTTCATTTCTACGTATAGTATCTTCACTCCAATAAATCTTATGTACCATAGAGAAAGTAATAAATTTATGTAAGTCTTTTTTTATGACATTTGCAATCTTTTATTAAGTTTGTCTGTAAATTTTGATTAAGATTATGTGTAGATGAATTATGGTTGAACTAAATATCAACTGTTGGATTGGTTGTTCATGTGCATCCAATTCAATCAAATCAATTAGATCGAGATTTGTTATTGCATTTAATTATTTCGATTGAATGTAGAAGCAGAAGAACTGTACACCCAGCAAGTTATTTGATTTTCACGTCATGTCATTAAGTTATATTGCTTTAAAAAAAATTGCTTAGTGTTAACATTATCAAAGAGTTGACTAATAAGTAATCACTCATGATGTTCAGTATAAAAAAAATAACAATCACTTTTTTAATAAAGTAGTAGTGCTTCATGTATTTTATATGTTTTGTTAAAAAGAAGCAAATTATAGATTTTTTAACTTATTAAATAATTTGACAATATATTATCAGATGATGTGTAAGAAATATCTTGACTCAGATTATGTAATATAAACTAATTTTTTTATTAATTAGTCTTGAAAAATATTAAAATTTGTTGTGCCTGTGAATGAATGATCATGAATGCATGTCGATCACCCATCCAACTTAAGTCAGTTGTACTTTTCTTTTATTGGATCAGCATAGTATGGTCATAAATCACAATGAAGATTGAAGATCCAGATTTTATTTTGACTCAAGGAGCTGTATCCAGATAGGATCATTCCTTTGTTGTATCTTAGAGTTTATCACTATTATTTTAAAATTACGATTTCCCAAGTTTGGTAAAATTACGATGACACTGTCATTTCGTTAAAGATTCAAGTGTAGATTTGCTATAACATCAATGACCCACGGTAATATTGTCAAATTTACCACCAATCGAAACGTGTTTAGATGATTCTATTGGGACATCTAAACTACAATATTTACAAATCACTCTCTCAAACTGTGACCTTCAAACAAATGAGTCGCGATCGAACTCATGACTTTATACTCTATTAGCAGTGTATAATTTGTTGTTGATCATTAGTCAAATAAATGAAAAATTGAACAGTTAAATTCAAGGATAAGAAATAGAATATAATGATAGTCACCTTCTCAACTCGTCTTAGAAGGTAGAAGAAATGTTCACTCGTGATGTAGAGCTGAATGCTATGAATACAATACAGTCACCATACTACTATAAAGTAAGGGACCCAGCACGTATGTTCCAGAAACTAGTACTACTATTAGTTTTGTTTTTAGTTTCATATTGTTCTAAAACTCTCGTTTTCAAATTCTGTATCTTCCAACAACCTTATCACACTTTTCAACCAAGAAAAACACAAGTTGTGCACGGCTCTTAGGTGTCTGAATGTCATAATCAATGGAGTATTGCTAATGAGGGGTTAAAGTAAATAATTTTAACAAAATGTTTTGGAAATTAACTTCGATGTATAGACCAGAAACAAAAAAATTGTGGTAGTTCTTGACCAAGAATCAGAATCTTTGCCTTACATAACTTCTGCAACTTATAACTATTAGAAATAAAACTTTTCTGAAGTGAACTTATTCTTAAATGAACAATTATATGTTCACTTCTATTGTTAAATGAAATTTTATAAGACATGTTAACCTGTCCTCCAGAAATTGGACGTACGAGTGCCCTTTCGTGATCTACCAGCGCAAATTATTGCGATATTTAGTTCACAACAGCAGAATTAGTACTAAACATGTGTTGGCTTTAACATAACAATTCTAGCAACAAAGTGATACTACAGTACTAATAATTTGACACAAATTATAATGTGTACTCAAATCCAAAGGAAAAACCTTGCAACTCGTTGAATACTTGCGAAAGAGATTAAATTTACCTCGCTCAAAGAAACCAGTAGGGACTAAAATTCACAACATGTCGAATACAAGTCTGTTATGCTCCACTAGACAAACCACTTGACGCTAGAATGATACTCCAATTTATACATAATAACCTTAGAAGTTACAACTGTCCTTGCTATATGACAATCTGAGGGCACAACAAATGCAAGGGAAGGCAGTATACTGAAAACATTATGATACAATACAATGTCTAGAGAGCATCATTAAACTCAAGGTAAGAAAACAAATGAAGGGGAGAACAAGACGATGCTATAGAGTCTGTAAGTGTTATTCATCCGCATCTGATGCATAGTAATTCTTAACTGCTGTACGAAAATCCTCAGGATCATACCACCATGTTGGGGTATTCAAAATGGCTTTCTCCAAAAAGTGCTTGTCCGTGATTTTCCTCTGTTTTGTACCCTCGTACAATGTTCCCAATGTTATCATGATCTTCTTAATTCGATTAGTCTGACCTAAGCCAACTATAAACCTTAAAAAGTCCAAAATTGTCTTTAGAAGCTCCTTGCCCATGATGAGATAGATATACTGGAAAAATAATGTAGAGCTTGAGCATTAAGAAATAGTCATTATTTGAACATCAAATTTCATACGCTATATACTGCACTGTAAGCATTTATTTCTGTCTCTCTTACTTTTTATCTTCTACAATAGACGCATATTTGAATAATACACACAAAAATCAAAAGACACCAAATTTGACATCAAAATTTTTATGAACAAAAATAATTTCTCTTAAGAAATGAGAAATGGCCTATATTCTATCAACTCTGTTAATCATGTGAAGGGTAACTCGTGTCATAAGTTTGCATAAGAACATATTCCATGGTCAAAAGTCTTCTCATATACCGGAAGGACTTCAATAGTTAGCTACAACTATCAGTGATTTAAATTCTATTAATGCAGTTTAATTCGAAAGTTTTGTTCCATTAATCAGAAACATTAACTATAACCCTTTTTAGCATGGCTACTTCCATTTAACTTTCTCCTTACAGTTTTCAAAATTCAGAGTTTTGCACACAAAATAAAGAATGCCAGATGAGTAATTTACTTGTCCACATATACTACACATATACCGAAGAGAATGAGAGTGTACCAGAGATAGTAAGGCACCAGTTGCGAAAATCGTTTCGCGAGTGTCATAGCTTTCTTCATCATCAGATCCACCAGGGCCATCGGGACTGCCACCACCGCCGCCGCCTTCTCCTCCTCCTCCTGGTGGCTTTACTCCACTTCCACCATTGTCTAAATACTCACCTTTTTGAATTTGCTTCCGTAATACTTCTTCTATTGATTGTCCCTTAAATTTGTCCATTGCATTCGTAATAGATTGCCATGGGGAATTCTGATTATTATTACATTTATAATGTTAGCAAAATGTAGAAATCATTGTTAATCTTTCATGTTGCATACCAAAGTTTTAAAAACCAAACAAAATCAGACAGTTCAAATACATCAAAATAACAATAAGAAACAAAATTATAATTAAAAAGAAGTAGCCTACCTCATCACTATTTCCTGACATTCCTTTTCCACCAGCACGAAGAGGTTTCAAAGATTTCAACCCAAATAACGGTTTATCTCTTACGCTAATATTCCGAATCCGAGGGAAAGAGTTTACAATACACTTTTGCAAAACACATGATTTAGAATTTTTCACACAAATTCCAAGCTGAAATGCAGTAACTTGAGCAGAATTCATTTCTACAAAATCTACAAAAATTCATATAATCAGGTTACAAAAGTGGCTGAAACATTCGAAAAGTATATCATCTTCACTTAGGACTAGAAGATTGTCGAAATAGAGTAAGATGAATATAAAAAAATTAAATGATAGAACCACAAAAATAGTGAAAAAGAACCACCAAACCTCAAACAACAAGATTTTATATTTATTGCCAACAACTTAACCCATATTTTTTCCTTACCGATATCTGCATGCAATGGTCGCAAGTCACGATCAGAGGAACAAGTACGACGGCGGCGACTTCCGGTACGGTGGTCACCGGGAACGATGCCTATGTCGTGAAATAGTAGATTGGAGGCTGTCAGAAATGGAGTTTTCCACGGCGACGGCGACGGTTCTCAACTCTACTGTATTGGAAAACAAATGGTATAGAAGTATAGATCGCGGAGAGAGAAGGACAATGGTGTTTTCTTTTCACGAAAATGGATAGCATTGGAATACTTCCAATTCAGAATAATTCAGTGGGAGGTGTAAACCTAAAATACCAGTGCAAATAGTAATATGTTTAAAATTTCATTTTTGTTAACTTTTTTGGTAGAATAATTTGTATTCAAGTTAGGATTAAATGATATAAAATAAAATAAGGTGTTTCCATCTCACAAATTTTTTTATTTTGTTTCTGGTTTCTAACGAAAATAATTTTGACATTTTTTTAACATAATATGAACATACAAAAATTGAACATAAAATACTCCTAATCTTGACATTCATATTAACAAAAATTGGCCATTAAGGACCAAAAACAAAATAAAATTTTTTGTAAGGACGAAAACATTATGTTTAATTTTTAAGGAACTAAAATAATAATTTGCTATATTTTTAAAGACAAAAAAATTATTTAACCCTTAAGTTTAATAATACAATACAAAATACTTACATCTTCAAATATATCTTGAAATATATTCAAAATAATAAAATTATTAAAAATCTTCTTTCAAAAAAGTTTAAAAATATAATACCTGCATATAATAAGTTTTTGTCCTTAATTAATAAAATATAAATTAATTTTATAAGTAAGAAAATTTGACTTCCTAATTCCTTCCATAAATTTTTTTTAACTTCCTAATATTATACATAAAAAAAATTATATACAAAATCAACTTTATTATCATAAATTGCATGAGTTATCATTTTCGTAAAGTTTGTTCTACATTCCTTAAAAAACAAAGGTTGTTCTGCATAGAGGGCCAAGCAACCCAAGTAAGGGTTTTAGACTTCAAAATTTTGGGTGAAAAAAATGTTTCTAAAAAATTAATTTGGTTATAAGTATTGGATAGCTTAACTAATTACAAAAAATACCTCAATTACTCTCGGCTATGAATTTAAATTTTGGTCTCCACAAAATTGATTTTATATAAATATTCTGTTAAAAAAATATTTTACAAGGCCACATTGAATTTTTGGTTTTGGGCCTTTTAATCTGTTGGGTCGGCTCTATCTACGTACAATTGTAATTTAACTTTATTTAAAAAATAAAGAGGAAGAAGAGAAATAATTGATTTTTATTCCCTACAATTTGGACGGGTAATCAATAGAATTCGACAAAAAGAAATTAAATCATATATTGGATGAGGATAATTACCTTGATTATGGAGTTTGTTAACCTCCAAGATAATTAAATCCATGAGGTGGTTTTTCATTCATAATGTGGTTAAAGATAAAATTTTGAAACAAATCATAAAAAAGGCAAACTCAAACTCAAGAAATTATCAAGTAAAGTTTTTTTATTAGGCAAAAGTAAAATTATATAAAACAAAATAAAAAAGATACAAAGATTGGGGGGACATTAGACCTGACTCAAGTCCAACCCAGACGGGAATACATAGTGTAAAATCAAACTAGTGATCAACCTTACTCTAACCTTTCAAATAATCGCTCATCACGAGCGTAATCTAGCGAACCTGCGTACGGAACTCAAAATCCACGAAATCAAACTGGTGTCTGGATCGACCGCCATCACAGAACCCAAATTCACGTATCAACAACTCTCCGAGCAAGCAGCAAGTATAGAAGTTCTTTCGAGCATAACAGAATCAGAGTAAAGGCATGTCTGACGCTTGAGACCTGCGAATCTCATCAAATTCGAAACTTCAGAGAATCAAGGTATAGACTACCAAAACAACCGATTTCAATCCAACGCGTCATGAATCCGACACGTTCATCACTAACAGACCCTATCGGCTTAAAATAACCATACCCTTTCGGGTTTGTGAAACCTATCCACCATAGAGGAGCAGATCTGAAGTCCATACCCAATCTCTGAACAGCATAAAATCAGAAAATTACATAGATGGAGACCCACGAAAACAAACCTTCTGCCGGTGGCAAAAATCTGACAACCCACGAACAAAACAACCCAGTAACTCAACACGAACAGAACACAACAGTCGGATCGACAACGGATAACAACACAAAAGAGGTGTGTGTGCGAACAAACCAGAGTACCCACCATCCAAAAAACCATCACCCACCACCAAGGAACACCCTCCTACCATTGGACTGCAACAAACACAGCGCCCTCATCCGGACGGCGACAAAGAAGTGGAGTTGCAGCAGAATAGAAGAACCACAAACCGGAGCTTGTAGCAACCAAAAAGGAACGATGGCGGTTGAAGCTTGGTGGGGTGCGAAGGTGAAGTGAAGGGTGGAGAAGAGTCCCAACACCTCGTCGCCTCGCCACCAGCGAGATCTACATGGTGAAGGTCATGATTTGGATTGGAGAGGTCCCGACAGGTCTGAATATCATGTAAAGTTGAATTTTATGACATTCATTACATCACTAAAGTTTAAAGTTAGATTCTTTTATCAATTAAAAGATGAACAATTTGAGTTACTTCATTAAATCACAAAATCATATAAAACCTATACTTAAACTCATATAAAAGGAAATAACTTGCAATTGAAGTAAAATAGTTCTAGAAGGAAATAAAAACATATTAAATCTAATTAAAATAAACTTAAATATTAAATAAAAGACACTAATTTAAAGACTAATTATTGACTCATCAGTGCCTAATCATATTGTGAAGAATTTTTGGGACATCTTGAAGATATGTGGAGATAAACTCAAGGTTAGGTTTAGTGTATTCTAGGATGCGTTGATCACGAATAAGACCTAGGTCATTGAACCAAGAGTTGAAGAATAGCTTGTTACCTTCATTGGGGATCTTCAAAGCTTTTGAGAGAAACTCTTGAGTGTTTTTAATCTTCATTCCTTTCACTGTTGTGATGAGAAACTTCTCCTCCTTTTTCTCTTTGATAGTCGTAGATGCATAGAATTCCCTTACCAAATCTTGAAAGGTGAATTTTTGAAGTGACACGAAACTTGATCAGCCTTGAGAGTCAGGGCATTCTCTTAAGTTCCATCCCTTTTTCTTAAGGCTTGCAAAGTCAAAGTACTTTGATCTGCTGACAGGCCTAAGAGCAAGTTTTCTAACTTTTTGAGCTCTTATCATGGAGGCAATTTTAGCAATGTCCTTGCCTTTCCAAGGTTTCTTTGGTGAAGCATATTGTTTTTCTTCCTTCTCTTCTTTTTGTTGAGATGGAGAGGGTGGCTTTTCTTCTGATTGAGAAAGGGTTTCTAGCTTCTTAGTTTTCTTTGATGTTGATCTTGCTGACTTCATTAACTCATAAAGGGTTTTCTCTGAATCTTCTTCTTTTTCTTCCTCTGTATCAGAGAGATCAATGTGGGAGGTGGTAGTTTTCTAAGAGGATGAAGATTCAACGCCAGAGCTGATCCTTTGTGATCTTCTAGTGGCTTTTAGTTTGGAAATTTCCTTTTTGGCAAGAGATTTAGAGAGTTTGGGTTTTGATGGTTTTGAGGGTTTAGAGATTGGAATGATCTCGTCAGGAAGGATGGTATGGAGAAGAGTTTCATTGATTGGAAGTTGATCAGGGATAGAGGATTGTGGTGGATTAGGTGATTTGCAGGATTGAGGTGATAGTTTTTCTTTGATGCTTGAGGGCTTGCATGGATGCTTCCTTGTTTTATTTTCGCTCAGAGTTTCGATAGACTCTGATGTATGAGTGTCGGTCTTGAGACCTTTTTATTTTGATACCGTTTGGTGGTTTATGTTATTTATATGATGAGGATAACTATATCATGGTGATGAATCTTGTGTGGAGTGACACATGCCATGTTGGGATTTATTCTATGTTGTTGAGAACTTTATGTTGATGATTTTCCGCTACGAGTATTTTGAAAAACAGACTTATGCATGTTTTTGAGAAAAACGAAGATGTAGTATCTAAACTCTTGATTTATTTGAATTTTATTGCATGATTATTGCATTTCGGGTTTAGGGTGTTACAGAAAACATTACAAATGTCCCGAAATCATATGCAATTGCTCTAATACTCCTATGTTTTGCTGGTAAAACCTACTAAAAATGACTCAAAAACATGTTAAGAATAACATAAGATGACCTGTTAATAGGGGGATTCGAAGAATCTTAACTGTTGCTTACATTTCTGCAACCAAAACAGGTAACTTGCTCTGTTGCAAACAGATAAAAATTGCAATCTCTTATCTGTCAACTCTTTTATTTATATTTTGTTAAACGAAGTAAGTAACGCGAATTGTTTGGACGAAACAATAATTTTTGTAGATACGATACTTTACTTACACTTTATTATTTGGTAAACCATTTGGTTCACTTGCCTAATCCGACCATCAATCATTAATAAAATGCATCATTGTGCTTGTTTATGTAAAAAAAGAAGTTTGTATATTATAGTATTACACACTCTTTCTCCTTATCTAACCCCATAAAGAAACTCTAAGGGGACGCTTGTTTCACTTCTACAAATTAAATTCCAAGAATCTAAGATGGGAATAATTTATTCCCATGTTTGGTACACATGCACACAAAAAAGTTCCAAGGAATAATACATTCCCGGTAACTTTTTTTCAACCATATTACTCTCTTTTTATTCCCAGCATAAAAGGATAGGAATGATGTATTCCCGGCGGTTTACACAATTTGTTTCTCAAAAGTTCATTAATACCCTTAAATAACTGCCAACCACACCACTACCACATCTCTACACTGCCACGTTTTTTTATTTCTTGTTAAACACTTTCTTTCATATGCATAAACACTCTTCATTACTTGCTTTCATTGAATGAATTTTGATAGGGTGGTGCATTTATTTATTTTTTTACTCTCAAAGTATCAGAACAATAAAACTCATGTGCTTTTGATTTCTTAATAAAAGTAGACATAAATGAATTGATGTATGATAAACTAAAATTGCCAAACACATTAGTTTATATTGTTGTAAAATGACCAAAAATAATTTTAAAAAATGAACATACGTTTAGTCAATTTTATTAAGGGTGTTTTAATAATTACACCATTTCTTTAAAATACAATTCATGGGAATTCAAATCAACAATCAAACACTTTTGTCAAACTTTCTTAGGAATAAAATTTCCACTAATATATTCCCGGGAAAGCTAATCCTGAGGATACATTTTGATTCCCTAAAACAAACGCCCCCTAATACTCATGATGTCTTTGCAAGCCGGTCACTATTTTTTGGAAACAGTTCTCGCATAATTACTTAGATACCTCATAAATTTAACTTTGAGACCTTTTTATTCACCAAATAAGAAAATACAATTTGTAGTAATCGCCGAGGAACATTTAGTTTATGTGTAAAAACATAGATAATTAAAAATAAAAGCTGTATACTTCATTCGTCCCTTATTAAATGACCTAGTTGGCTCTGACAAACATACCAATGTATATTTATTTTATCTTTAATATCTTTAATTATCTATTTAAAAAAAATTATGAAAATTTAATATTTTAAAAATATTCATCAAGACGAAACCAACAACATCTTATATGATATTATTTATCTTTGTATATTAGTATAAAAATACAGTCAAAGAATGTCAGGTTAAAAATGTACATTGTCAAACAGATCATTTAATAAGAGACAGAGGGAGTATATGGCAAAAACAAAATAGGTAATTATAACAAGAAGTTCACTAAAACATGGAAAAGAAATATACATTGAGAGTTGAAATAAAAAAGACGAAAATTCCCTTTACTTTGTTGCAGCTACTTTTTCTCCACCAATAAGCATGTTATGGATGTTCCGTAGACAAATATTACTAATTCATATTAGATAATAACCAAATTCTTTCATACAATTCGATTTCTTTCGTACATTTGCGTACATAATGTTGCCATCATTGTTATTAGTTTAAGAATAGAAATCATAACTCTTGGCATTAAGGATGATTGACCTCAATCCTCCAATAGGTGATAAAAGCATCAAACATAAGCCAAGCACAATGCAAACCTATATAATCAATGAAAAAAAGATTAAACCAGGTTCTTATTAAAAAAGAAAATAAAATAAGTATTAAAAAAATACCATTTAATGAAGAATATTTAAAATGAAAATAAAACTTACATAGTTACACCACCAAGACAAGCTGAATCTCCTTGGTTTGTAGATTGCAAGCCACATTATGCATGGTAGCTGAAAATTTAAATGAACCATTAATTGAAGTTGTTTTTATCATAAGAACTCATACTAGATCAAAATTCACTAATGTTGTTAGCTTACAAAGTATGTTGTAGGAGCAAAAGCAAATCCACCAAAAAATCCTAGTAGACCACCGAAAAACGGAAAAGTAATAGCAATGAACATTGTGAACGCTGGAATCATAAAGAATTATATGTCAATTCATATTGGAGATTAAAAAAAATGAAATGAACTAAAAGTAATAATATCAACTTTTTTTTAAAAAAAATGCATATACTTACCCACATACACATTTCGTACAATAAAACGCAACATTGTGGTAGGCTTGAAATTCAACTTCTTTACCATCACTGTTTCAATCATGTCAAATACTGGCATTGCATAGATCTACATTTACAAAAGAGAGTCAATCTTGGTAAAATATCAAGGGTCAATTAAAATAGAAAGTTTTTGAACATTGAAATTGAGTTTCACCTGGTAGCTTCCAATAACATGGATAACAACAAACATGTTTGCCATTGCAATAAGCCAGTTTGGTTTCTCTAAAGTCATGAGAATGTTGTCATCAACACTATTTCCAAACATCCAATAACCAATGAGAGCAACTGGAAAGTAGCACAAAGCAACAACTATATAGGCTACAATCACTCCTCTCCACATAGGACCCTTAGATGGTTTTTCCGGTGTAGATGGAATTGTTGCTTGGATTTCTAACACCACGTTGTGTCCGGCATAAGCAAAAGCCACATCTCCAAGGGCATTGAAGAAACCAAAGACAGTTCCTGGGGTAGTCGTAGCTTTGTAACCATAATCAACATTTTCTATAACACCTTTATGAGCAGAAGCTGCCCAAGCAATTGTAGAGTAACTGCGGAGAAACATCATTGTCAAATTTAACATGTGAAAATTATGTTTTCTCAGGTATTTATCACCATTCAAACATGAATTTTGTTACATGTCTAATGATTAATGAAATGAAGATTAAGAAATGAATGGTACCTTAACGACATGACAGCGGCGGCTAAAGAGACACCAGAAATAGAGTTCAAGTTAGGGAGGTGAGATAAGACAAAGTGAACGGAGGCAAAAATCATTATAAAGTAAGTCAATTTGATTTTTTTGCAGTCGGAACACACAGTATCATGAAACTTCTGCAAAGATTTTCCACCAGTTACCATGTAGACAATGTTAACGCCAACTTCAACAATAAGTTGTTGTGGCACAACAATATAGAGACCCAACTTTTCACCAAAAGCATATTGACCAAGTTCATGATATCTATCAAAACGTTTTCCGGGTACCATTTCATGCATCTCAACCATTTGCCATAACGTGTATAATGTGATGAACCATGAGAGGACTAATACTGTTACTCCAGGACCCCTGAAAATACATTGTAAATTCCAACTCAACAAATACACAATTGTTAAATTTCTGCTTAATCAACCCACTTGAGTTGGTCTGGTGATATTGACTTTGGACCTGGGAGTGTGCTCCTCCTCAAGGCCTCAGGTTCAATTCCCTCTGGTGCCAATTTAAGTGGGCAAATTTAGCTTCTTCAAAAAAAAAAATTCTGCTTAATCTTTGTAAAATAAAAGTAGAAAATGAAACTAAAAATATACCATCCAAGTTGGGCCATGGCATAAGGGAGACTAAGAACACCAGCTCCAACCATGGCAGTAACATTGTGGAATGCAGAATACCACCATTTTGCATTTCTTGACGAACTAATTGGAAGCCAGTCATCAATTGCTTTTTGCCTCTTTAATTTTTCATCAATCTGTTTCAATAAATAAAATCAGTGAGCCCAAAAATAAAAAATCAAAACGAATTTTTTTCCAAATGAATTTTTTGTCCTTTTCTATTGGTTTAATAGCAGTTTTGTCCCCCTAAGTAGCAGGAAGTTGCGATTTTGAACCACTAACGAAATAAAATACAATCCAACCCCTTAAGTACCACCCCATTTGTAGTTTTGGCCCCAGGTCAATTTTGACCAAGTCAATGCTGACGTGGACGCCACAGTGTAATTTTTTATTTTTTTTAATTATTAAAAAAGATAAAAATTTAAAAAATTACACAGGTGGCGCCACATCAGCATTGACTTGGTCAAAATTGATCTGACTGCAAAAGGGACAGTACTTAAGGGGCTGAATTGTATTTTACTTTGTTTGGGCCCAAAATCGCAACTTTAACTATTAAGTTTTTTTTTATTTGATAGGCACTAAAGGCGTTTTTGAGTAGCTGCTTCTTGCATAAAAAAAATAAAAATAAAATAGAGTAGTTGCTTCTAATAGCTCCCAAACTTCATGGAAAGTGATAACAAAAGTTGTAGTTGCATACCTAGTGCATGTCTTTATCTTAGCCTGACTTTTCTGTATCGCTCGAGTTTGATTAAGTACAACTGCGAATTTTTTTTGTTTTAACTAGAGGATATATATCCTAAAAAAAAACTTATATGTACTTTTTTTGGGCCAAATAGTCTAGCGGGTAGATTCACACACATTATGTGTATGGAGAAGTGAGAAATCTGAGGTTCGAACTTGACTCTTGCACAAATTATCCCTGATAGTCACCAACTGAACTACACTTACGAAACCACTTATATGTACTTTAACATGCTCAGAATACAAATTTGAAAAAGTTTAACAACACATTTTTTATTGGCTAAAATTTATATGGTATTGTCAAATTTATGGGATCAACCCAATACATATTCAGACCTAAGACGGATTTTAAAGTGAGACCTATTTTATTTTAGTTTTTGATAAAAGAGGTCTATTAATTTTAATAGTAATATTTTATAAAAATTAATACATTTTTATATAAATATTATTAAGATTTTTTTGGATGTTTTTTTTATAGAATCAAGTATCTAAATTGGTGTATAATTTCTCTTAAAAAATTTAATTTCATAAATTTCTTTAAATAATTCATCAATAATAATCTATCTATAGAACTATAGATGCCCAGTCTTAACCATGTGCTTGAGAGGGGATGGGAACTAAGGGAACCGGAGTATCCGTAAATACTTCTATATTCTATTTTTTGAAGAATATTATTATGCATAAATATAGATCTGTGGTATTTAACTAGAAAACATCCAAATATAATTCAAACAAAAGGTTAAATAGATGGCACGTTACATTGACACAAACACACTCCGTCCAACCAAAATTATAAGTTACTTTGTGAAAAAAAATTCTCAAATTACAAGTCATTTTATAATAACAATAAAATATTAATGTTATTTTTCTTATTATACCTTTAACTATTTATTACTCTGTTTTCTTTTAATTTTTTAATTACATTTTTCATTACGTGTGAATTAAACGTCCTATAATTTAAGACAAAGGGAGTATGTTCTAGTTTTGGATCATTATTATATTTATGAAAAGTATGAAATTAAATGTGTCTAATTAATGGTAACTATTAGTATATTATTATAATTATTATTAGGTAAATAATAATTATTTTTGTTACGTCATTTCAGGTCAACCAAGGATAAGAGGAGGGCATCACGTGCCATTGGTTTTCTTTATCATTAAATTTAATCTAGTTAGGCTAACCCTGGTTAATTTAATGGTGATGATAGTTAAACAACTCATTCACTTCATCTACAATTTAGGTGAATCTCACATTCTCACCTTCAAGGCACAAAACAAAGAGAAAGAGAGGATAAATCTACATATAGAGAAGGGTGTGGATTGAGTAAATGAGATGTCTACCATCTTTTATTTTAATTTAATTTATTTTTATCGATGAAGTCGTGGTTAATTACTTTATTTACAATTTACTTCATCCATCTCAAATTATAAGTTGTTTATATCCCATTTTTGATTGTTCAAAAAAAATAATTACAAGTTGTTTTGTACATTTCATACGTATTAAAAAAAATTATTTTTTTGAAACAAAAAAAAATCATTAAATTATTTAATAAAAATAATTAATTTTGTATAAAAAAAAGTTATTATGAATTGTTTTATAAAATTATCTTTAATAAATGATATGAGAAAAATAAATAAAAAAATATACAATTAAAACTATAATAAAAAAATTAATATTAATATTAATATTTTATTGTTAGTGGAAAACGATATATAATTTAGAGAGATGAGTACAAATTTAGACAAGCATGGGTGACACAAATCTAACGGGTATGTGCGTGTCTTTCAAGTTTCCATTTAAAGCCCTATCACGGGTCTCTCGTAGATTCATGAAAAGTTCTATTTTCCCAACCACTTCGGAGGTTAAAGAAACAGACTCCTATATCCTTTGCAAAACAGAAGAAAAATAATTAAAGAAAGAAGTTGTCTTGTTTATTACTATTTTATTTTTTTCCATGTAAATTGTACATATGCAGATTTGAAGAAATCAAAACAGAGCATATGAAACACAAATGCAAATAAAAAAACTAACATGGATTTAAAAATTGTTGGAAAGTAAACAAAAAAAAATCATATCTTTTTCAATAAGGAAAAAATAGAGAGAGAGGACAGAGACACTTACATCTGTGGGTGTGGGTGCTTGAGTTCCCATAGTAACTTGAGAAAGAGAATTGGTATGAAAAATAAGGCTCTTTGAGCTTTGTGAAACGCAAAACTGTCTCTGTTTAGTGTGGAATTTGGCCTTGCTGTTATATCACCACTAGTCTACTTATATATAGTACTTAACAAGTCAAATGTCAACGTATTTATCATTACATGAGAGAGAGAGAGAATAGGAGAACTATTGAACAATGGTAGAAGACTTTTTTTTACCTTAAAAAAACTTATTTTTTTAAATATAAAAAGAAATATTTTAATTATTAGGGAAATCCATTGTATTACAATTTACAATAATAGGAAAATTCTCTTTAAAAATATAGGAAAATTCTCAAACAACACATAATTGGGTTTGGTGAGAGCTAATCTAGTAATCTAGTCAAATACTACTAATAGACAATCCAATTTTAAGATTTTTAACATGTTGAACAAAGATTTTTCTAGATCTGATTTAAAGTCAAGAGGCTTTCCTTTATCTTTTTTCTTCTTCTCAATTTCTTTTCCATCTTTCTTTGATCTTCACTTACTTATCTCGTTTCATCTATTTCGATGAATCATAAACTTTTTTGTGTGAATCGATTCGTAAAAGTACCACGAACCGGTATGTAAGTACCAATTCAAGGTATGTAGAATGTAAGAGAATTATATGACTACCTTAATAATTGTTGAGGTGTTGCTTGTCTTTAAATGGCCAAACTAGTCTTTGGAATCAATGAGGATCAAGAGAATGGAAATGATGGAGAAATTTTAATTGTCTTCATCATTGCCACAATTTTTCTTCTAAAACATCATTGAATTCAGACATTTATTAGGTTGATTCCACTACAATCATGTTGTTGTTTTTCACAAGCACCATCCCATCCTCATTTCCCTTATTCAAATAAGGTTGCATCGCACATAACTGTTAAAAGGTGAACCTGACACATCTGACTTATCTCGATAGTGGTGATGATTGGCCTTCAAGTGTTGAACCGTCGTCAATAGTAACCTTATTCTCCAATGGATGGGAGTGTGTATGCATGCACACACTCAGACAGTCAAGTCAGTAATCGTCATGCGTGATAGAGGTAGGTATCTAGGATAAAAAGTGAGTGTAGTTGGAGCAATACCATGAGATAGTATTTATATAGTAGGCTTAGAGTTTTGTCTCTTGAACTGTTACCAAGATAACTATCTCTAGGGACACTCGAAACAGTCCAGATCCTACCATGTGGCCTTGATACATTGGTATTTAGTGTGTGTTCAATATATGGTCCATCTGCATATAAGTTTTGAAGGGTATACGAATACATCCAAATTTTGGCCGTTGGTCCAATCTAAAATAAGAGGTAATCATCTCTCTCATAAACTCACTCATTGTTCTGATTATTTGGTATCTGTTTTGGACTGGGCTAAGGCCCATTCTGACTAGGCTCGAGTCTAATCCAAGATATGAGAGTAGGCAACACCATACGATAAACACACCTTAAATCCCGTTGAATAATGTTTCAGACCAATAGATCCTTACCGTCTAGTTCAGATCCTATGATAGAGGACCACATAGATGGTCACATCTGTCCCTCAAGGACAACTGTCAGGTGAAGACTTGACATCAAAAACCCTACTTATCCACTATATATACCCATTCTTAGCATTGGGTAAGGTAACACATTTCTTACCCTCTTTTAGCTGCACTTTCTCCTAAACCCCACATTGGCTTGGGCATCAGAGCATGTGCAGGTACACCATCCCCCCTCTGGTGGAGAAGGACTCAAGGCGGCCCACTGATGAAATGTCATCTTACGTTATTTTTAACATATTTTTCTATAATTTTAGTAGCAATTTGAGTCAATAAGAGTAGTTTTAAAGAAGTTTCATATCGAGTCATGCAATTCTAGTTCTTCCCTAAACCAAACAATTCATGTGTTTTTGTAGTATTTTATTGAAAAATCATGTAATTCAACAAAACAAGACACCTCATGAAGAAATGGAAGACGCATAACGAAGATTCATGATTCTTTTTCTTATCCGTAAGACTATTAGAGAAAGACTCGTTGATTCATATACTATCTCTCTCTACTGTTGGACTAGGCCAAACTAAATTTGTCTCTGTAGTAACGGATTATTGCGTTGACTTTGAAAGATGAAATGAAGTATGCAAGAGCAAGTGGGTATGAATTGTAGGAAATTTGTCGAATATAGGTCTTGATTGGTGGCTAATAAATAAGTTGGTCGCAAGTGTATTGGATTCGAGTTTTCAACTTTCAGCGTATCAACCCATGTTTAGATTATGTTAGTTGTTTGTTAAAGTCTTCAAGTGAGCTGGAGTTTTTAATTGCGGAAGTATACCCCTTTGGCAACTAGATATTATTATTCACATGATTCGCTGTTTCTTCTGAACTTCGAAATTAAATTAAAGTGGCGTGTTATATGTCACGAAATCCTTCTTTTCAGGGACGAGGTTTATGATTTTCACATTGGGGGTATTCGAATGTGGCCGCATAATCAAGAAAAGGAATTTCAACGCCTCTGTTATGCGGAAGACAAAATAAAACCTAAAATGAATACAAAAGAAATTTAAAAACCAAAACGACCACGACGTTCTTCATAACTGACATGTCTTTCCATAAACCGTGGTAACTTTAAGTGTATTTTGAAGGTCGTCCTATATATCCATAAAGTGTCGTCCAACTTGACAACCCAATTCTTCTGTGAAGTGTGAAGTGTAACAGTCTATTTTTCGTTAGGATTATTTTATTTATTTATTATGTGTTTAATTGCTTTTTTGTGTGTTTGACTTGATATTAGTGGATTTTTAGGCGAAAAGTGTAACTGTCCATTTTTAGATAGAATTGATTTAATTATTTATTATATGTATTTATGAGTGTTTATATGTGCTTATTTGCTAATGTGTGTGTTTGAATTTTAGCCTATAAGAGTATTTTGGTCATTTTCAAGGCTAAGGGGTATTTTGGTTATTTGGCGAGTAAGAGTAAATTAGTAATTTTATTGGAAAGGTTATTTTTAGTACTTTGGCGAGAATAATTATTTTTATTAAGTTACCAGTGAGTTGAGGTAATTATTTCGAGATGGTAATTATTCGATGTTTTAGCGAATTAATGAGTAGTAACTTTTTATATATTGGGAGGGTAGTATATATACTTAACTCATGAAAGGAAATTAGGGTTAAAGCATTTCATTCTCATAACAAAGGGAGGCTAGAGAGAGAAAGTATGAAGAATATGTTGGTGTAAGCCCTAGAGGGCAATAGTTTATGTTGAACTTATCTTATGTATCATGACTTTTATTATAGAATAAATATATGGCAATCTTTATTATATTTATAGTAATGTTAATAAAGTCCTTATAATAGATAGTTCATGTAATAATATATTAAGTGTGACTTGATCATGAGATTACATTATCATAAAGAACGCTATTCTTAAATATATCCGTAGTCGAGCTTTAATATGAAGAAGGATAATAATAAAGCGTCGAGACTATTATATATGTAGACTGATGACCGTATCTCATGGGTTATAGATATGAGATATTAAGTCTATACATAGGTATAAATATTAGGAGTAATATTTATACTGGATTGACCCACTGTGAGAATACTACATAGTATGTTATGAAATTGTC
>Ga0228710_1000724_pt1 | contig 44962 bp, 33 predicted proteins | sample MedpolnodulmetaG_FD_177995 | JGI IMG/M metagenome (GOLD analysis project Ga0228710, IMG submission 177995) | Root nodule microbial communities from Medicago polymorpha collected in Santa Monica, California, United States - pink nodules | ecosystem: Host-associated > Plants > Roots > Nodule... | reverse complement strand
GAATCGTGATTGAAAAATACCTTTTGAATCTAGGTTAGAATAATCTTCTATCAATATTTTTGTTCTAGACATGGAACTTAGGTTGGTAATCACTTTGAATATTGGGATTTAAAGCTTTTGTATCATTTAATAGTGCGAGACATCGACAATTAAACGATCCAATAGAAATCACGATATCCTTTGGACACGAATGATGTTGTTGAGCAATATGTGATAATATCGACTGATAATTAGAATCTGCAACCCAAATCCAAGAATACGTACGAGTAGGTTGACGAAGTTTAATCCCAGCATACTTATTTCCCTGTTAACTCTCGTTCCATTTACAATCTCTTAGTTTGATAGTCTATGAAACAAATCAACCATGAAACCCTAGCTCAAAACGATATTGATTGTCGAACGGCTTAGAATATCGCACCAGTCCCTGTGGAGACGATAACATATACTTACTTTTGTTGCTACAACACTAATCCCTCAATTTGAAAGGAATTCCATTTATCTTGAACAAACTGATTATAACCCGGTACATCTTGCCAACAGTTCAACATCCTTGTCGATCGAGGGCCCTAATTTTCCTCATCAATTTAAACCATCAAATTGAAAATAGTATGAGGTTCATTTATACCATCAAATTAAATGACATAGATGTGGATGCTCGAAGGACCTAAGTAGGTGGAATGCAAAAATTGTTGAAAATATTCATTTTTCTAAAATTTGTTAACTAATCGATGTATCTGATGTATATAATTAATCATATAAATCAATTATTTTATAAATTTGAAAGAAAAAAAGTTTGTTTAAGATAATGACCGGACTAGAGAGAGTATTGAACTATTGATTGAATGATATTGGATATTTTTGGAGTGAATCATCAACTTCGTCCCTGAATTTGCAAGCATCAGCCAAAATCGTCCCCAAATTTTTCGAAATATCAATTTCGTCCCTGAATTTCTCTCACATCCATCAAAATGGTCCCCCCGTCCAAAAAGTCCGTTAGTGATGCTGAGCTGGCTCCCTGCATGTTGTGTTGTTTTGTACACCTGTCAAAAAAGAAGCCACATGTACAATGACTAAATTGATGGAAACGCAAAAAATTCAGTTTTCACTTTTCAAATGCAATTTTTTTTTTCTTCTGCTTTTCCATTTTTACCCATGTTTTATCCTTACCTTCCATCCTCAGATTTCAGTCATACCCACCAAAACAGTCATCGACCTTTCTCCTTTTCGCTAAAACCTTCATCACCTTCTCCTCTCCAAAATCATCATTGTAACGCCCTATTTTCTTATTTAATTATTTTTGATTGAGTTTAGAGTCTTTTATATGACTTATATGATTTATGTTGATTTATGACGTGTTGTGATGTTTTAATATTTTATTAAGTGGCTTTATATTATTATTTAGTAGAATATGTTGGAAAATTAGAATAAATATATTTGAGGGGCTGATTTGGATTTAGTTAGAAAATACGTGGTTTGGATTTAGTTAGAAAATACGTGGATTTAGTTAGAAAATATGTTGAGGGTGTGAGATATTAAAGCTAAAAGCCAGACACAAATTAGGTTGAGAAGATTTTGGAGAAAAAGAGGAGAACCAAGAGAAGAGGAGAACCAAGAGAAGAGAGAACTTGTAGAGTCTTGCAATCGCCAATCTAAGGTAAGGGTGGGACTAATATTCTCTAATCTTAGGTTGTATAATTCTGAGATTGAATTTAGCATGTAGCTTTGTAGTTGTTCATGTAAAATTGAGAACTAGGGTTTAAAACCGGATTTAATGATAGAACACGTAGAATTGGTTGTTAAGAGTGTAGAAAGTCCGTAGAATTCATAGATAATTGATGATTATTATATGAATAACTTGTTGATGAATTATTACATGAAGGTATGTATATATGTTGATGAATTACTATATGAGTGCATATGTTGAATTAACATGATAATTATATGATGTTGCAATTATATGATGAATACTTATGAGATTATAATGTTGATGTTGTTGTTGTTGTTGTTGTTAGTTGTTGTTGACGTTGTCGTTGATGTCTTACGTTGTTGTTGATGTTGTCAATGTTGTTGATGTCGTCAAGTCGTTGAAGTTGTACGTTGTTGTTGATTAAGTTGTTGAGTCCATGCATACTCATATAAAGTTAGGAGCTATGCTCCAGCGTTGATTTTAGAAGCTATGCTCCAGTGTTGATTTTAGGACCTATGCTTCAGTGTTGATTTTAGGAGTTGATACTCCATCATTGATTTTAGGAGTTTATACTCCAGCGTTGATTGATACCACATGCATACTGCATAGTTAAGTTGTTGTTGCATCGTTGCATTGTCGTTAATGTTGAGTTGTCGTCGTCGTTGTTGAATAGCTGTTGTTGATTTAAATGCTAAGTGGAAATAAATGAAGTATATGTGAAATATTATTGATGATAAGTATATGTGAACTATTATTGTTGTTTAGGTTGTTAGATTCCGTTGATGAATTATATGCTTATTATTATTGAATGTGAAATCTCACCCCTTCTGTTTGAATGTTGCCCCTACGTGGGTAACATGCAGATAACCAGGATTAGCTGTTGATGTGAGTTGACTCTCTCGTGCGTCGTCTTAGGGTCGCTCTGATACGTAACGGAATGGGGATTATTTGCTTGTTTTCCACTGTTGCGTATTATTTATGAACTATGTTGTTGAACCCTTTTGAATCAGGATTTTCATTAATGTTCTTATGTTGAGGCCGTAGTGCCAAAGTTGTTGAACTATGAATCTATTTTCCGCTGCGATGTTTTGTTAAAGTGGTTTTAATAAATAGTAATTTTACTCTATTTATATTTTAAATGAAGTGTGATATCCCGTTTTACGTTGAATACTCTAATTATTTGTATTATTTACATTGTTGGGAAAACGAGGTGTTATAATCATCATTGCCGGCGATCAACAGTGGGTTTTTGAAGAACGAAACGCCCTTTGGTTAAGGTAAGTCTCACAACCATCTTACCTTCTCCTCTTGTTCGTTTTCACCATTTTTTTGGCCGTTTTTTATTTTCGTTTTTAGTTTTGATGATTTCGTTTTCATTTTTAATGATTTTGTTTTCAAGTTTTCAGTTTTTTTGTTGTTGTTTAGATTAGTCTTATTAGGGTTTTCGGTTTAAAAAATAGAAAGATGATTTTTGCTCTGATTGATTACTATATTTGGTAATGATGGAAATGTAGAGAATGTTGATGCTTGTATCGGTGGAAATGCAGAAAATGGTGGAAATGCATAAAATGTTGATGCTGCAAATGGTGGAAATGATGATGCTGCAAATTTTGTAAATGCTGCAAAGATCAGGTTGTGTTTTCTGTGTTTTGTATTTTGTTCTGCAAATGATAGTTAGTTATATAATTCAAGGACTGATTTGATGTTTTTAACATAATCTAGGGATCGATTTGATGGATAGCCATAAAATTTAAGGACTAATATGATGTAAATATTTTGACAGAAAGGTTACACGAAGATTGATCTTCAACCTCTTTTCATTACAACATTACACACGTCTAGTACAATTCAGAAGCATGTTCACAAAATCAAACAAGCAAACCATGACTATCAAAAACTTAATCAACCTAAGCTCAATTCCTAAAGTATCAACTTTGTCCATTAACCTCACCCTCCAAACAACTTCATTCTCACTTTCCTTTGACTTGAACATGAAGATCGATTTTCTAAGCATTTTTGCCCATACACCCACCCCCATCATTTCAGATTCAATTACAACAGTTTTGTTTGAAGGAATTTTTGGGATTTTTTGATTTCAGAATCAATCAAAAAATCAGGGTTTGATGTTATTTCAATTGGGGAAGAACGTTACCACTAATTATTGGAAGAATTTTCGGGAATTTTGGAGTGTGGATTAAAGATTGTAAAATTAGGGTTCCGATTTTATACATTTGGGGAAGAAATAGCCATTGGGGAAGAGAGACGTTGGGGAAGATGACATTCTTACATTTTCTGCAAATCAGCCAAATTAGTCCTTGAAAATGTTGGTTACGATCGGCCATATTAGTCCCTGCTTGTGTGGCGTCTGATATGGCAGTCCATGTGAGAGGTTAACAGCCACGTCAGCGCTGTTAACACCCTAGTTAATTGGAAGGATGAAATTGATTGACATTTTACAAATTCAGGGACGAAATTGATATTTTGCAAAATTTTGAGACGGTTTTGAGTGATGCTTGCAAATTCATGGACGAAGTTGATGATTCACTCGATATTTTTGTGATTTTTTTTGGAGTGGACCACTTTACTTATTATGTTTTAGTGCATTGTATACACTTGCACATTTAGTATACACACGTGGTGAAGTTGGATTAAGTGAAAAAGTAAGTAATGCAATGCAATGCAACAGTTTGAGATTGAAATTGAGATTGAGATGAATCAAACGGCTTCTAAGGTTTCACATTGACCAAGCCTGTTCTGTTCTGTACTTTACTTTACTTTTGTTCGAAACTAAAACGAACCAAACCCAAACACAAGGAAGAAGAAGAATGTCGTCAAACACAAAAACCAAAACCCTTTCTTCTTCCAATTCTTGTTCTTCTACTTCACTCTCGCACCACCAGAAGAACAACGGTGTGTTTGGCGATGTATACGCCATCCTCAAAGATGTTGATATTCTTCCCAACGCTTTTCGATTTCAACTTCCTCACCAAGCACAGGTGGTCAATATATATTCTATTCAATTTCTGTCATTATTATTTCATTCGTAATAATTGAATTATTTTGTGTTTGCAGGATTTTTTAGATAAGAGAGAAGTTCGTGAGTTTATGAGCGGCGCCCTAGCTGGTGCTATGACTAAAGCTATTCTTGCTCCTCTTGAAACCATCAGGTATTCTATTCTTTCAATTTAACATTGAAATGTATCAATCTTGTACATTTATACATAAACCATCCAATGTTGTCAAATAGCGGTGCTATACAGTACCGGAATTTTCAAAAACAGCTATTGTTCTGTGATTTGTGATTCGGTACAAATTATTGTCAAATAGCGACTATTGCAACGTGTCTTGATAACCCCTACCAGTTTTGTCTCATAGAAACTATGCTCTAGCTATAGCACTATTACATGGCAGAATTTCAACAAGTAGCTAGCCATTGTTCCGCGATATGCTATTTAGTACAAAGTATTGTCAAATAGTGGCTATTGCACGGTGCTGTAACTCTGTAACACATTGGAGTTTGAACAAACCGCAATTTTTCGCTATCCACAATTAACAACACTGATCCCTTCCTTATTGTCCACAACTTTTGTATTTATTATCACTTTCATTGCTACCCCGCCAGTATTGATGGTAATCATGAGCATGTTTTTGTTGGATTGATACCATTGTTGGGTCACGAGGGGAGCTTGGGGGACCGACCACATGGAGGCTAGAACAACCACACTTGCAAGAGAGACGCCACACTCTTACCCAAAACCTTAAGGCAATGGGTTTATGGGTCCTCTTACTTATAAGGTGTTCAACCTTTACTCTTTTTATCCGATGTGGGACATATAACTCACTTGTACACAACAACAGTTTTTGGATCTCTTTTTACGCTGTACCACTATAGCGTAGGATAATTTGAACAAAGTTTTATTTTCCGCTATCTACAGTTGATAATTGAATGTAATTATGTAATTTGATAAAGATACAAATGATGTAAAATCTAAGTAAGGCTTCAATTTTACATTCAAACAAAGTTGCCAACTAGCTGTATGCGTTAGTGAAATGTTTTACATTATTATTTCAACATGCAGGACAAGAATGGTAGTTGGTGTTGGGTCGAGAAATATCGCAGGTAGTTTCGTTCAGGTTGTAGATCAGCAGGGATGGCAAGGATTGTGGGCTGGAAACATGATCAATATGATTCGTATAGTTCCAACACAAGCCATTGAGTTTGGTACATTTGAGTGGACAAAACGAGGGATGGCATCACTGCAAGAGAAATGGGAACAGAATGAATCTCCTAAGTTGCAGATAGGTTCCATCAATTTGAGCTTGTCTTTATCTTGGATTTCACCAACTGCCGTGGCTGGGGCAGCTGCAGGAATTGCTAGCACACTTGCATGCCATCCCCTAGAAGTTTTGAAGGTATCTATCTTATTTGAATGTTTAAGATAACAAATTAGAAATGCAGAATAAATAAATTGTATAAATTGTCTTTGGACGTCAATCAATATCATATACTCCCTCCGTTCCTTAATGTATGCCGTTTTTTATTATTTTTCACCGGTTACCACGGATGAGATTTTCTAATAAAATTGTTCCTATTCCCCTCATCTTCCACTTTTCCCGCTTCATCCATTTAATCTCTCTCCTCATTAAGGTCCTAAAGAAAAAGGAATTTTTTTTTTTTTTTTGTTCAAATAGAGAATGCTATAAATGCAGGAGATGGCCTGAACCAAATTGTACAAACAAAGCCATAAGGCTCAAACAGTAGGTCCTAAAGAATCCCTATACAATAGAGGTAAAACAAAAGAAGGGGGGGAATCCCACCACTGATAGGAATTGAAAGCCAGACCTTGCCCATTTTTAGCAAGGGCATCAGCTACAAGATTACCATCTCGAAGCACATGAGTGCATTTACAATTGATAGAGTTGTAAAATCTAATACAGTTCTTCCAACGATTCTGCAGCTTCCAAGGAATCCCAGTTGAAGTACCATACGCCTTAACCACAAGGAGCGAATCAGTTTCAACCCAAACATGAGTTAGATACAGTTAAAGGAATTTTAGCAACAAAATATGCTACACTAATTTATTCTATAGTGAAACAATTAGGCATCAACATACACCATTAATTTTACTTTGGCAATAAAATAAGCTTTTGAGGAGTGGATGTATGATAATAAGTTTCTCTTTAAACTTTTCAAATAATTAATGAGAGATAAGGGAAAAAATGATTAATGAGAGATAAGGGTAAAAAGTAACCACATAAATACTTAAAACAACATTTATTAAGGAACGGAACGGACGGAGTACTCTTATGTATTGTTGAGTTAATAATGACCAAAACATCATACCAAAAACAAAATAATGACCAAGACAAGAAGATATTGAACTTAGCTTTCTTCTCTTTTGCTCTTGTTTTTAATCCTAATTCTCTTTGGATTTGTTATTCCAGGATCGGTTAACTATAAGTCCTGAAATATACCCTAATTTGGGCGCTGCAATTAGAAATATTTATAAAGATGGTGGTATCGGCGCTTTTTATGCTGGTTTATCACCTACTCTAGTTGGCATGCTTCCATACAGTACCTGTTATTATTTCATGTATGACACAATAAAGAAATCTTACTGCCTGACCAAAAATAAGAAATCTTTAAATCGTCCGGAGATGCTTATAATTGGAGCTCTATCAGGTGAGACATTTTCTATGTTTCTCTTTGTTTACAGCTCTTTGGTTTGCTCTGTCCCATACACGATCAACCGATCATATTTTAGGAACCATATGATGGCATGAAATATTTATATTTATGAAATTTTTTGCTTGCAGCTGTTTGCTTTGTCTCGTCTCCTACTACTGTTTTTATAAGCCAAAGGCAGAGACATAGTTTGTCAAGGTGTTTGTTGCTAGCTTTTGCGCGTCTTGTGCAGGCTTTGCTCTTAATAAAATTTGCCGATTAAATTTTTTTTGTCAAGGTGTACTGGTTTTAATAGTATATCTGATGAACGGAAACAGGATAGTGATACCATGTACTCGGCAATGTATTTTGTCGAAATTTCTCTTTATGCATATTTTTCTTTGCCATTTACATGTCCTTTTTAAGCTTCATATCTATGCAATGTGACACGTGAGCTAAACTTTTGTACGCAGCGATACAAATTGATTCGGGCTAACGGAATTGTTTTTGCACACCCAGGTTTTACTGCCAGTACAATTAGCTTTCCATTGGAGGTAGCTAGAAAGCGTCTGATGGTGGGAGCATTGCAAGGTAAGTGCCCACCAAACATGGCAGCAGCATTGGCGGAAGTTATTCGAGAAGAAGGTTTGAAGGGTCTGTACAGAGGTTGGGGTGCAAGCTGTTTAAAGGTAATGCCATCCTCTGGAATCACCTGGATGTTTTATGAAGCATGGAAAGACATACTGGTTGTCCAGAAGGGTATTTCCTTATAGTCTTTAATAAGGATGACTGGGTTTTTCATCTTTTCGAAATTAAGAAATACTGTAACTTTATACCGGGTTTCAAAAATTGGATGACTATTTGACAATGACAATGGTCACTCCTACTAACCAGGTAGTTAGCCGAGCTTGTAATTTTGAGGTTTCGATTTTGATTTGCAATGACCTCATCAAAAGAGAAAGGATGAGTAGGGAGGAGTTTTATGTGCTTCTGTTTCTTTCCCTCATAACTCCAATATGCAATCTAATTGTATCGGTTCTCACCATATAATGTTTCTGACTCTCGAGTAAAAATATATATATGGTCCTATGATTTTGTTGAAATTAGGGAATATAAATAAATGCACACAATCAGAAGATCCAAGTAGTAATAGAGGTTATTATAAAGAAACAAAAAAAGTAATAATAGAGGTTATGTTTGTGTATAATGCATCAACATATTCTTCAATACGTATTTATGATGATAATTTAGCTATGTTGATTCTCAATGCAACTAGGAATCGATTTTTAATTATAAATTATTGTCGCTCGTCATAACTGTAGGGATAGATTTTCTCCATTAGAACTCAATTTTCTCTCAATTGTAGTGTTTCAACCATAGAACTCAATTTTCTCTTTTTTCATTATAATTTTATCTGTTCTCCTCTCATGTTTGATTTTTCAGATGTTGTTTAGATGTAGCTAATACTGTTGCATCTAATTCGATTCTTTTTTTTTTCTTTTTCCATTCATCTTTTCACTATAAAGAGAATGTATGTTTTGAGTTATAGCACCAATGCATGATTTAGTTTTAGAACCATACCCTGCTTATATATATATGTATATATAAGGGGATTAAATTTCAAGTATACACCAAAAAGAGAGAATAAAAACACCAAAATCCCTCGAAGAAAAACCACCAGCACCCTCAAAATGTTGAATCCCATAACAGCTTCTCAAAGAACCAACACCACCAACAATGATCAATAAAACACCCGATAATGATTTTGCTTCAAATGTTCAGCTTCGACCACCACTCAAGTTCCGGTCTATCGGAGGAGACATCACAACAACCTAAAAGGACCTGAGTCACAAACTTGCTCTCGACCTCTAATCAAAGTGATCGGTCCACAAGACTCCCAACACAAGTCAAAATGGCACCCATTAACTCACGAACCACCAGAGCAGACACCTTAACCTGTCCAAAAACTCGACCCACCAATAACCCGATGCCAAAATCCAAAGGAGAAGTGATATTTGAACAACTATTTCCAACAACTTTTGTGACAACTTTTCTCTCTCTTTTCATTGGTCAAAAACAATGGAGAGAGAAAAAGAAAGAGATAGAATAAAAGTATAATGTGAGTATGAGAGAGAAACTTGTCAAGAAGTTGTCACAAATTGGTTGTACAAATATCATTTCTCAATCCAAAGACAGAGAAAAGGCGGAACAGAAGCGCAAAGCGAACCAACTCGAACACAAACAAATCAAAACAAGCCATCAAATCAACCTGCATCACCACAACCTGAATAGACCGGCGCACACCCCAACCCTCGGCTAGACAACCACAAACCACCACGATCCATATGACGACGAACAATCCGGATACCCTGCTTAATTAGATCATGCATCCTGTTGTGGCAATATTTGTTGTCTTTGAGCATTGGAAATCAACCAAAATTTTAAAACTGTTACAATAGAATGTGAAAAGAAAAAAAATTGATTACCACCTAAATCATACCAAATGCCTATAATTGCATTGCAATAATTTAAAACAAACTCTTTAAAGTAGTCAAATTAGTCCCTCTACTAAGTTTTTGCAATAGCACATATTGAGAGGTTCATGGTCCCCTTTGTTGCAGTTATAACAACCCCTTCCGTTCATGGTGATTAATGGTTCAAACCTTTTTGCTGTTGGTGTGATAATAGCATGGGGCAGTGATGCAACCAATGTTGTGTCCGAAAATATTGATATTTCAAGCGAAAAAACATTATTCTTATATGATGTAATTGGTTCTAAATTCAAATGACATCAAAGTAATCCATTGATATACTAATGACATCAAAATAATCCATTGATTAAAAAAATTGAACATTGCACGACATCGATTTGATTGTAATAAATTGTATCTTTTGAAATAGTAAGACTCAATTGACTATATAAAATGTAACAATCTTTTAATGACCAACAATTCATTCTCTAAAAACCTTGATATCAAAATGGAAGTTTACTCCTAATAGTTTCTTTTGGAATGCTATCCATATTCACAATATTATTCACAAGCTTTATTTTAATATAACAACAGAATCACCCTAACTATGAGAGAGAGAAAAATATACAAAATGAACAGGTTACATGATTGTGTCTTGTTCTTCACCAGTATCATTTCTTCTTCCCAAGAACCAAGCTAGACATGAGCTGATTGATTGAGAACATTCGGCGAACATGTAAAGACAAAACAAGCATAATCCTGCATTAACAAAATGTTAGTCATACTCTACAATCATTATGAGCATTGAACCCAGACAGCTGAACATGGAAACAATGAAAATAGTAGAGCTCCCGGCCCAATGATAGATGATATAAAAGGACATGTTTTTCCTTGTACCCACTGAAATCAAGTCATAAACATGAAAGATCCATTTTACTCAATTCATTGTTTTCCTTAAGTGGGATGTTTACAGTTCTTAGAGACTGTTCCAAACAAAACACGTAACGTTAAGTACTGTTATTCATCACAGCATAAAAAAGGACATGTTTTTCCTTGTACCCACTGAGATTCATAAAAAATAAAAATTTATGACATCAACGGCAACCTCAACGTCATTTAAAACACATCAACTACACGGTTTAGACATTCCAAAAGAAAATAGTTAGAGAAGTTAAAAAATCAAGGGTTGATATACATCACAATCACACTCATGATTAGTTATTACATATACGTGCAATATCTATTGATTTATTCTTAAGTGGTTGTTAATGCTCACTCTACACTCTAAAGTAAGTTGCTCACTTTAGAGGAATTAAATCTTAATACACACGGCATCATAAATATTCACTACAATAAGCTTGTAAATACTAGAGATGCTATGAAAGTAACCCAGTATTTAACTATTTCTGTTTTTGAAGAAAAACAAAACGCAGATTGACTAATAAACAGGCAAATATTTCTATTCAGGATAAAGAATTAAACTTTGATCGATTGCTGTTGTAAAACCTTCTCCGTCTATTATAAGAGGGAATTAGTTTTACTAGGTGACTGCTTTACTTTTTCATAATGTCCAATATTATGTTCTTACTGAAACTAGAAAGCTAAAGCAGCCTTGTCATTCTAACTTATAAATGAAACACAAGGGCTCTCACCACCAGTCCTATCGATCAGGAGCTTGTCTTGAATTATTACTTACAAATATTTAAGTAAACTCTGGGTATTCCCCCAGACCAGGGTAAAAGGACTAACCTAATTATCTACCAACCGAGTCACATCATGTTGGTATTGCAATTATGATTTTCATATACTATAGATAATTAGATATAAATTAAGTTTTCACATTCAGTTTTAAGCTTAGTAAACAAAACTGTAGACAAATTAGACCCACATTGCAGGTGCCTCTTGTTTCAAGTAAACATAAACAAACAAACACACACACAAAAAGAGGCACACTATTGTAGTCATTAAGAATTTTAGTTCACAATGAACAGGCAGCACCAGAGTTCACTAATATTGGCAAAATATTTTTAAACAGAATCAGAATGAATGTTAAGAAAGTATTAGGAATCAAAATGGGAGAAAAGGAAGGGAGGAGCGTACATAGCTACATAGGTAGTGTAATCTACAGTGGAATCATATGACAAAAAATGATACAGTGGTGCTCTATTTATAGGTTTTATTGACCCCAAAGGTGTAACTGATTAATATGGGTTGGGACCCTGAAGGATTATGATGAAGGAGGTCGAGACTCCAGTGTCTGATGCCTCCAACTACCAAACTCCCCCTCCCCCTAAAAAATTAACCACCAGCAATTGCCTATGGGAAAAAAATAGGCTTTATTGAATCTGCAAACTTGTAACTAACGAAAACAGTTACAAACTAACAAACAAACAAACAAGAACTCTCCTAATTGAATACTGATGATTAATGTTAGATTAAATCAAAGAATGAAATTGAAAAGAGGTATAAAAACTAGAATAGGCAAAGTAGAAAGGTAAGAACCTGCATAGGCGATAGTAATACCCAAAGCCAGTCTTCCAAGAGCAGATAATGCATAAAGGCAAAGAATGACCTGTAATCATTGGGAGATGAGTTGAAGTTAGAAATATAAAAAGTGAAGAGGTAATATAGTCAACACCTACGAAAAACTAGACAGAAGAAAAACACATGTAGTGAAATTGAATAACTTGTTCTAGAGATAGAGATAGAGATATAGACCTTAAAAAAGAGTCTTTTGTCATGGCCAGTAGCAGCAACCCTCAAAACAGATTCAGCAGCACCGAAGGTATTAGCGAAAGAAGCAACAATAGTATTAGCTGTATCTTGAGAAATTTGCCACTCAAGAGGATCAACAGGAACTCTGAAGAAAAAGAAGAAAATAAAGAAATAGAAATGAATGAAACCCTAAAAATTGAATTGAAGAATAAAAGAGAAAACATACTGGATTGTCATTTGACGAAAGAGAAGACCAAGAATGGCAAGAGAACAAAGAAGAACAATGAAGACATCAGAGAAAAGAGAAACAATAGCAGAATTCTTGAAAGCGCAATGATAGTAAACGAGTGTGCCGCATACCAAAGCAATTATCGCTTTCCCAATTTCATTGCTACTGTTTCCATTTCCAATTCTTTTTCTTTCCACAACAACTACTTCGCTATTACTATTGTTCATCGTATCGTATCTTTCTAATCCAATCTCAATAATATAATTGTTTCTACTCTCTCTACAGCGGCAGCGGCATTATCTATGATGAAACGCGTGCGTTCTTCTTTTCTTTTTCTTTCTCTGACTGCCCTGTTCTTCTTTTATCAAGGAACGCGTTGTTCTTCTTAGTCAAAGGGATCACAGAAGAATTTAATTGCAATTTTAATCACTTCACTTCTTTTTTTTACCAATTTCATCCCCTATTTTAAAACTTCACCACTTTCCATTTCTTCATCCACTTTTGATAAGCTTGCATAAACTATTTTTATAGGAAAAGATAAAATAACGTTAATTTATTTCTGTGTATGATATAAGTTATTTTTATAAAAGAGAGTTTGAGTAACTCAACTGATTTAAATTAATTAAAAATGAGTTGGAGGTCATGGTTCAAACCTGAACGAATGAGTAAAATATTAATCTAATAATTTAACTACTAATATTTGTCATTCATTTTTTTTATAAGCTATATTAATAACTCATGAAAATAAGTTGAAGAAAATTTATAATAATTGACATAAATTGTTTTCGTAAGTTGTTTAAAACAATCTTACAATACTAATGTGAGTGTATAAACTCAAGTAAGTCAATTTAAATAAAACCTTTCTCTTTAAGGACACACTTTTTAACCAAGTATTTAATAGTAATCATTCGGTTAGTACCCAAATTCAACCCTTAAGATCAAGGTCTTTAAGCAAGATTTATTTAGTTACCTACTCTGCTGGAGTTAAAACCGAAAAATGTGCATTATGAAAATAAGGTAATGTTTCCTGCGAGCAGAAGTCTGTTGAGACCCGGGATTGAAGAAATTGTATACAAGTAGAAAAATTAAGAGGAAAAGTAGTAGATTCGCACGGATAACTTTGCCTTAAGAATTGAGGATTGAAAAATCCAGTTGTCTCACCTTGACCACCAAGTTGTTCAAAAGGAGAGCAACCTAACCTTCTAACATTTTATATTTGACTTGGTTAGTTATAAGAAAAATACTAACATGTGTTCTAAGTTTTTTTTGGTAAATAGACGAGATGACAAAGTCATCCTAAACTCACACACACAAAGTAGAGGTACTGAGGTTCGAACTTCTTAAGAAATAAAAAACGGAAAATATATATTACTTTGAAAGTTGTATATTCAATTTTGTAATTCATAATGTTGTGTTCACGGGGATTGATTTGACCACGGTTGTATTTCATTCAAGCATAATTTTCATATACTATGCAAAGTATATAATCAATTGTGCTATAGTGTAATTCAAATGTCATTCAAGAGTTCTTTTCAACATAAAGTTTGTCTGTTTTCTTTTATGATTTCACAACAAGAACACTTATTAGTATGTCCCTTAATATAATAATTATAGTAGATTTAATGTGTCTTCATGTTCAAATTGAAAATGATCATGCATTCAAAAAAAGCATCTAACAGAAGTAGGTATAGTATTAATTAAGACACTAGCAGTGATAGCTTGTGAGCCACTATATTTTAAGAAATATGCTCGTTCTGCTTACAAATTTGCGTTCCTACATAAATGTTGCAGCAAGTTAGCGATGATAAATCAAACTGTGTAGCCAATCTTGCAACAAATCATATGAGAAAGCAACTCTTGTAACTTTTAAACATCCCTTGGATTTAATTTCCAACTTAATATGGTTTCTAAATCATATTTGACTGTTAACACTATGCCACAGCACAGCATTTCTGCTAATACTTGTCATTTTTCAAATGTGTATCCAAACACACTTAATCTCACATTCCAAAGGCAATTCCAACAAGTCTTTATCAACGCTAACAACTGCAGCTGCAACTAGCGGTAAACATGTTTCTTTAATTTTCCAAACATAGGCTAAATCACAAGTCTAAGAACCAACAAGAGTAATCCATAATGATGTTCGTTACACTAAGAATTATACATAAAGACAACCTAGAAACTCACAAATATTACAGAACAATACTACATTTGATATAGCAGAAAAGCCTTGCTATGCCCTGTCATACTCATACATATTCCACAAACCTTCGCTAGACATCCTAAACAAGCAGCTTCAGCAACATTTATCATTCATAGCATAAAGAACTAAAGACTGCGATTAGCAAGGGAATAGAATGGGGCATGGATCCCTCTCTAACCTATTATTCGATAAATCAAGTTTTTTCATCTTTTCTTCACACCAAAACAGCTGTTCTCTAGTCATCCTAGTCATTCTTAGAACCCTTGATAAGATTTTCGCGTCAATAAGGCCTAGCAATAGTTGAATATCTTCATGCTTTTGGGGCCAAGAATTTTTTCTCCAACCCTTCTTCCTTAGCTCTTTCAGTTTCACCACTTTCTGCATTTAAATGAAAATAATGTTTACATTATCTTAATCAAATAATAACTGATTATCCATGAAGACAAGCACTAAATCTAAATAAATAACTAAACTTCCAACTTCATCTTTAATAGAAAAGTAAATTCTGGACAACAGAATTTGCTAAAGATGGTAGTGCATAAAACTTTAGATCATGGGCATTAGGAACTAAATATTGATAGACCTATAAAACCAAATTATATTTCGTCAAAACAAGAAACCCCCTCCAAATAAGCTGTACTGCACTTGAATTAAAAGCAGAAAAAGTTCTCAGATCATATAACCAATAGTTAACATATATTTGCTGATAGTAAGCCTGATTAGCATTTAACCATTAGAACAAGCATATTAAAGAAGAACCATTTGAACCAATAGTTAATCATATAGCAATTTATGTAGATAACTAGAATTGATAATACGGAGTGCAGTGAAACATTCTAAAAGCTAAATAGATATCTGTGTGCTTCAAATGTTGGCGAATATATAATATAAAATTCCAAAGTTGGATCACAAGGCAAAGAATCAGAATTTACCTTCTCAAGAGTAGACTGAACCTGTTGTAGAGGAGTGGCAAGCTGATTCTGATTTCCAAACAGGTTGATAACGCTTGACTTTTTCTTGTCCCTTTTCAGGAATAGACGAAAGGTAAGGATAGAGTTTTCAATTATCCTGATAAGATCTGGAGCAAGAACTCTGATATCTGACTCATCTGTTATTTCATGATCTGAACCTGAATCCATTCATTAGCTTGAACACTTAATCATACAAACATAAACACCAGAAACATAAATGCAGAATTACATTACAAAATGACCAATATTTCTTTTATACTAATAACTTCAGGAACATCCATGGTGCAGGCCACATATGAGTTTAGATGATTTACAGAAAATTCACCTCGTATATTTGGAACCTGAAGTAGTTTAGGCAAAGTGTTCCTTGAGCGAGCATAAATTTCAGGTCGAGGGCCCTGCTCAAAAGGTTCATTTTCAATAAACCTTTGCAATAGAACCTGAAATTGTTGAAACTCCTGCGCACTACGGCTGTAACAGGTAGGATTCTCATGTTGCCATGATATCTTATAACTCATATGAGAGTATTGACAATGAAGAGCCTCCCAAGTCAAGCATATTTGACCTACATATGCCGTTTCAATATCCAAGTAGGGAATATTTTCAGGCTCTTGAAGATGTTCAGTCTCATCATCAGGTCCTTCAAATTTTTTCAAGGAAAGACACCGAAGGGGAGATGCCAGCTTCTTTGATGTAGATCTTGGAGATGGAGTTGAAGTGTTCTGTGAACCTGACACAGAATATGTTTCATATTATGAGATTTGATAAATGTGGACAGGAGATAACAGAAATAGTACATTTTGTTAGCAACTGGAATTTTCATGTGTTAAAAATAAAATCTTGATAACTATCTCCAAATATAACACATTTGATAAACTGACATTATATTCAGATTAGGCATGTTCAAAATGTGGAACATAATTCCCTTAACTCCAATTAAAATCAGGATTATGTTGGTGTTGGGATGATGAAGCACAACTCTCCTATCCTCGAAGTTATTAATAAATTGAAATGAATCCAGGCAGCATTGAAGTTTCAAAATGCCAGCATCCGTTTAAGCATCATGCAACTCATGTAGCAGGAATAATAATTAAAACTCTTGTGAACTATAAGTCTCTGATTGATAGGATATCATGATACTTGTTAAAAAAAAAGGATATCATGACACTTAAAAGATCTAAATATGGGGTAGATTAAAAATGATTTTATCATTACCAAGATAAAATAAATCATGGATTTTTTCTTCTATTGTAATTTTTTACTTTTTTCACTACCCTCCCATTTCACCTAAAAAAGAAGTAAGAGCTAAAAAACTACCTTTTCCAATTTCACTAAGATGCTGCACATTCATTCGATCAAAGAACAACATTCTTTCACAGTACTTCTCAAAAACAGCATCAAAGCCTCGCCACCATTGCTGGCCTTCTGCCTCCACATCCCTCCATTCATTTGGTACTGTCTCTCCCTCTTCCTCTTCATCCTCCCCTTCCTCCAGACACGAATCTTCTTCAGGAATCAACACCATAAAACTGTTTCTTCTCAATTCCTTGAGCCTCCTCTTTACCTCATTGGTAATAAAATCATCGTCGTCCTCTGCATCAGCACAAGAATTGGCATTTTCTGACTTACACTGATCAGGACCACCAGTGATGGGCTTTGGTTCCTCAGGCTCAGGCACTGCCTTGTCTACCAAATCTTTTTCCACACCTGCTTTCTGAGATTTCCTAAATTTTTTTATCTTCAAAAAATCCATGCTTTACCACCTCACCTTTCAAAAACAAACTAACCTAGCCACAGCCCAATACTACAAAAAATTTAGATTAAAACCTACAATCACATCAAAACAGAAAGAGAATGAGTAATATTGATAACTAACAGACCAAAGTATTACTAATAGACAATAGTGTGGCACCAACCCAACCAACAATGAGTTTTTGCTTAACAAAAATGAGCTAAAAAAACAAAAAATTGAAACGAAGAAAACAACCTTTAACTTGATCAAAGGCCTAAAAGCCAAAAATAAAGCAACTTCCGTTACAATACATTAGTGTGTGATCTAATGATGAAATTACTCCAAACGTTAGTGGTGGTTAGTGTGATCTAAAGGTGAAGTTATGACATACATACCTATTAGGTTTCTATTATGGGTTTAACACATTCTAACAAACCCGGCTTGTACGGTGAGAGTTGTCACTTTTTACAAACTCTTACAAGAGTCCTATATTTTCTTTGTGGGACTTGGGGGGTTTTTCCCATTACACCCCGTCACACCCAACACTATTGGGCTTGGTGCGAGTTCCTAAGTCAATAGATTCTGATACCATATGAGAGCCTAAAAATACCATCATGGAAAAACATACCTTTGAAATTGATATAGATCACAAGAATGACATAGCAAAAGAAAGTAGATTCACATGAATGAACACAGTTCCAAAAGCAAAAGATAATGGAGTGTTTTGTTTGTTTTTGTCCACCTTTTGGCATAAAACATGGAAAGCATTGAACATTTACAGAGATCAGAGGCGGGTTGCATGCATTAAAGTTGTATAGAGGATTTTGTTGTGAAACAGTGAATGAATTTAAAGAGAATATGCAAAAGGATGAATGAAATAAACAAAAATGAAAAAGGGAAAGAAACCTTGAATAAGAGAGAAGATTGTTCCATTGATGAAACCCTAGCTTAGCTTGGATTAGATTGGAGCTTGGAGAGTGAAGTGAAAATAATAAATGTGTGAGAGAGTAATGTAATGTTAATGTATGATTTGTTTGAAATATCATTTCCCAATGAAAGAAAAAGAAAAGTTAAAACTGAGAAAGAATATACATAAAAAAATGGTAGTAGTAAATGCGTTTATTAGCATTAATGTAATCAAGTACACTAATGTAATGGGATGGTAAAGGAACACGAAAGCCTATGTCTGAAGAGAGAGAGAGAGAGAGAGTAGAGAAGACAGTGTCGTCGTACGCTACGCTCAGAGGAATATTGTCAGAAACCCGCGCTTAAAACTTGTTTTTCATTTCTCTCTCTCTTTCTTAAAGCCTAATCTCTTTTCCACCTCTTAAACTTATTTAATTTCAATATCAAATTCAAACTAAATAAATTTAAGAGAATCATTTTTATGTTATGGCAATGTCAATTTTTTTCTATTATGCATTCGATCAAATCATGTTATTTATACAATTTTAGAGATCTTTTGAGAACTTACCTCAAAATTTGATATTACTGTAGACATGCGAGAATCATAGTATAGTAACACACCCTGATTTTGCATAAGATATAAACCGTAACTTTTGGAAAATTACGGTTGGTCGCTGTGATTTTGACATACTCACCATGATATATTTTCTTTGTCCCAAAATAGCTGTGTTATTTGTAAAAAAATTGTACCAAAATAACTGTCACATTTCACTTTTCAATGCAATATTAATGACTTTTTTTAAATTATAACTCTAATTAATATTAATTTTATCACTCTTAATTCAATATATTCTACTTTGCGTTTATGATAATAGAAAATGCACTAATACCTTACAAGACACTTAAAACTATTTCTCTCTTTTCTTATACATTTTTTCTTAATAAACGTGAAATGAGCAAAAAAAACTCAGTTATTATGGGATGGAGGAAGTATAAGGTAAGTGTCTGTTTGGATTTGAGTTAGAAATTGTGTCACGTTGAAATATTGCGTCATAAAACAGCAGAATCGTGAAAATTGTGAAGCTGTTATTTGGAGCTTTTCGATGGACGCGTGTTTGTTTGCCTTTTCATCGTTAAAACAAACGCAATGTAAGTTAAATCCTAAATTATATAGTTTTTGTTCAATTTTGGATTCAAAGCAAATACGCTAATATCAAAGAGCATAATCTCCGTCATAAAACATGTGAGACACATAAGATGAGTTCTCACAATTTTATTTTTTTTTTATAGATTTTGTAGAAAAAATTATAGAAATTTTACTAAATCAAACTGATATATTACTCCCCCTACTTATTACCTCACCGGATATTATTACAACAAATTTTGATAACAGTAACTTCGATGGATTTACGGATCTTAAGTATATGGTTCATTTAAGTTTAATAGCTAACTAACAAATACTACCTCGGTTTCACTATGAGTGTCGTTTAAGGTTTTGGCATACGGATTAAGAAATGGAATGAAATAATCATTAGATATAACAATTTTACCAAACTCTCTTTACTTTATAAGAAAAAGACAATCTTAAAGTTGCATTAAAAATTGTGTGAAAGAAAAGTTTGAGTATTTATTGAGGGTATATTTGAAAAAATAAAAATAAAGTTGTATTGAAAATGTAAAGTGACATTCATTGTGAAACGGAGAAAGTATAATTTTTGCGGCGAAATGTAATTAACCTTTGAGCTTACTACTATCTTCAAATGTTTAATTATCCAGATCATCCCTTAAAAAAACCATCCAGTTCATGTTCAAATATATGTGTTATTCATTACACTACCAAAAAAAATATATGTGTTATTCATTAATCACAACTTTATTCTTTTTGCAATACTAATCACAACTTTATTTTTTTGAGGGATAATCACAACTTTATGTTGATATATATATGTATGGTATCCTATTAAAAAAATAAATATATGTATGGTATTCATTGATCACAATTTATGTTGAAATATATAGATGAAAATTATAGTTAATTTCGTATAAAGCCTTTGCATCTATAAGTTTTATAGGGATAATAATCATTTTGATTCATGAATGTTTAATTAGTAGTTAAAATAGTTCTCTAGTGTATCGAAATTTCAAAATAATATATGATTGTGCACTTCTTTAATCCAAATGGTCTTTGACATCAAAATAATCCTTCAACATTGACATCAACTATTTATATATAAAGACTAATGTAGTAAATAAGTTTTCATCGGGATAGATACGACAATAATATAAGAGACTATTTTGACTAACATAATGCATAATCAAAAACTATTTGAAAAAAGAAAACATTTTTTAACACATGTTTTCTTCTTTCAAAAAAAAATATCACATGTTTTCTGTTGATACATTGTTCTCCCATTAATTACATGCATGTAAAGAGAGCATAGTTGTGATCAATGAAAAGCTTTTGTCCACTTTCATCTTCAATGGAAGACTTTTTGTGATAATCAATAAATAAACATGATGTTCAATAGATATTAATGACACTTTTATAGCTTTAATTCTTAAAATTGAGAGTCCCCATCGTCTAAATCTAAATGATTTTCGACCCATCTCTATGGTTGGAAGATTATATAAGGTTCTTTTTAAGGTACCCGCCAATAGATTGCGGTGTATTGTGGTTAGTGTAATTTCAGAAACTCAATCAACTTTTATTTATGGTAGACAAATTCTAGATGAAATTTTGATTGCAAATGAGTTGGTAGAAGATGTTAGGTGCACGAACAAGGATATGCTTCTTTTTTAAAGTTGATTTTGAGAAAGCATTTGATTTAATAGATTGGAGTTATCTCACAGCTATCATGAAAAAAAATGGATTTTCCAACCTTGTGGGACAAGTTGATTATGGAGCGATTAGTACGGATTCGGCCTCTGTTATTGTAAATGGTAGTCTGACGGCTGAATTTAAATTTGAATGTGGTCTGAGACAAGGTGACCCGCTTTATCCTTTTCTATTTTTACTAGCAGCTGAAGGCCTAAAGGTTATGATGAAGTCATTAGTGGAGGTTGGTCTTTTCTCTAGTTATAAGGTTAATTTTCACAAAAGTATATGCCTCTGGGAGTTAACATTCATGATTCTTGGATGGCGGCGGGTGTCTACTCTTAATTGTAAATTGGGCCGATTACCTTTTATTTATTTGGCGCCACCAATTGGTGGAGATCCGTGTAAGTTAAATTTTTGGCGTCCTTTGCTTGATCACATAAAGTCCAAATTGTCGGATAAAAATCTCTCACTGGGTAGTCAATTGGTACTTTTGAAGTCTGTCTTGTCCAATACATGTAAAATCTATGAGAAGAATAATGATTAGGCCGTGGTGTGAAAATCTGAAGTTTGGTAAATGGGTTGGTTTGCTTCTAAAGCTTGCAACAATCAAATCTTTTAGTCTGAATGTGAAGTTTCAATTGCATAACAGAAATTAAGTAGTAGTGAACTAGAAGTATTAGTAAATTAGTTTATTTTAAGTATTAGTTTTACTTTTAAGTCATTTTACTCTTTTAGGCTTGATGGTTGTATTTAAGAAGACATTGTGTCTCATTTGATAATCAATCAACATTTCAAGAATTATATTCTTCTCTCTAAAACTCTCTTTCAATTATATTTGCATAACTTCTCCTTTGTATCGGATTTTATTCTAAATCTTTGGAATCCCAACACTTGAGACTTATTTTATCAGTTCGTCCCTAAAATCCTATTATTCCATCTAACATGGGTTTAATGTTGTGAATCAGTGGTTGTGCACTTGTGTTTAACTTATGCAGCAATAATGTTTTAGTGTTTGTTGTAAATGCGCACGCATTCAAAGTTTAGCATTTAAGAATCTAATTGATGCAATTATTTCTTGCATGTGTTGTCAAGAATTAGTTAACCTTGATGACAAAGACACTGAAATAGTTTAGGATCATGGACCTTAACAAGGGTTTTTAGGATGTTTTGTTTTTTGGAGATAGAGATTAGGCTTTAGATATGTATGTACTAATGTAGCAGTGCTTTTGCTTACAAGGAACTTGTGCATGGAGTGAACTCAGTGAAGTGGGTATTCCTATGCTCCATGAGTTACATCTCTTTCTTAGCAACAATACTTGTTCAAATCATCCAATTATTTTGTACTATAGACGATGTTGTAAATGTTTTGTACTCCAATGACATGTGTAGTCATCATATATAAAGGTCTATTTTTCAACATAATTGGTCTTGTACATTTAATATGCTTTGAAAATGTTCAGTTTGCTAATAACCTAACCAAGCAGATGGTATTGGCTGAAACCTACTTTTAGCACATGCCAACATATCATAATAATCTACATGGTTGAAGCAATCACGGAAATCTGTAAAAAGCTTCTCAAACACCCTCCATTGAACTTTGACTGATCTAGTGTAAGGATATGGAAGAAAAACCTGCTGAAAATTAATGACATGATCAAAGAGACAAAATGTTGATGAGGAAGAAGAAAGACATATATAATTGCAACCAGTAAAGATCTCATCCCTTTGCACAAATCTATGAAATAATGATAAAGAATATATAGGTATGACATTGTAAGTATCTTTAGAACAAGCAAGCAAATTAATACTAACTAAACTTACATCCCCTTCATGTGCAAGGCGTTTAAGTAAGCAAAAGGTATGCTGATTTTCTTCCAAATTGTCAAGAACAGCAAGCCAGATTCGTGATACAAGTTCATGGGCTACGTCTCTTGACTTTCCACTAGCAATAAACTGATCTGCTAAATAAAAACAAAATGAATGATCGAAGTTCTAATAACATAGAGCAAGATAAACCAACTTAGAGAACTAATTCATTTCAATTAGAATCATAGGATCAATTCAGTTTGATATGGCCGCCTTTGCTAGATTATGGGCGACCATATTGACCTCTCTCCTACAAAACTCGACATAAGAGTTGTTATAAACCAAAAGGACATAAAGATATAAGTGTAACAATAAAAGTAAAGAAGGTGGGGCATGCCATACCAATCATGGTTCCGTGAAGTATTCCACCATGAGGAGGCATAATGGAAAGTTGAAGCTGCTCTTTCAAAAACAGATAACTATGCCCAACAATCTCATCCACTTGTATATCAGGATCAGAAGCAAATATTTGTTGACTTATATGCAAGGCCATGAATCTCCTGAAATCATTAACATACAATATCAATTTGTGAAACATTAATATAATTATAAACTATAAACTATATAGAATCCTGATTGTAACAATCTTTGATCAAGTTTTACTTGCCTTCTGGCTAAACCTGGTGGAATAGGTCCAGGCCAAGTTTGAGAAGGATTGGTGAATGGATAGATGTGAGAAAGAGCAGCTTGCCAGAAACATTCTGTTCGGAAAAGAGAAGCCCACTGCTTCTTCACGCATGATATCTGTGTCCAATCACTCACTCCTGTTCTTATGAATATCTCTATCATCACATGATCTGGAAGTTTCTCTATATCAATTATCTCTTCTGAATTTTTACTCTCCATAGAGATTTCTTCTATTAGTTTCTTCTATCTCTTCTGTTCATATATAGATAGAATGAAAAGAATTTGGAGGTTGGATGAAAATATGAGAATGGAGTTCCAAACACGTCTTCATTATTATGATGTTATGATATGATGAGGATGATGGACATTGGTTGGTTGGTAAACAATTGAATATAATTTATATATTATTTATTATTAATATTTGGAGATGATGTTACTCTTGCTGACTGGCTTTTTTACCACCTAACCACCAATGATTTAATTTTAGTCAAAACTAGAAAAGCAATACAATCTATTCAATTTTACCACCCATAGTGTACTTGCTGGTCCATAGGTTGCAGTAATGGATGGGTTCCCATATTTTGGCTGCCAGCCCCATCACCTTCCTCATCATCAAATTCCTCTGTCTTCATTTCATCACCCTTTGATCTTATATCAGTATATCACCATTTCACTGCCACCATCAAGTTCCATTCATTTTCAATAGGTTTGAACACTTTTTTAATGGATCCTTCTAAGTTTCATCAAATGCATGTTTAGTATCACAGTTATTTGAAAAAATAGCAGCGAGTCATCATGACTCACCATGATTTCAATCTCCTAAACACAAATACCCTTCGTCCTACCGATTCCCTATAATTCAAAAAGAGCATTATGTGCTCAATTTTCCAATAAAGACACTAACTAATTCAACAAAGTGGCCCATCGCGGGGACTTGAGCTTTGAGAGAACGGTGATGTTGCAAGATCTGCAGGGGAAAATACACTTTATAAGTTAACCATCAAGCCTTTTACACTACCATATCACCAAAGTTTTGATTTGAAGCAGAAAATGGTATCAAGGTATTGAATATTGCTGGAGAAATTAGAGACTGCAGCTGTTCACTAATATTTATATCTTAAATTTACACATTTTATGTTCAAGATGCATTATTAGTTCTTCTTAATCCATTCTCAATACAATATTTGTATAAACATTTTGGGACAAACAAACCTTTGGTCTCTTTTTTTGTTGCTAAAAAATAATAGAAAGAGAGTACTCCATAAAATAAAATAGGATTGTCCTAAAAAAATTTATACAAAAATTATGAACGAGTAAGTGAAATGAAGTGTGAATGAGAAGCTAAATTACCTTTCCCGAACTTCCAGATACGGCTCCTTAAGCGTCGCTCACATTTTTCCCATCACACAATTTTTTTATTTATTTAATTCGTTTTTATTATGATGATAATAAGTAAGATATTACAATCGACATCAACAACAAGTCAGGGTGGCCGAGTGGTCTAAGGCGCCAGACTCAAGTTCTGGTCTTCGAAAGAGGGCGTGGGTTCAAATCCCACTTCTGACATTTTTTATATTTCTTTTTCTTTTTTCTCTAGAAAAATGAATTCGTTACATATCTAAGAAATGGAAATTACGAGTAGAATGGTAATTTTTTTAGTGGAAGCAAAATAGTATTGATAGCAATAAATTTGTAATTAAATATGTAATAGGTTGAAAATAATAGTTTTTTTTTTTGTTACAATGCTAAGAGAAGAGTATATGAAGATACAAAAACTACTCTCTAGAAAGAAAGAAAAAAAGTTTCGACTGCGTCAATTCTTAGAAGAATCTGAAGGTCTTCCGATACAGAAGCATGATCGTAAAGATCAACATGCAAGGATGCTCCAAGTTTGGTTATAAAATTTGCACGAGTAAGAATTGACACCAAATCCAATCCATTTATTTCATTCAATCCAAGGAGATTAATTTATACGTATACCTTTTACTACCAATGAACTCACCACATTTCAACTGATCACAAGTTAAGCTTCATATTGGTTCATCGGATTATCTTTGTTGAACAATGAAGACAACTCAATTGATCACAAGTTAAGCTTCGGATTATTTCATTCAATTAAGATGAATTGTTGAACCTGTATCGACCAAAGTTACAATAATGTTAGACATCTGATGCATTATTTCATTCAATTATTTCACTCAATTGATGAATTATCTAAAGAACTGTCAGCTAGACATCTGATAGTCAAAGTTACATTGAACACAAACTATATTAATATATACAATAATGAAAAGAAATCAATAGATACAAAACATATCTACAACACACCTTCCCCTTCACCCAAAAAGTAGCAAGTTCAAATAATATCACAACAATAGCATATTATCGCCTTATACAATGATGAGAATTCCTTGTGGACTATAGGCCTGCAATCTATTTCTTCCTCTCCATATGGCCAATTCCTCAACCGCTTATCGAGTGTTACTGTTATTGCAGTCAAACAGTAAGTCTTAAACTACTGATCAACACTCGTCAGTAAAGTGATTGGGCTCTCGTAAACACAAATACTCCTCCTCCACCAACAGCACGGCCCAAAAGCATATTATCATCCAAATAACTCAGATAATATAATCCTCCTACTGATTCCCTACAATCCAAAAGAGCATTATAGACGTAATTTTCCAATAAAGACACTAATTAATTCAACAAAGTGACCCATCATATATATACCTTCCCGGATCCCTCACGGGAAATTGAGCTTTGAAAGCACGGAGATATTGCAATATCTGCAAGAGAAAAACATGTTGTATAAGTTAACAATTATGTCGTATGCATATATTGTCTGCATTGATCCTCATGCAGATATACTACCATTAGGCCATTCACAAATATATCACCCAAGTTTTGATTTGATGCCGAAACAGTTTCATGGCATAAGTTATTAGTGTCAATGGTATCACGTATCGAATGCCAGTACGACAGTGCACACAAATGAAAAATGCAACAGATTAAATTAAGGTTGATTTACCTGCAAACTTATAAAAGATCGTGGTAGTATTGCTGGAGATATTAGAGCCTGCAGCTGTTCACTAATATTTATATCTTGAACTGAGATCTGCCAGGTATAAATTGCTCATTTGTTATTTAATCATCATACCAACCAAAGAAGGCAATGTCACATTCATACCAGAATATAAATCATGTATGATAAACCTTTTCTTAATCTTAATGATGTGGAAGTGAAATTTCAGGGATCACCATCATAATAACAAATCAGATTATATTATGCCTAGAGCATATATGTTTTATGCTCCAACATTTCTTGAGGAGTAATAGTAAACCATATGATAAAATATGGAAATGGGGCATGGAAAAAATATCATTAATTGTAATGAATATCAAAAGCAAATTGAACGTGGATGATCTCTCCAACCATTAGAACCAACCTTTTAATTAATAACAAGAGAAGAGAAATTATATGTTGCAAAACATCGGCATCTGCTTATGTATATTGTATCTCAACCAAAGAAGTAAACTTGTTCATGCATATTAAAATGATTACCTCTTGAAACTGAAGGTAAATATTTCGGACCGATACAAGAGTGAACTTGGCAGATACAACCAATGTAGCACCTTCTTGTTCCTGCACCAATGTATCTCAACCAAAGTAAACATGTTCAGGCTGACGAAGGAAGGACACTTAAGCTTAATTAGTTCAGGGGAAAATCAAAGATAGATTGTCAATATTTCTCCAAAGCTGAAAGTGAAAGATGCTACAGCTTTTAGAAATCAGAAAGGGATTTAAAGATGAACTGTTGAGGCTAACTTGATATAGCAAATTATTCCATTTTTGTACATGCTATTATAAAAACTAATATTATTGTAAACAGATAACAACATATTTAAATGTTCTCAAGATGGATGTGGATGGATCTCATTCTACTAGGAGCGACACTTCCTCTTGTGGAGGAATTTTGAGAAATCACAATGGCCACTTCATCAACGGCTTCTAAAGCAATATCAATTCTAGTAATGCTATATTTGCTGAGATATGAGCTCTTTTAAGTGGAATTAATCTCTCTCTCTCTCTCTCTCTTTATTATTAAAATAATCTTTGAAGTTAACTCCCTAGTTGTTTTCAATATGGTCAAGAAATGTCATTCATGATATATCTTGCTCTCCAAATTCTCCTAGAAGATATTAATGAGCTAATGCACCTTTCAAACTAGACAGTTATTCTCTGCCATGCTCCTTGAGAATCAAATAAGTGCGACCACTTCTTTGCGCAACTCAAGAATAAGTATTTCATCCAATTTAGTTTTTCCAACCATCTAAGGTTAGGCTAGGTGTTAGCAAGAGAGCAGTATGTGCGACTCCTAGAATCAAAGGAACTAGGTTTTGACTTTTGAGTAATGATACTATTTCACTTTCTCGCATATTTGAACAAAACCTTTAAGATAAAAACTGTGAAATTCTTAGCTAGCATGCAATCCTGGGTCTTTAATTTACACAACATGTCTACTGTGATGAAGGCTAAACTTTTAAAGCATGTGTCATGTTCAAGATACGTTATTAGTTCTTAATCCAGGATGAAGTATACTTATATAGTCATGCTCTCTGAAAAGCCTAAAAAAACAAATCCTAGTAATGCATATGTAGTTTCAATTATATAAAAGCAATGACTAGTAACAGGAATAAAAATGACATTTTTTTGGCAGCTTGAACAGTAAGAAAAGAATAATCAAGTATCAATTGAGGAGTAGCTAAGTCTGCATAATATTGCAGAAATTGAGGGGGGATGAAACAAGTTGATTGCATTTGCAAGAAGGTAAGTAAGAAAGTAAAAAGTAAAGGGAATTACCTCAAACAAATTAGGAATACTCCAGCGGACAACATTGCGAATAACACCTCCATTAGAGTTATGACGGCATTCAAATTTCTGAAATATTTGTCCAACCTATCTCATCACATAGAAGTAAAGAAAGTAAAAAAATAAAATGGTAAGAAAACAGGGAAAATGAAAACTTGTTGCAAATAGATAGTATTGAGATAGTACTTGAAAGAAAGGAAGATTAGCAGCAGCTTGGAAGAGAATGAGAACATCAGGAGCGGAAGTATATTGCAAACGCCATGTTCCATCCAACTTGTTAAAATCGATTGGGTCACCCATGTTCCTTCCTTCCACATTCACCTGACACATTGATGATTGATTATAAAGAAAGAAAGAAAGAAAGAAAGAAAGAATGGGAGAAATTGAAAATAGAGTAGTAACTAACAAGAGCTTCCTCAATAGAAGAACGTTGTTGAGGAGTTGTTAAGAGTCCTCTTTGTGTGTCTTGAACAGATGTTAAAAGCTCATGCTTCTTGTTTTGTAGCTCAGAATCATATGCCTTCAAAATCAAATGATGAATGAATGAAAGTGATTAACCAAATCTATCTATCTATCTATAATCAGAATGGAAACCTTACCTGGGTAACAGTAGATGATGGCATAGCCATGGAAATGGATTTTGGTTTCCTCCTATGAATGCATAGTGATGAACTGAATTTGAAATTGAAATTGAAATTGAAATTCAAAGCCAAATCCATTTCCCCAACTCAACTGCCAACCTAAGCTTCTCGTTCCTTTACGCTCGCGTTCTTGCCATCACACAATTTTTATTTATTTAATTCCTTTTTATTATTCTCATAATAACTAACATCTTACAATCGAACTCGTTATCATTAACAAGTCAGGATGGCCGAGTGGTCTAAGGCGCCAGACTCAAGTTCTGGTCTTCGAGAGAGGGCGTGGGTTCAAATCCCACTTCTGACATTTTTTTGTTTTGTTTTGTTTTTTTTCTTCTAAATTATTACACAATTTTAATTGTGTCATTAATTGATATGATTCAATTTACTTTTAGAACTGAAATAATAAAATTCAGATGAGAAAGAGAAATATTACTTTTAAATAATCTAGTTAGAGTTCAAATGAGATCTAACTGTTGATTATAATGGTTGAGCAACAGAAATTGTAAAGATAGCCTAGGTAATTCAAGACACCTAGAATCTTAAATTCATGTCATCACATATTGACCATTCCTTCTCTATATAACCATCACATACATGCCCACTAATCAAGCGGTTCCCCCCACTAACTTAGTTATGACATTTTGATTATCTACATTACTGTTTTGATTCTCTCCATTATTGTTCCCGAATTTCCTTCTATAGACTACCAATTCCTCCCTCATCAAATATCTCCTTGTCCTCAAGGAGGAATCTTGAAAAATCTTTCATAAACTTCTCCATGAGTTTATCGTGCTTTGAGTAATTGCTCTTGCATTTCTCTTAGCATCAAATTTCTTTCTTTTGTCAACTTGTTCACCTCTTGCACTGCTGAGAGGCTTGCTTCACCTACCTCTGATTAACGCATGGGGTTTCCTTCCATATAACACTTCAAAAGGGGTACTTTGTAATGATGCATGAACATCAGACTTAGGTCACTGCTTTGGTTGCCTTCCTGTCACACACCTTAAATATGTCTATAAACATCGATTCACAACTTCAGACTGTCCATCAGACTGAGGGTGATCCACACTACTGTATTTCAGCTTTGTACATCCATGCTTGAATAACTCTGACCAGAAGGTACTTAAAAAGACTATGTCCCTGTTTGATACCATTGAACTAGGAAATCCATGCAATCTGACAATTCTCTCTAACAAAGAGGTCAGTTATATCCTTAGCTGTATAACGACTGACATGTACTTGGATAATCTATCCACCGCTGCCATAATAGTGTCAACACCTTGAGCCTTAAGTAATCATCCTGTGAAGCCCATTGAGATATCTGTCCAAATTTGAGTAGACACAGGTAAAGGTTGAATGAAACCTTCCACATAATTCTTGATAAAATTAATATCTTTTTCACTCTTACTCAATCATAATTATCAAATCATGAAAAATATCTCTAACTCTAACTAATTCTAAAGCCACGTATATGAAAATTAATATCTTTTTAAAATTAAACTAACAACAAAGTTACATGTCTTAAATATTAAGGATCCACATGATTTGCAAAGGGTTAAACAACTTTTTATCTGACAAAATGATTGATGGATAACGGAGTGTACAAAGAAAATGAGGTGAAACATACTAGGATACTACACACTATCCTTTATGAATGTAAATATAATTAGAGGATAGGGGAAATATATAGAGGGAAGAGAAAGAAAGGATAGAGAGAGAGGTATAGAGAGATGAGATGAATAGAGGGAGGATAGTTGAAGAATCAATCAATAAATCTTACAAGGAAGGCTTTGCTGTTCTTCAAAGGATCCTGTAGATCGACCAATTTGCAAGGGTTTCCCCACCACCGCTCGCGTCCAAATTTCAGGCTCCCGTTGTCAGGGTACATCTTTAAATTGAATAATTGAGTTCCTTCCTCTGTTAATTTAATTTGTCGAGTAGCAGTTATGTGTGGTTCCCATTTTCTATATAAGCTCGCCTTGTGTGTGTCTTTGCTCCATCGTCTCATCCCTCTGCATTTTAGTTTTCTGTTTGTCAGCTTGGTCATGAAGATGGAGAAATCACTTGATTCTTTGTTGTGGGTATGGTTTTGATTTTTGTGATCCTGAAATGGTGTGGAACTTTATGTGGGCTATGGTAGTCTGGCTCAAAACTGTTACACACAATAGGAATTAAGCTGCAAGACTCAAACTTATATGTTGTCATTTAGTGGCAGGGAACATTTCATCGTCTATATTCAATTCAGGTGCCTAGAAACCATAGTGCTAGGTGACAGGTTTCATCAACATTGATATATTTTCTTGGTTCCAATTTCTAATATTCATACTCCTCTTACATCTTTCTTTTTTTTAACAATTATTCAATGCATCATTAGACAAAGGTAAAGGAGTTATATGTATGATTGTGATTCTCTTGGGATTCCCATTAGAACCAAGATACTTGCCTTAATGCATGTTATTCACTATATCCTTCCATCTATTCTATCTTCATGTCACATGCATCTTGATTTTTTCTCCCTAACTTTTGGAGATTTCACATTTCTTTGATTGGTTCCTTTTTATATATGTGTGTTGTCAACTTTGATCATGGAACCAATGACTATATGCTTTTATTATTGCTGTTCGATTTATTTGTGCAGGGTGTGTGTGATAGATGTAAAAAACATACAATGAAGTGGTGATAGATGTCAGAATTTGGCCATAAAAATTGCATTTTAATCAGGTGATATATGGTTATGACTTATGTGACAAGAGTGTTCTGCTAATTCTTTGTACCTCAATGTTACTTTTCCTTGCTTAATCAGTGTCAGTTCCCAAGATGATAAAATCACTATTGGTACATTGTAGTTATCTGAACTGAGGTTACTTTCATGTAGTGATAGGAAATTATGATTGGATTGTGTATATACCACAATACTTCAAATAAATTCACAACATGCCACCTTCACTTTCACCATGTTCAATAATGTGTGTCTTTTATGTTCTTTCTGCCGAACTGTGTTGTAATTGTATGCACTTATGTACCTGCAGAAAATGCTAAGTAATTGTATGCACCAAACATTTTGGCTAGAGCCATCATTGCATATGATAGTAGTTATGAGATGAAAGTGCAGTATGATGGGATGTGGGATGATGAAAGCAAGATGGAAAATGAGCTTCAAGTTGAGCTTTGTGAAAGGATAAAAGATGCTGGATTGTAGTGGCCTGCTCCATCTTCATAATTTGACTATATTACATTTGCTATTAATTAGTTGTACTACTTTTCAAATTGACTTCTATGTACCCTAACAGTTAGTGAATGGTGTCTTTTTTTCTTCAAGGTTAGGAAGTTTAGCATGTTTATTCTATGACAATGGATTAAGATTAAGTGAGTTGTTAATAATAGTAAACTAAACCTTAAATCTTGGCATGTTTCATTTTCTCTTTCAACTTCTTAATAGAAAATTTCTATGGTTTATGCTTTGATTTTTATAATAACATCAGTTATAACATTATTTTATTTTATAAAAATCTTTTTTGAAGGAACACTAAGGATAAAATAAAATACTTATAATTGCCTTTTTGTGACTCTTGAAATTGGGTTTTAAACTTTGTTTATAATTTTAAGGTGAATCCATTCCTTATTTTTTTCTTCATAAAATGTCAAGTAACCAACGGTCATGAACAATGTAAGCAAGGAAAATTAATTATTATAAAGTAACTAGGAATGTTTTAGTTTTCGTTGGTAAGAAAGTCTTAGTGTTGTGGATTTGATGTTCGTGATATAATATTCGCCTTTATTGAAAGTATTGAACGCCATAGTATATATATTTTTGGAATTTTATTAGCTCCGTAGTTATTTTTGTCCGAAGATACACACACTAGTTAAAAACAAGAGGGACAAAGGGAGATAGATAGAGATTGAGAAGAATTAAAAACATTTTTTAAAAGTTGTGTTATTTGAACAATCATCTATGTAACAATTTTTAATACAACTATAAATTTAGAAGAAAAAAAACCGAAAAAGTAAGTATTATTGTCATAAAATGTTGTAGAAATATCATTTATTTTTTTGTTTTTTTTAGCAAATCAAATAATAGAGTTTATGAGTTTTATATAGTCTAATACGTGAATGCGCCAAATTTGAAAGGTGGTGAATATGATCGATCTACTAGCAACGTTGGGTGAATAATGAAGAGAGAAAACAAGTTAAGTTAAATCCGGAAGGTAAATGAATGAATTATATAAATGAAGATAGTGAAAATGGAGATTGTACAAGAGGAATAATGGAATTGAATTGGATGGATAAAAATAAAATAAAAAAGTAGTAAACGAAGAAGAGAGGGACAGTTAAAAAATGAATGAATGAATGAAATGAAAGAGGAAAGAGCGTCCACCACGTACGTACATACATGTGTCCGCACCCGGTCATCATTTGTTTTGTTTGTTATAAAAATAAAATAAAATAAGCACCAAAACACAAACACAAACCCCACTACTACTCTCATCTCATCTCATCGTGAAATATCAATCATATATAAGTAAGAAAGAAGAAGTTCCCAATCTCTATATCTATACGTGGATCTCGTGTTGATCGGAACCCCCCTACCCCTGGTTTCAGATCTGTAAGTAAGTAACAAAATGCCTGCCGTGTATGGAGGAGCTCGTATGACCACTTTCGAAGACTCTGAGAAGGAGAGTGAATACGGTTACGTTCGCAAGGTCAGTTCACTTCCCAACTCACTCACCGATCTATCTCGATTTCATTCGTAATTCCAATTCCAATTCCATTTTTGTTGATCGATCGATCATACTTATACTTATATCTTCAACTCACTACACGATCTATCTATTTGAATCTGATAACAGGTCTCTGGACCTGTCGTCATTGCTGATGGCATGAATGGGGCTGCTATGTATGAATTGGTTCGTGTTGGTAATGATAATCTCATCGGTGAAATTATTCGTTTGGAAGGGGACTCTGCCACTATCCAAGGTTTTTACCCTTGTCGATGCAATCTATTTCAATTCAGAATACATGATTTTCTCTTCCTTTTGTTTCTTTTTAATGATAATTAAATAAATCTAATTCGTTCTCTGCAATTTCAGTTTATGAGGAGACCGCTGGATTAATGGTTAATGATCCCGTGTTACGTACTCACAAGGTTCCATTCTCTATCTCCATTTCTTTTCTTTTGTTTTCTCTGTTGCGTACTTTGGTTGATACCTAGTATTTCTTTTAACTTTAACAGCCTTTGTCAGTGGAGTTGGGACCTGGAATATTGGGAAATATTTTCGATGGAATTCAGGTTTGTCTTTTTCCAATGAATTTTTCGTTATAAATATCTGATTTCAATTGCCGGCTTTTCAAAATTTGAATATTTTCTATCTTAACAGAGGCCATTGAAAACTATCGCCAAAATATCTGCTGATGTCTATATTCCTCGTGGTGTGTCTGTTCCTGCACTTGACAAAGATACACTTTGGGAATTTCAGCCTAAGAAAATTGGTACATATTCTTCCATTTAATGCTTAAGTTCTATAAAGAAAACATACATGGCCCGTTTCTTCTGATATTCTGTTCTATTTTATTACTTGTGATAGGTGAAGGAGATCTATTAACTGGTGGAGACTTATATGCTGTATGTTTTCTAGCCAATTAGATTACCTTGTGCATTGTTATATGTTCTATTTGTAGATTTTTTCATTCTGAATCTTCTTTTGGATTATTTACCATTGCAGACTGTTTTCGAGAACAGTTTAATGGAACACCGTGTCGCACTTCCTCCTGATGCCATGGGAAAGGTTACCTATGTAGCACCAGCTGGTCAATATTCCTTGAAGGTTTGTCGGTTAAACTTCTGTTGTTTATTTAACTCTATTTCTGTTAGAAGATCATTCTCAAGTCCATTATTTCATTTTTTTCATTTAGAGTGATGTGTGTATTATGGCAGCTCTTCCAAGTTTAAATGCATTTATACATACTTTTTCCTGCACTCTCAAGCTTCTCTAATCTCTATATCTTTTGCAATATTTGGTTACATTATTTCTATTATTTGCAGGACACTGTGTTGGAACTTGAGTTTCAAGGTGTCAAAAAGAAGTTCACCATGCTTCAGGTTTTTTTTCTAGTTAATTGATATAAGTATTGGTCTTCCTTATCCTTCATTATAACTTAATATACATACTGTACCAATTTTCAGAGTTGGCCTGTACGTACACCGAGGCCTGTTGCATCAAAACTTGCAGCTGATACTCCTCTTCTTACCGGTCAGGTAAGCCCAATTTTTATTTTGTGCCTTGTGAATGATCAAATTTTGATAGTTTCATGCCTGATGACTTTTGTTTTGTGTAGCGTGTTCTTGATGCCCTTTTCCCCTCAGTACTTGGTGGGACCTGTGCCATACCTGGAGCTTTCGGTTGTGGCAAAACAGTCATTAGTCAAGCTCTTTCTAAGGTGATCCTAACACACCATGTCAAAGAACAACAATGATGCAACTATAAATCATTTTTAATAATTTGGCAGACCTCTTAATTTTTCCTTTTTCCCTCTTTTGACAGTATTCAAATTCTGATGCTGTTATTTACGTTGGTTGTGGGGAACGTGGAAATGAAATGGCAGAGGTATGCTTCCTTTTACGTTATTTATATTAAATATTTGTGCTTGCCCTTGCTGTTATGCGGCTGGTAAACCATTTTAATGTTTGTTCAGGTTCTGATGGACTTTCCACAACTTACAATGACATTACCTGATGGTCGTGAAGAATCTGTCATGAAGCGTACGACACTTGTGGCTAACACTTCAAACATGCCCGTGGCTGCTCGTGAAGCTTCAATTTATACAGGTGATTTCTTACCTCCTAAAGTCTTAAAACATCTTTTTGTTCATAATTATTAATCTTTTACCAGTTTTCTTCTACTGTCAATATTTTGAATGTGAGAAAGTATACATAGTATTGCAATGAGTAGTGTTTCTCAGGACCTGTTATTTCTGGGCAGTAGACTTTGTAGTTAATTTGTGCTTGGTGTAAAAATCGAGGACCTGGATTATGCATGTTGATATGCCATTTTGTATTCCCGTATTTCATACCTGAGATGAAACTTTTTTATATTAACTGCCGTGAAGTTTAATACTTCTTTTTTATCTTCTAGATTCTGACAATATTTTGTTTTCGAGTCTCAGGAATCACTTTAGCAGAGTATTTTAGAGATATGGGTTACAATGTCAGTATGATGGCAGATTCCACATCTAGGTGGGCAGAAGCATTGCGTGAAATTTCAGGGCGACTGGTGAGAATTTCAATTATGCAATGACAGTTATTCACCAGTTTCTTTTAGAAAGAATTTGTTTCTTCTGAATGATATACTATTTTTTGAGCTTTAGTTTCTGATGTTGGAGTTTCTTTCTCCACTAATGTAGAATAGATAATCATATAAATAATGACTAATGAGATACATGGAGAAACATGGACATTGATCATTGTAAACTGATGGGATCGTTTTTTTTTCCACAGGCGGAAATGCCTGCTGATAGTGGATATCCTGCTTACCTTGCTGCACGTTTAGCCTCTTTCTATGAACGTGCTGGGAAAGTGAAATGTCTTGGAGGTCCTGAACGGACAGGTAGTGTAACAATTGTCGGCGCTGTTTCTCCACCTGGAGGAGATTTCTCTGATCCCGTGACATCTGCAACCCTCAGCATAGTTCAGGTAATACTCTACTATCAAATATATGTTTGTCAAAATATAGGGCAACTTCCTGCAAATAAATTTTGCATTTGGTTGTCTTTCTGATGCCCATAAATTTACTTAAACCTTTGTTGTCCCTCGTCACTATGATCGCTTTGGTTATATTTCTTCTACCTATTCTTATCTATTCTTTCAGAACTTTCATTCGTCATGTAAGTTGATCTTTTGCTACTTGGCAGGTTTTCTGGGGATTGGACAAAAAGCTTGCACAGAGGAAGCACTTTCCTTCTGTGAACTGGCTTATATCTTACTCAAAGTATTCAACGGTATGTCCTAGAGTTGGTGTCTCTGTAACTCGTGTTTTCTCTTAAGCTATCGTTTGTAATGGATATAGCTTGTGCTTGGGCTCTTGCAAATTATCATGATTTTTAATATTTTCAATGGTATCATCAGGCACTTGAATCCTTTTACGAGCAATTTGATCCAGATTTTATAAACATTAGGACAAAGGCTCGTGAAGTTCTGCAAAGAGAAGACGATCTGAATGAAATTGTCCAGGTGTGTTCCTTTGTACATTAATCATCTTGGTTGTGTTGTTGAAAGAAACCTTCCTATGATCTTTCCTGGTATGAGTTGAAAATTATTCAGCTTTGTTTTGAAATAGAGGTGGTATCATAAATAATTGATGACAGATTATCAAGTAATGTCCAGTCTAAACCTGGTTTGCATAATATATTCCATGCAATGGATAGTCTAATAAGTGGATCTTTAACATATTATCTTAAATTAAGGTATTGTTTTGTTGTTTGGACAAAGTTTGTCAGGATGTCTACGTGCTTAATCTTTAAGTAGTAATGTAGTAAACTATACTAGATCATTCACCATCCTTGTTTGTTCCAGCTTGTGGGAAAGGATGCTTTAGCTGAAGGAGACAAGATCACCTTAGAAACTGCAAAACTTTTGAGAGAGGATTACCTTGCTCAAAATGCTTTTACACCGTAAGTGCCCTTTTAAATTGTTAACTTCGATACATCATGACTCATGCTACTGTTTTTATTGTTGTCTCTCTTATACTGTTGCCTTTTGTGTGTGTGTAATAGATATGACAAGTTCTGTCCCTTTTACAAGTCTGTCTGGATGATGCGCAACATTATTCATTTCTACAATTTGGCAAATCAGGTATGGTGTGTAAGGAATCAAACAATGTTACTTACATTAGAGTAAGGAAAAATCCATCTACATGTAGGCATGTAGGTTCAAGTTAGCAGTGTTGTATCTCGTCTATCCTTCAATTGCATATTCTATGAATTGTTTGCTTCTTTATGTTTTGCTTGCTTTGTCATAGCTCAGCCAAAGGGTGTTATTAGTATTACTTCAGCCTGAAAAGAGATTTCAGTTAGATGGCTAAATTGTATTCAAATTATCGATCTTTAATGTGAAACTGGCTACATTTGCAGGCAGTGGAGAGGGGAGCTGGTACTGATGGTCAGAAGATAACTTACACCCTCATCAAGCATCGTTTGGGAGATCTATTCTATCGTTTAGTGTGAGTAGTTTTACTGCTACTCTGGATGACTTATTTTGACATGTAAAGTAGGTCTTATTATGTTGATCTGTTGTTATTGCAGGTCTCAGAAATTCGAGGATCCTGCTGAAGGGGAAGCCGCTTTGGTTGCCAAATTTACTCAGTTACATGAGGACTTGACTAACGGTTTCCGCAACCTTGAGGATGAATCCCGATAATTATACATTCCAAGTTTGCTCAGTCATTGTCTTTTTCCTATAGTAAGAGGCAATCTGGTATCCATTGGTAGCTATGTCCCGAGTGTTCTCTCGTATTTATTTGGCTGTTCGATTCATTCATATCACATTTATTTCCTTTCTTGGCACTGGTTTGGCTTTTTGATATAGTTGTATGTGTAGCTATAGTCTTGTCATTCAGTCACCTCGGCTTTTGTCCCTAGAGAATAATAGATGAAACATTCAAAATATGTATTTATGCAAATAAATTTGTTTACAACATGAAGTGCCTGCGGGCATTTGGATTATGGGTTCTGGATTCATTGATGGAAATTGTGGGGACATGAATAGACTGAACCATGCAGCAATATGTATTTGAATTTGAAAGATCTTACATGTCAAATTTCCAGCCTTAAATATTTATTTAATCGGGCATATTCTATTTACTTCCTTATGAAGATAGCAGTTATATTTGGAAATAACATAGTTTCACTTCATTATTTATAAAGAGCGTATTGAGTTAGAAACCTCTTGTTTATTCTAAGAAATAAGAATTATCAGTAACAACTATTGGGGTCATAATTAACGGTGGAAATTTGAAATAATCAATAAAACGTGCTTGAATTGCATCAAAGTACTGCAAGTGATTGTTTGCCAAGCAATATTTGGCATATCCGAATGTCGCCGATTACTGCATGTACACCTTCCACTCTGGTGCAGTTATCTGGCTCTGCCCCAGCCACTTTCGCCTTTCTGATAACCCCTGTACTCCACTATGTCCTTGACCTGCTTCTTTGCTAGTGCAATGTGAGAGCGTTTCAATGCACCTTCACTGTTAGGCAGTTGTGTGTGATTTCATTTGTTGCAATTGTTTGGAGAGAATTAGTACCTTAAAAGTGGGTTAAGATCCTTGAGAGTGTCATTGTGAGCAGCTAATTAGTAATTAGTTTGAGTAAAATTTGTTTTCCATGATTGGTGTTGTGAATGTTTATGTGAAATGCAGGCAAATAAATACCAACTTTACTTTTTCCCAAATTAGTTATGCATGTAAGATGTTAGTTATTAGTTACTTGACCCGTGCAATGAAAGAGAAAGAAAAGACGCTTCATGTGAATGATGAGGATTGCAGAATTAAGTCAAAAGTTGTAGGAAAAACAACTTGCTGCTTTTATAAGTGAATTTGTTTTGACTTTTCATGATGCCTTGGCTTTTTGCAGAGGTTGACATTGTAACTAAAGATACTAGTTATTAGTTAGCCAAACGGTAGCCATTTGATTTAATGTGTCTTCTTGTATTCTAAATTTTCTAATGTCTATTTGCATTTATTTATTCATTAAAGCATTGCACTTTAGGTGCTCTCTTGGCTAAGATCAGTTTGCTTGCACACGATTTATCCTAAAATCGGATTTCTGGGAAAGATATCAATATTTATCCCATCAACAACATTCGACTAGAATCTAGAGCATAACAGGATCCAAAAATACAGATAAACCATAAGGTATTCTTGAGGATCAACCTTCAACTCTTGGAAGAATTCATGTTAATAATTGATGATATTCTTGAGGCGTGATTATTAGTTGTCGTCGAAAACAGAGTTCGTATCAACTGGTTTTAACTATTTCTATCATTATCAAGGGCGAAAATTCCATCTGTTTAATTGTATCATTCACCACTAAATGCACGCATTGAAATGAAGTCAATGAATAGTTACATCATAGAACTACTGAATTACCTCGTTAGAAGTGAATTCTTGGTTTGCAAAATCAAGTTATACTCCAATCAAAATTGAAAAAAGAAATTTGTGAAGAGACTAAAAGGGTACCCCCAATTAGAACAAGAAAATTAAATGTGTTCATTTTTACACCTATGATTATAACAACGTATTTTCTCAATGGTTGGCATACACTTACGCATGACACATTGTATGTAGAGTAGAGTCCTTGTTTTGACTTTGAGAGGTCCAACGTTGGCAAAGAAAACTTTGCTAACAAAGATAAGGTTTGTTGGTCAAGCCATGATGTTCACCAAAAACTAAATTGGTAAAGCTATGAATTATATATGATAAGTTTTAGTTTGAAACTAATGCAATGCTTTGTTGTCGTTACATGATTTATAACCTCATTGGATAATAGGGGGTTTGATAGCTCAACTAGTTTGAGCCAAGAGATAAAGAGTTGAAAGTCCTAAATTCAAACTCAAACGAATGAGAAAAATTAATATAACAACTGACTATTAACATTTGTCATTAAAAAAAAACTTCATTGGATATTTTCAACAATATCTGCAAGTTTATAACACAAAACCAAGAGAACTAATAGTTACCCCAATGGTGGGAATGAGAAAACAAAATGTGTTGAGTTTTACTCCAATGATTACAAATAACAAGCTATTTTGTCTATGGTTCGCATACACCGAATGTGTGGAGTTTTACTCCAATATTGTAGGGTCAGTGTTTTGACATTGAGTGATTCATCCAAGCAATGACTTATCTTAGAAAACAATCTCACATTCATATTTGTGAGTCATAATATGTTAGGTGATGAATATCACCAATTACTAAATTACTCTAACTACTCCTATCTAAGAGACTAAAGATAATACTTAAATTCTTCATTGATTCAAGACAAGTGCACCCTAACATACTCAATATTACTCCTTACATTAAATCCTTCTAGATTAAGGTGAGTCATTTGTTTCTAGAACTAGGTGAGTCACCACATAAGTGTTCCTTATTTTAATTACCCTATCATAATATAGATACGTTTATGGTCAAACAATGACCTATGCAACTTTATAAAACCATTTGTTGTGTCAGAGTAAACAAACAACAATGAGAATTACATTGGTTTTATTTCTTTCCTTTGTACTATGTTATTACTGAATATATATCAGTATTCAAATTTCATTTATCTCCGGAAAATGTCTTTTTGATCAACAATCATTGCTTCTCCGATCAAAATACAATCTCACATTCAAGCCTCAAAATTCCACCAAACTGAAGCTGTGGAATCAAAGCACTGCTTGCAGCACTTGGAGTGGTGTAACCTTTGACAAAGGACATGTTATCGGTCTTGACCTATTACTGGTGAATTCGACAATTCAAGTAGTCTTTTCTGTCTCCAACATCTCCAAAAACTGAATTTGGCCGCTAACAATTTCAATTCTTCCATTCCATCAGTATTCAGCAAGTTGGAGAACTTAACTTAATTTTTTTTTTTTTGAATCAGCAAATTTATTAGGCTAAGTTAGCGCAAGGAGCACTAAACTCGCACGGAGGAAAAAGAGTACAATTAAGCACAATAACAGCAGGCGACAAAAAACCACCACCTAAACTCAATAAAAAACCTCCTATGTTCCAAAACCACAAGACGGCAGGAACAAAACAAACAGCCCCTAACATCAATACAAAAGCAGAAGGGCTTAAACAAAGCAGCCTAAAAAACGCTGACTGCAGCACCATAACAAAGGCGCGCTACAACCTGCACCAGAACCACAAAAACTCAGCACAGCAGCATGCAGACTGCAAGACAGCAAACAGACGCGCCAGTCCACCCCTAAGCCGCCTCAACACAGCAGACATTCCTTCAGATTCCAGGTCCATTCGTAAAACAAACAAGCCGGCAAGCTCAATCTACCCAAACACCACCTCCACGACAAAATCTTAATTGACTCCAACAACGCATCAAGGTCTAAAACCACCCTCCTTAAGCAATAGCGGACAATGATCGGATATGTCCCTAGGAAGAACCCAAAGAGACGAATCACCCCACACCTCATTCCATTCTTCCGACACAAGGATTCTATCAATACGGCTCATAGCACAACCATTTGGATGAAACCAAGTATAGCGCCTTTCCAACAAATTTTGATCTTCCACCTCCATCTCCCTAAGAAAGGAATTAAAGTAATTCATTTCTAAAGCATGTGTATTTGACAGATCAAAATTAATACCTCTTCTCTCGTCCGCATTCCGCACCGCATTGAAATCACCTAAAATGCACCACACCGCTTCCCCCACAACCCTTCTAACTTGTAGAAGCTTGTCCCATAATCTTCTTTTCGCCGCAAGATCACATTTTGCATAAACACTAATGATCACACAACGATGTTTCAACACACCCCAATCCAAGCACACCCCCACAAAACCTTCCCCCACAAAGGAGAAAATAAGATTCGAACACTCTTTGTTCCACATCGAGAGAATACCCCCATTATTGCCTTGAGACGGTAAAAAAGCTCAACTACACTCCACACCTCCCCGAAGGTTCTTGCAAAAGGAATTATTAATCACCTCCATCTTAGTTTCTTGTAGAGCCATAAACTCAATATTATGTTGCCTAATCAACTCTTTCACCTTGTTCCTCTTCAAAGCTCCTCCCAATCCTCTAATGTTAAACGTTGTGATTAACATTAAATACCATGTTCTCTCTCCCTAATTATCTTTTTCTGCACATCCACTCCTTCCAATTCCATCAACCTCGCTATCACAATGTCATCCGACAGAGATGACGAGATGCCGGCTTTCTTTTGCAACTCCAAGATCTTCCCTGCCTCCACACGTTTGACAACATCCCTATCTTGTCTCTCATCCGTAGTTTCCGATACCGCTTCTGATTCACCACCAGTAACAAGCCTAATACCTGAAGATTGAGACCAGGACCTCGCCTGCCCTTGCGCCTCCATTGGCACCGCTGTTCTGACCCTCCCTTCACCAGAAATCGCCGCTGACACAGCCTCTTCACCCACCTCCCAAGCTTGCGTACCTCCCTCTCTTCTTAATTAACTTAATTGAATTTGTCAAATGCTAGATTTATGGGACAGATTCCTCCGGTAGAGATTTCTTGACTCAAAAGGTTGGTAACTCTTTATATCTCTATTAATTACTACTCACCGAGACGAGAACTGAAACTTTAGAACTCAAATCTACAAAGCTTTGTCTAAAATCTCACCAGTATTAGGCAGATGTATCTGGATGGTGTAATTATAGAAGCCCAAGGGCAATGAATGGGGCAATGCTTTGTTGCTGCTGCGTGACCTCCAAGAGTTGAACATCTTTAACTGTGATCTATCAGGAATCAGGACCACTTGATTCATCTTTGACTAAACTTGCGAATCTATCAATCAATATTCAGAGGGGAACAATTTTTCATCCCCAGTGCCAGAAACGTTTGCCAATTTTAAAAACCTTACCGCCCTCGGCCTTCAATCTTGCATGTTAAGATTTCGGATAAAATCTTCTGAATTAGAAAGTCGTCAGTTATTGACTTATCATTCAATGAAAATCTCTGGTTTTTCTTCCAAACTTCCCACTAGGTGTATCTTTCTTGAGCATTATAGTGACCAGTACAAGCTTCTCTGGAGAATTACCTCGCTCTATTAGCAATTTGAGGCACTTATCTGAATTAGACCTTTCTAACTGTCAAATTAATGGTACACTTCCCAATTCATTGTCAAACCTCACACAACTCACTCACCTAGAGTTTTCATTTAACAACTTCAGTAGTCCTATGCCATCATTTGGCATGGCCAAAAAACTCACCCACCTACACCTTTCTCAAAATGGTTTAAGTGGTGCAATTCCATCCTCTTTTCACTTTGAAGGATTGCAAAATCTTTTGAGCATTGACTTGAATAATAATTCAATCCATGGAGCATTCCTTCATCTCTTTTTACCCTTCCATCACTGCAGGAGATTCAACTTTCGTTCAACCAGTTTAGCAAAATAGATGAATGTTGTACAAATGTGTCATATGTGTTGAATACGATTGATTTAAGCAACAACTATCTATCAGGGCCTTTACCAATGTCTTTCTTCCAACTCAGTTCACTCTCTGCTCGATCTTTCAAATAACAAGTTTGATGGGTCATTGCAGCTAGATAAGCTTATCGAGCTAATAAATTTAACTTCCCTAGACTTTTCATGCAACAACTTATCATTCGGTTCTAAAATTACAACAGCCGACCCTTCTTACTTTCCTATTATTAGCTATCTAAATTTGGCATTGTGCAATTTGAACACTTTCCGTGCTTTCTTGAGAAACAAAACCATATTGAACTTTCTAGATCTTTCACATAACCAGATTCAAGGAATAGTTCCCAACTGGATTTGGAAACTACAAAATCTTGAAAGCCTTAATATCTCTCACAATTTTCTC